>Ga0131853_10010214_pt1 | contig 17174 bp, 11 predicted proteins | sample TergutLab28metaG_FD_92764 | JGI IMG/M metagenome (GOLD analysis project Ga0131853, IMG submission 92764) | Labiotermes labralis P1 segment gut microbial communities from Petit-Saut dam, French Guiana - Lab288 P1 (version 2) (version 2) | ecosystem: Host-associated > Arthropoda: Insects >... | reverse complement strand
TATATCGTTAGTTTCAGTGTTGAATCTATTGTACTTTTACATTAGTACTTTCCGAAGTATGTGTGCAGTGCCCAATATGGCTGTTTTCTGTAGTTCCTTGACTTCATGTTTTCCTGTTGTGTTGATCACGTATTTTCTGAATGACTTTGAAATAGTCCCAGTCGCCTTTATTATTACTGGCATCATCTTTGTTTTTACATTCCCCATGCGCTGTATTTCTATTATTATTATTATTATTATTATTTAGCTTAATATAGAAAGCGAATGCATTTAAAAGATTATTCAGAAACCACTTGTGACGTTCTCTTAGAGACAGCAATGTTATTAAAATGCACCTCGAAGGAACAGAGTATCAGCCCAACTACTGCATTCGAATAGCCCAGGGAAATTATGAATGGTGGCCATTGAGAGTACGGACCATTAATGTACTATAATTGTTTGGCAGTTTGTTGGCCAGCTGCGCTACTAACAGCACCTCAAAACAAAGTACTTTTGCTGATTTCCAACGTGTTTACAATGGACGCGCTGGATGATCAAAAGAAATGCTTTAAAAAGCGACAGTAAGAAATACAAATTATAATTAATATTTAACACCAACGTGTGCACAAAAATAAAAATACACTTTGAGATGTAACTCATTAACACTCCGACATGTTTTGATCATACTTATATCATCCTCAGGGAGTATTACATCCAACAAGCATACATGAAAGAAAGATGAATTATTAGATATTAACTGATTAATTCACAATTCATATGCGTACTATACTTGCTTATTTGATGTAAAAATCCTTGATGATTATCTAAAGAATATCTAAACGTGTCGCGAATATTATGCGATGGTGTAGTTTTAATATTTTATGTTTATGGTTCCGTGCATCGCTGATGTATATTAATAAGTGTCCAACGAGATGCAACACAAAGCAGTCTACTTATTATTCTGCGAGTTCACTCTACACGTTTCGGGTGTCAAACACACCCATCATCAGGAGTACACAAAACCGTAATTGCAGCCTACGGTACTGGTCATATTTTTTGTGCAGCTACTTAAGCGGTACCCGAGGCTGTAGTTACAGTTTTGTGTACTCCTGATGATGGGTGTGGTTGACACCCGAAACATGCAGAGTGAACCTGCAAAATAATAAATAGACTGCTTTTTGTTGCATCTCGTTGGACAATTATTAATATGTAATTTTAACAATTGTGCATTTATTGGTAGTAACCATTAAATTGCTCATTAATATACCGATTTGAATTCTATTAATAAAATATAATACAGAATCCTCGAAATGTGCCCATTCTTAGTATCACTCCCAAGATTTACTTAGAGTAAGCTTCACTCTTCCCATTTTCCTATTTACAAGTGTCTCCCATTTTCCAATCCATGGGATCCCCCCCTTAAAGTCCCTTCATCAAACTGTCTGCTCACATTCCAGTTCCTTACAGTCACATAATCTGGAATTTTCTCAATTAATTCTGCCCAATGCTAGCAGCTAGTGCTGATACATCCCTGCTGCAAGTCTTCATTCTCGTTAAATCAACGGTTGCGCTTTACCCTGCGACAGATCACCATTGTACGACGTCATTTCCGACGTTCTTCGATAGGCTGTTCACCGAACACACTCCTTCGCAGTCAGATCTATCGACGTCATTATTTCACCGACGTTCACCCTCGACTCATCTCAAGTCTGCAGGAATCCTGCCTCATGCTGATCCATTTCCGGTGCTTGAAAATGTGGGATGCTGCAGGGCTGTCCATTCTTTTCCTCAATAAATCCATTCCAATGTTATGGTTAACAATTCATATTGCATAACCGATCGAACACAATTCAGTGATCTGTTCATAAAAACAGCTCAGTATTCACACTTTTCTGCATCCACTAAATACGAAATTTCTTTCCGTGTTTTCCTAACTTCCTTCGAGTAACACTGCGCACTTCGACATTTACAACCATGTCATTTTTATGATATTCGGCGATATCATTTGTTCGCAAAAGTTGTGAAGCTATTTCCTTTCCAGTGTCTCGCATCAACATATCCCGCATCTTCAAAACATCTCTCCACCACTTTCAGTGTGTCCACCGCAGTCTCACGCCTCCCAGCCTGGAGGTTACAATAATAGCCTGTCTTCCAGCGTCCTCTAAGAACCGCACTATTTGTCACAAACTGCTTGCCTCTTCTCCAGTTTCATTATTTTCTGTTAACTTTCCTTACTGTATTCACCGTTCAGTCAGTTGCTTGTTTTAGCTGATTAGCTTCAACCGAACATTTTTAATCCCTTCGTAACACGTTTTGACCCTTCTCGAGATGCTTATCAAGGAAGCCCAACTATTGATTACACTGTATTATAAAACTATACATAAGATTTTAGTATTTATTAGTATTTACTATTTAAATTTTTGGCCGGGTAGCTCAGTAGGTATAGTGACTGACCTACTGGCTGGACGGTCCGGGATCGAAACCCGGTGGGGACGAGATTTTCCGCCCGTCCAGACCGGCCCTGGGGCCCACGCAGCCTCCTGTACAATGGGTACCGGGTCATTCCCGCGGGTTAAAGTGCGGCCGGGGCGTGCTGCTGACCATTCACCCCCTTTTAGTGCCGCGGTCATGGAAGAGTAGAGCTATACCTCTACTCACCCTAAGGGCCTGAGTGGCCTATAAAAAGGGTGAAAACCTACCTATTATTTAAATTTACGAAATAAAATCACAAATAAAATTTCCCTTCACTTTTCATTAAAACAAAATAAAGTTAATTCATATTTCAATTAATCTTAAATCTGCCTGCTGTATTTTGTTATAAGACTGTGTGTTAAAAAAGACTTGTGAACATTTTAATTATTACGGGATGCACAGCAAAACGAACTGACTTCCACATCAAATTTACCTTACAACTTCTTCCACACGTGTCCAGTTTTATTCATTTATTTTCTGTATTGTCGAAAAGCCATTTAATGTCTTTTCTTTCCATTTTAGGATGCCTCACATATGCCATAACCTCGTCGATCTTCGTTGTGTCAACTTTTGGGTCTTGATTTCTCCCCTGCTGCGCGAACTGCAGGAGTCAGTCAGTCAACCACTTAAAAGCAATGCTTTGCATCTTGTTTATACTCTGTCTTATTTACACTTTATTCAAATTATTACATAGGCTACTACCGTGAACCTTTCAATTCTGTTTTCCACAGCTGCCCCTTTCTCATGATTCTGTATAACACCTTTAATTCTCCAACTCTTGCACATAATCCAACTCCTCAAAAAGGAGTTACTATTACAAGGATCACCTAAGATACCTTGATTTATGTAAAATTTCTGTGCATTACAGAGAGAGCAATCAACGAATATATTGAAGAAATATCTCGAAAACTGATAAATGGTGATTCTTCAGCTTGCGAGGAACAAATGTGTAAGTGCGTTCTAGGCACAACTGTGTAAGTGCGTTCTAGGCACAACTGTGTAACTGTGTTCTAGGCACAAATGTGTGACTGTATTCTACAGACTCAGTAGGAATATGAACAAATCTTCTTCTTGAGACCTGCGATTTTCTGGGTTATTACGCTGCAAGGAAAGGCTAATTTCTTACCGACGTTTCGAGACAACTTGTGGGTCCCATCTTCAGCGGTCAAGATTCTTGACCCCTGAAGATGGGACCGATAATCCAGAAGAGCGCAGTTCTCATTTACTTCGCGTCGGAAGCCTGAAATCACTCCTTTTTTTTGTGGAGTCCAGGACGAACGGTTTCTTCTTACGGTATTAACTAAAGAGTTCCACAACAACAGGTAATTTTTTGAACACCTGTGCAACCGAACATCTGTCGGTTCCTCAGCGTGTGACCTGCAACGAAGTTTACTTGTACCTCAGTCCAATTATTGTTTATTGCATTTTATTAGCGATATTGAGGTGTATAAGTAGAATGAACTCAAAAACACGCCTATTGGCTAACAATTAAACCATCGCCTCCTATTGGAGCACAGACGTGTAAAGTCTTCCAGTAGCTGTCTGCTGGATGATCCTGTTTCTTGCTGCAAAACGTCACACAGATGGTACATAAATAAAGGAATGAAGTGCAGGCACAATAAGACAATTTAAGTTGTTAGATTTCTTGTACAATGACTGGTGATTAGTTTTAGTAAGTGCTGAACGGAACTTTGTATCTGCACATCCTGTGTTGTAGTCCTTGGTTCTGACCACTTTTCTTACTTGACCGTTTGTACGTGCATGCCTGTCCGGAAGACATCGTTAACGGTACATAGTCCTCCACCAACTATGATCACCAGTGTGGACAACTACAATTATTTGTAAGGAGCCCTGAAAGGTGGTCGTGTGTATGGTGCGGATGGTGCCGTGCACGGCACCATCCGCACCGTACACACGACCTACGCAGCGGCTGTCAAGACCACCAACCTTCCAAAAACTCGGTGCAGAAAACCATATGCTGCAACTCAACATCTAATGCTCCTGATGATGGGCGCATGTACCCGAAACATGTCGAGCCAAGAATATATCAATAAAATTATCTAGTTGCATCAAGTTGGCATTTCACTTTATTTCATAAATCGTTGGTGTTTATGGTTACCAGCCCTTTGCATCCTGCCGTAATATCGTCCTACAAACTATAATGGAATAAATTTACTGTCTAACACAACTAAGTGGTGAAGAGATATATATTATTATTACATAGATAAACAACTACATGTTTCGGCGCTTGATAATGGCCGTCTTCAGGTTGTACATGAATCACTTAATAAGCAGTTATACAAACACACATATATATACATATATATATGTTTGTACAACTGCATATTAAGTGATTCATGTACAACCTGAAGATGGCCATTATCAAGCGCCGAAACATGTAGTTGTTCTGTATGTAATAATAATGTAATATATATCTCTCCACCACATAGTTGTGTTAGAAAGTGAATTTACTCCATTATAGTTTATTATAAACACAACGGGGATGATGAACCTTATGATCGTCCTACAAATGTTTCACTTTGGACACCCACGGCTGAAGAGAGTCATTGTTACTGTATTATGAAGACATTGGATTGGCAAACCGAATGACAGTGCATCTTATAAATACGAGTACTTGCCTACCAGCCTGACTCCAACATAAGAGTCTAACCAAAAGAAACATATAAAAAGCAGCATTAATGTTATTTGTCCGGACGAGGAGATCGTGCTTTGAATGTGGCATCAAAATACATAATTAGTTCTCATGACATCTATTGTGATACGGACACTGTCGGCTGTGGCTACGGTCTCTCATCCTTTGTACGATGCCTGCTACGTGGCACAAACAAAATTCTTACGAAATTTTAAGTCTCATCCCGGTGCCACACATAGTGGCTTTTAAACAGCGACTAGAAAGTTACTGGCTAAATAAGACACTCTAATTTTCTGGAACAATGGTAAAGATTATAGGCTACTGGACAATGTCTGTTGTGTAAGGTATCCTCGGAATATTATTGATGTATAGGCACTACGTTTCTGGAGTTGACTCTAGTTCCGTTTAAATTTTGTTAATTCTCTTTGTAATAACAAGAATAATTTGTTGTAATTGCGATCCTATTATTTTTGTCGACCGACAGCGTGGCCTCAAATTACAATTACGAATAAATTCAGAGGAATGCTTGATACCATTCACTTCAGAGACCAGTGTCTCCTTGTCTTCTGTCCCAGCACGTAAAGATCACGTGCGATTTGAAGCTCTTACGGGGGTGTACCTGACGGTTAGATTATTCTGGGAAATGGCATCATATAATCCATTAGAACATGACACATCCTGTAGTCATAAGGTACAGAATAAATCGCAAAGAAACTGAATATAAAGCTATTAGCATTGCTTTGTATAAATAACATAGAGATACATACGGAAATTTTGTTTGAAGACACAGGAAGTAACAGGATAATACAGAAAATGATTACTGTGAAGCTTCATTAATTGTATCCTTCAGCAAATGTTGCTAGCGAGATATATCCAGGAATGTAAGAGAGAACGACATGCAACATGATTGTCAGCAATGGGAAATGGACGTAGAACTTTGATGGGAAAGTGTGAAGGGAGGGACAACGTTTGCAAGGTGTAAATGGGAGAATATTCAAATGGATCATGAATCATACAGGTAAAACATATGGTGGACTGCATTCATCTGCTTCAAAGAATAACTCAGTGTGGCCCCTTTTCTCCTTTACTCACCACGAGATATCCCTGCCATACATTTATCTTAAAGGCTGAGTCGACTCCCAGGCCAATGTGCGGCCGGAAGAATTAAGTCAATGATAAAAATCCAGTGACCTCATCGGGAATAGAAACTGCAACCTTCCGGCTTGTAGCGCAGTGCCTCAACCAACAGCGCCACCGAGTACTCCCAAACAACTAACAGCGAAATGCAGTGTAATCTGTGGTAAAAATACTAAAATTAATGAACTCAAAATACAATCACACTACATTCAGATGTTTTCAAGGCCATGAATTCGTAGGTTTATATAACTTCAGTTCATTAGTGAGTGTCGTTGCGTAGTTTCACTCACCGTAGCGCGTATTGTAGTGTGAAATGTCCAACAGGGAATATTCCTGTATGAGGCCAGAAACAAGTACATACATAGTACTAGTAATGTGTGTGGTGTCTGATCAAGCAGGACTGATCTTGATGTTCAGCAAAGATTGCTCTTTTTGGAGCATTTAATTTAATCAAAGAAACTCCAGTCATTGTTCTGTGCCAACGTACGCTGTATTAAGTAGCCAGATTACGTTTTAAGGTGAGGAAACTGTAGGAGCAGTTAGCTACTTTAGTTCCCAGATTTGCAGTAGGAATAAAATCTTTATTTTTATATTATCAGGGGATTCTATAAACTTAGTTGGGGGAAATGCTGCAAATAATTGGCCTGTATTTTAACAGACAACAGAACAACGTTTAAATCTGTATAATATATTATGCACCGTCAATACACAACATACATCAAACAAGATGCAATAATTACAATTAGGTAATATTTGGTTACATGTTTCGGACGTTACCGGCCATCTTCAGGCCAGCTAAGAACAACAATTAAGGTAGAGTAAAAATTTTGCTCAATGGGATCCAATTTCGTTCACATTAAACCTTGATAAAATATGAAAATCCTTATTTTATCAAAGTTTAATGTGAACGAAATGGGATCCCATTGAGTAATAATTTTACTGTACCTTAATTGTTGTTCTTAGTTGGCCTGAAGATGGCCGGTCACGGCCGAAACATGTAGCCAAAATCACCTAATTGTAATTATTGCATCTTGTTTGATGTATGTTGTGTATTGACGGTGCATAATATATTATACAGATTTGATAACACACAACGGGATGGCCTGTCTCTCAAAAAAAAATGTTTAACTTGAAAACTCCACATGAACACAACAAAGATCGGCTTTACTTGTAATATAAAGAATTCAGACTCGTTAGACACATTTCGCTGATTTACCTCATCCAGAGTGTCCATTTACAACGAAATTATCTTCTGCCATCTGTAATTGCAGTTGGTACTATTTAACGGAACTCTTTAGAATTGACTGAAAACTACAACAATTTTTGCACGTTGCCTTCCTTAGCCACAAATAACACCAATTCATTTCCCTAACCAAAAATACTGATTTCATAATGCCCCTTACCTGTCAAATTATTTAAGTGGGCTCTATTTTCAAGTACCTTGATGCTTTAAGCTTTTGGTCTCCTGAGCATGAAATCAAAAGGTGTGCGATGTTGACTGTTGAGTCACGCCACACCATTACATCTCCATCATCATCATAATGACTAGTGCAGCAAAGCTCTCCCCTCACGCATAAGTCATTATCTCTTATGAATACCCTGTAGTATGAGAAGAATGGATGCTCATGCTAGAAAACTTATAGTTTATATATAAAAAAGTTAGGCAATGATTTCTCTTTACATCAAGAAGGAGAGAAAAGACCTCCCAAGTTTTTAATTATGACGTTTTAAAATCCCCCCTTGCAGTGTACAATAAATCACACAGACACCTGGAGAGAAGCGTTTCTTATACATAGTGAAAGAAAAATGACAAAGCTGCTTGTCCTATTTCTTCGACTAGGCCCGCACTATGTTTCAGTTGAGGAAGATCTGTTGAACAGATATCATATGCCGAAAATGTATGAAATACCACAGGAATGCTTTAGTCACAATTTTGACTTCTGAGTGATTGACGTAAAAAAAAAACAGGTATGGTGTCACACTACAGAACATTCTGCGGACTTCTTTCAGCATTCCAAGTGGACTTCACACTCCGTCACACTCTTTCTTTCAGAAACACGTAGCAGTAACATTACTGGGGGTCATATCATACCCGTAACTTTACGATATGCAAACCAACATCGACCTGTAATACTAAATTGAATCATGAAATGATAATTGATATTAATGGGCCGGTGGCTCAGTCGGTATAACGATTGACTAGGGGCTGCACGGTCCGGGTTCGAATCCCGGTGGGGACGAGATTTTCCGCCCGTCCAGACCGGCCCTGGGGTCCACCCAGCCTCCTGTACAATGGGTACATGGTCTTTCCCGGGGGTAGAGGCGGCCGGGGCGTGGGGCTGACCCCCCAACCCCATCTGATGTGCTGAGGTCCTAGAAAGAGTAGAGCTATACCTCTACTCACCCTAAGGGCCTGCGTGGCCTATAAAAAGGGTGAAAACCTACCTAATTGATATTATTGCCGTTATTACTGTGAACCGATATAGAGATTACCCATACTTTTATTAAATACGCGGCCAAGGACAACAGAAAAAGACAGAGTATTAGCGTGAGGAATGAGCAGTCAGCTGAAAACCTCCTACATTAAGAGGTGTTTTAACACCAGAGTCATTACCGCTTTGGCAACAAATTCCACCGGCCCTGAACCTAGGCTGGACAAATCCAGTCCACACCGCCTCGGGCTATTTTAATAATATCTCGTCCACCACACATATTTTGCTCAAGCGGCATCTTCATTTCAGACACATCTACTACAATTCTCTAACCAGTTCCCACTTATTCTATGCATGATACGTGTCTCGTCAACCGCTATTTTCACTTTAATAATGTTTAGCTAAACGCACGTGTTATGAAGTTTCTCGTCACTCATCGTTTCTAGAATCGTTGGCACAACAAACGCGAGAAGCGACTATTAGCTTCGTCATGACTCTCTGACCGTCTGTATGACAGCTTGATATAACTGGACTCCAAAATTGGATGATTTTCATGCAATATTACAGAGAGGATTCTCACTAAAATCTGCGGAATGCATTCAATTTTGGGTTAATATACGATAAAATACCAAGCACCTAACATGAACACTTACGTGAACCTTTGATAATGGCCACAGCCAGAGGGGCCAAAGAAATTCCCGATCTATGGCATCACTTCTTATATATGCTTTGACAACGTCAGTCCTGTCACTACTAAATTGGAGTTTACGGACTGCCACCAGATGACAGAAGACACTACACAGAATTCAGTCTCATGGAAGAGGAGATGATGCATAAAGGATACAATTAATTGAAGTTTCTATGGTAGCTACATAAAGGGTCGCCAGGCACTATTCTTCTTCTTCTTCTTCTTCATCTTCGTTTTCTTCTTCTTCTTCTCCTCCTTCTTCTTCTTCTCCTCCTCCTTCTTCTTCTCCTCCTCCTCCTTCCTCTTCTTCTTCTTCTTCTTCTTCTCCTCCTTCTTCTTCTTCTCCTCCTCCTTCTTCTTCTCCTCCTCCTCCTTCCTCTTCTTCTTCTTTTTCTTCTTCTTCTTCTTCTTCTTCTTCTTCTTCTTCTTCTTCTTCCATTGGCACTACAGTCCACTAAGGGCTTTGGCCTGTCGAACAATGTCCCTCCATTTTTTCCTATCTGCCACCAACTCTCTCCATCTTCTCACTCCCAGCACTTGAAGATCTCTTTCTGCTTCCTCTTTCTATCTTTTCCTGGGTCTTCCCCTTCTCATCGTCCCTTCCAGTTCTTGAGTGAAGATCTTTGTGGGCATCCTATCCTCCTCCATTCTCTCTAGGTGACCTAACCAGCTTATCTTTTGCCCTTTATCCATTTTACTGTATTTTCTCCTTTGCTCATCTCCTCTAGTCCTCGATTCGTCCGACTTTTCTATTCCCCGTTTTCATATTTAGCACCATATATTCTTCTAAACATTTTCCTTTAAAAAATTAGCACAGCTTGTTCTTTCTTCGTCAACGTCCATGCTTCCGCTCCATACGACACTACCGGTCTTATTAGTGTAGGCACTAATATTACAGTATAATTACACAAACACAAAATATTCGAGTGTCCACATTAAGGGATCAACTACGAAGGTATCATACATGTACACGCATTCTTTAAGTCTCAGTGGCAACTAGCTAAATGGATGTGCCTTGTCTGCCCTGGTCGTCGGATTTCCACAGCAATTACGAAGGTCGCCGGGCATCAACACACTAGTACATCCATATGATTTTCATGCCGTATAATTTAAGCAAAACATAAACATAGTCTGATCTTCAGTTAGACTTACGAAAACCGAGAAATCAGTCAAGGACTCATCTGTCGGATCGTGCTCTACGTTTATGGAAGGGTGTCAATGAAGGGGCAGTTTTTTCGGTGCATGTTTCCTTTCGGTACATGTAGAGTGCGGGAAATATTTGGAACAAAATATATTTTCAAAACAGGGACAAAAAATAACCAGCAACAGGAGAGTAAAAATTAATGTGCAAATTAGGATGTAAGGATGTGAACGGGCCTCAATTTTACGTTAAACATATATGTTATATCCTGTTCTATTATTATTATTATTGCATTGATGTTAAAAATCTTGGTAGATTAACCAGTAATGTACAATCGATGGGCAGGAGATCAGCGGTCCGATTCTAAGCACTTTCTTTTGAATCGTATTGTTTAAAAATACTTCCTGAGTGTCCGAGGAGCTGACATGCTTACATTTGGGAATGAGACAGCTAGAGCTTCAAGCTGCTTATCAGCCGCTGCCAAAGAATTTGAAGCATGGTCTCATCCCCCTGCTTTTGCCCGATCCGCAGGGCCAAATTTACATCCTGCGAACTACAGCAAACGTGAAGCAAAGACCTACGGATACAGAAATTCAAAAAATAATCAATGTCTGTGTATACTGTCACAGCGAACACAACTTTCAGAACGTTGTATATTCATCTGCCATCTAATAAATATTTCGGCCGTTCCTGGCCAACATCATGCAGATTTTACAACATACATGGAAATATACAATGATGTGCCAGTCAGACACAACAAAACTTTATTGTATTTATTGTTGTGTTAGGGAAACATGTTTTGACTCTTATAGAATCATCTTCAGGCCCTTCTAAGTTGCAGATCCTTATTTAGCAATGTTTAAAATTCGCTGTGGGATCCCAAACGCTTACATTCTTGATATAACTATGTATAAAATGCATGTGTCGTTTTGATCTTATTGTACAACCAGGATACTTATTCCTAAAACTTTAACCGGTACATATGAAGGAGGTTACACTATGTATTTGAGATGTGTTGTTATAGAACTTTGGATATTGTTTTATATATATTGTTGCTAATTACAAAATATGCATATAAGCGTTAAAACGTTAAAAACATTTAAAAATCTATGCTGTAATGCTGCGCTTGCTAAGTGATATCTTCCCTATTTTGATATTATATTCTTTACAAAACTTTACGCAATAATAAACAAAGTTTTGTCATGTTTGACTGATACATCATTTTATATTTACATATGTGTTAAACACTTCGGGGTGGCAGACATTAAATACATGGAAAGAATGCCGAGGTGTCTTTGTAAAATTTACGTGCCAATGGCCAAAAACGGCCGAAACATGTAGCAGACGACAAATGAATGTACAGTGTCTTAGACGTTGTGTTCGCTGGCAATAAACGCAGACACTGATTAAGAAGTACAACGGAACGACGATACCAAATTAAGAAAAAAATGTATATAATAGAATATCCCAGGCGTAAGCTTATAATATTCAATTTATATTCACCAAAAATCAACTAATGCGACTAATTAAATTAAGCGAGACGAGTGATGTCGCATTTACTTGAGGGACGGAACATGGCCCCGCTGCGTAATTTATTTTTCTGGGAAGGGTACATTTATGCGGAAATTTCACATTTCCATAGAGTTTTGTTGAGGATTCAGTTGTTCTTGGATGTGACGGCGTGTCGGCAGGCGAGTGTTTCTAGTCGTTACGAAGGCGAAGTATCTTCGCACGGTCATGAAACACTCGCGCAATCACACAGCGTCATATCCCAGTAGACCTGAATCTTCGAGGTTGGGTTTTGGGTTTTACCTCAAGTTTCAATTTCTGTGACCGCGACAGTGACAATGCACTGCGAATGCTTGACTATTTCATAAGACTTGAGGCCCTCACAAGCCTTCTCATCTTCTTCATTGTCTTGTTCCTTACTATGAACCATAATTCTCTCCCTTAATATTCTCAGCAACCAAAACGGGATAAATCAGTGACACAAGCAAAAATGTAAAAATTGGTTTGGTGGGGGTTTCACATGTGTGCGCAATTATATAGTAACATGAGGCACTATTTCAAATACATCATTCTATAATAGTTGTCACTGATTATCCTCGTCGATTTATTCAAATAATACTATCTTATCTAATATACGATTAACAGTATAGTGGGTATAGCTACCTAATTGTTGAAGAAAAAGGCATTTTCTATTCAACACTTATATTAATATAATCGCCAATATACAGCGATTAATTTATTAAATATAAGCAATTTTATTATTAAGATATAAAAATGATATTATGTGTTTAATAAAAAATTGCCATTAAATCTATTTAATGTTACTTTTTCTCTGATATGTGCAAATTTTTGTTTTGAGTTAAATATAAAAAAAAAGTGTAAATCTGACTTACGTTGTGACTCAAGCAATTTCGTGCTTTTTCTGAAGTGTACACGTGCAGCTAGAAAATTTGTGCAGCCCTAGATAATTCCACGCGCTAGTCTTTGTATGTAGACACAAACAGACACGTTGAATGTTGTTGTTGAAAAGCCACAAATTGGGGATTTCTACAATATAAGTGAACGCCAAATATCACGTTCGCCTTTCAGCTGCTTAGAGTGGACTGAGCTATTAATGCTGAAGCACGACAAATTCCTGGACAATTTACATTTACGGGAATGCTGCAGCTTTAAGGCACGCAGACAAATTCTAGTTAGCGAGATTCAGGTATAAACTGGCTACAAAGTCCCTTCGCGACATGATTACAGAAGATTTCAGGCTTCCGAAGCGGCGTAGTTATGTTCTGCGCTCTTCTGGAATGTTACACAGCGTATGATGGCGTTTGTATACCTACGTTTCGGGACAGCTCGAATATCACCAAACGAATATATTAACCCTTTAAATTTCAGTGGTTACCACGTGTACCGCCAAGTTTAACATTCGAAACTCTACATTCTGTCCGCAGTGTGCGCATGTTGCTGATAATCCCCGCAATGACCGGCGATTATTTCGCTACCCAACAGTACCAGATTAATTTTTGTAGTTCGGACAGTAAGTAAAATTAAAGTAAAGTTCACCCTAGAACAGGTCACGAAGACCCAAAGGGGGAGTAGAGGTATAGACCTACTCTTTATTTAACCTTGGCATTAGATGGGGTGGGTGGTCAACGCCACGCCCCGGCCGCTTTACCCCCGGGAAAGACAAGGTACCCATTGTATAGGTGACTGGGTTGGTCCCACTGCCGGTCTGGACGGGTGCGGAAAATCCCCCACCGGCATACGATTCCCAGGCCGTCCAGCCATTAGCGAATCGCTATACCGACTGAGCTATTCCGGCCCGTAGTTTGGAGAGTAAAAGTTAAATATTAAAATATAATTTAGAAGAATTTTGTACTTCAGAAGACTGTACTACGGCTCAGGCGACTTTAAGCTGACCTCATACCATGCATAACGTGGTTCGATTACGGACCTGTCCATTACAGACTTGTGGTAGACAAAGTGGCACCGGGACAGATTCCCCCCCAGGACTACTTCTGTTTCTTTTGGCAATATCGCTCCATCAGCGCTTTATACTCAACTTCATCTTAACACTAACTTCACCAGGAATACCGGACAAGCCTGGAAACCTTCAAGCAAAACAAAGTTCCTTCGGACATAAGAGGCCCATTGGGATGAAAAGCAATTTGACATTAGGTACAGTACTATCACTGACACAGCAATGGATAAGGATCTGACTCAGTATGGCTATATGAAATCTCGAACTTGACAATACGCGACATTTCACTTTGGGGAACTGTGAAAGACAGGATTTTCCGTCTGCTAGTAACAAAACTTGAAAAACCAGAAACTGAAATCAAGAAATGTGTTTGCGGTATGGAGATTTTTGCGTTGATATCTAAGGCGAAACAAGTTATTGGAAGAGTAATAATCGCATTTTGTCTAATGTGACAGTGTTTAACTATATATATATAAGTTCTGACTCCTAGATACCTAAACTCGGTTTTTCACAATACGGTATTGTTCAAGTAGATTCAAGAATTGTACTGCGGAAGAGGGCACTTCAACTGGTGCAAGAAACGCACACAATAACCTTTATTCTTTAAAGAATTGACAACGATTAGCAAAATTCAAACAAACATACCACACATCGGTATTTCGATCCTTAAAATTAAGTCCGAATCCTCTACGCTGCTCAACATTACATGACATTACGGCTTATCTTCAAATGATAGTTAATATTCAAGAGATACAGAGTAACATGTAAGTAAATAAATAAACTCAAGAAGGCAGGAAAAAGCGGATTATTAAAGACGGTATTTGGCCTGATATTTATCGTTCTGCAATTCTGAACCTATTGTGTATACACGATTTATTTCCAGAGAATTAAAAACGTTGGCATTAGTCCAATAAGCCGTTTTTACACAAACCTGCATCACAAATGAATTCATTAATGCTGATTTAAGTACTGGATCATGTGATGTTTCTAAAGCAGAACTTGTCTTGTGTTCTTAAATTTACGACAGAAGACGAGACAACAGACGAGTATTTACTGTCCTATAAGGCTGCCCCACAAGTTAAAATGTGATGTAGGGACACGGCGCGACTTGGGGATTCCCCTGGGGACAGTTCATGTCACCGTATTTTCTGATACCATCATTAAAAACTCCGTGAGAGTTACAGTTAGATAAGACGCTGCCTTCTCCGGTTAACACTACTAACAGGAATTTCGTCTACAGAGAAAGATGCTGCAAATAATAAATAATTACTAAGCCCCCCCACCCCCCCCCCCAAAAAAAAAAGAAACGCAGAGATAATTCTGAAACTGGAGGTGGGAAGGATGGTGGATGTTGACTCCGAATTATAACAGCCTAATGCGAAATTTGAAGTTCCCGCAGCGGTGTTGTAGTCTACTGTGGGCTGAACACTGCGTCCAGTAAGTTTTGCATGACACTGCATCGAGTAAAGAACAATACGTTAAGTATCCGTACTAAAGATAGTAAAACTTGTACTAAGGTAGCCATTTCACGTCGGTGCCTAGGAAAACTACTGTATTCTGGGATGTGGCGTCGTGTAGTTTGTTAAATACGTCCACGGATGCAAGGCGTCACATGCCAGAAGACAGTTTTCTTAAGAATACGCTGCGTCATCTAGGGGAGATATACCTTTTTAAATTTAGATGTTTTAAGAAATATAACAGAATTACACTTAATATTTATGTAAATTTGGGGTTACAATGAACAGAAGGCTAGCAAAATGGAGTTCCGCTTAGAAATTATGGGGTTAAAATCAAACACTAAAGTCCTTATGCTTGATTTTGGAAATTAAGCATATACGTTTCGTGCACGCAGTGAGCAGGCAGAAACCTACAGAACGCCTGATGTAGAATTATAAATAGCACTAAGCTTTTTAATCTAAGCTTTTGTTGATGTTTTGCTGACCGTGCATCTCAGTAGAATCCTAGTAATTAACCAACTTAATGCACAAAATATTGTTTTATAATAAGTTTATCATATGCCTCTACATGTTTCGAGCACTGTGTGCTCATCATCAGGAGGTCAAAATTGTATTGCACAGCGTCTGTTATCTTCAAACCTGTAGGTGGCCGTCCGGTGCACAGGCTGAGAAAGGACTGCAGTCGTCTCTCAACCTGTGCACCGGACGGCCACCTACAGGTGTGACGATACCACATGCTGTATAATACAATTTTGACCTTCTGATAATGAGCACACAGTGCTCGAACCATGTACAGGCGTACAATAAACTTATTATAAAACAAGATTTTGTGCATTAAGTTAGTTAATTACTAAGATTAGCACTAAGATTTTTAATAGATGTGTTCAACGCACCTAGTATAAAATGGCAAATCAGCGGGTCATTAAATGTAATCACAGTCACAGAATCTACAATGAGGTGTATATGATAAGACGTACTGATAACATAAAGCATTACATTTAATAGCCACGAATAATTTTTATCTGCCTCCTCCATTACGTGCACAGGATGATATTCTTCTGTCATTTTTAGCGTTACGGATTTGTCCAAATATCGAACGTTGACCGTGAGGAAATCTATAATCCTCTGCATCACACTTGCACGTGCACAGAATTAAGTTGCTGATGTCATTTAACTTTATTTTAAATGTTTTGCAGACCAACATAAATAACAGCGTTACAACAGATAAATTTTAATTTCACACACTCTGCAGGAGAGTAATCCCACTACACTGCATAAGAATACGCTAGCTCCTGTCACCATGAATTCTCAGCTTTAATCCTACTTCAGGGATAGAGTCACACCAGCAAAACAAGCCACTATACACAATTGTTATGTGTGTGTTTATATATTTACACTCCAATACTAAGTCACATCAAAAGTAGACTTATACCTTCTTCTTGAAAAGTTTAATATAACAACTTTCAACGACTAAATTACCTTGACACATTCTTGCAATTCATAAAAAATGTTCACTTCAAACTTTTTGGAATTCATAAACAAGACTTCGTCCTTCCTCTTTTCCATTAACCTTTTGGCGCCGGAATTATTTTTTTAGTTTTAGCACACCCTGTATATAAAATGTGAATAATACAGGAACCAAATACGTTAGAATTATGAAACAAACTGCATTTTGAAGAGAAAACCCGGAGAGTATATACCATGTTTAAAATATTCGGTACCTATATTTGT
>Ga0131853_10010212_pt1 | contig 17176 bp, 18 predicted proteins | sample TergutLab28metaG_FD_92764 | JGI IMG/M metagenome (GOLD analysis project Ga0131853, IMG submission 92764) | Labiotermes labralis P1 segment gut microbial communities from Petit-Saut dam, French Guiana - Lab288 P1 (version 2) (version 2) | ecosystem: Host-associated > Arthropoda: Insects >... | reverse complement strand
GGACCCTGTGGACCCATCGGACCTTCGCAGCCCAGAAGCGCCAATGTTAGCAAAGTCACCCCAATAAGTTTAAGAAATTCTTTTTTCATGTTTTTACCGATACCAGCAAGTGCGCCAATACGTGTATTGTGCTTACTCATGAGAAAACCTCCTGAAGGTCGTGAGAAAATAGATGTTGTTTGGTGTGATTAGGTCGTGATCGTGCGGGGGGGGGGTAATTCAAGACTCCACCAGCTAGCTAGTGGAATAGCACGAGTAACAAGCGACATTCCCGCCGCCTCCTTTTCTTTCGATCAAAGACTAAGCTTTACAATTAAAATCATACTACCAAGCTTCCAAAGAAATGTCAATATATTTTTTATCGAAAAATGAAAATTTATTTTTAAGAGAACACAGCTTCAAAATTGATTTCCGTGTTAGCCGTTGGCTAATGCGCTGGGAAGTTTTGCGGAATAATCCGCCTTCGGCAGATTATTCTGGGAAGTTTTGGCGTTGCCAAAACTTCAGTGCAGGTGTTGGGCGCATTAGCCCTGCACGGGTTTTGACAAGAAGATGTGAATCGTATATAATGTGTTAACAATTATGGAAACTACATTATCGTACGTTATAGTTACCCCCTATACAATCGCAAAAAGCAGGACCGGCGGGGTCGTTGCCCGGCTGCTTTCACAGACGGATTTGGACTTGGTTGGAGCCCAAATGATCACCCCGAACGAGGACTTTGTGCGCGAGTACGCCGATTCGCTGCGAAAGCAGGAACAGCCGAACCTCAACAGCGCCGGGGAACTTTTGGCGAACTATGTCCAGCGCAACCTTGCGCCTTCAGGCGGGCGGCCGCATCGTTTCCTCCTTCTGATTTTTCGGGGGACAGACCCGTGCGGCAAACTTTCTGACGTTTGCGGCTCGCTGTTTGCGGAAAATCACCGCGCGGAGGTTGAGCTTCTCAGCGGCGAAACTCTGCGCGACACCTACGCCGACCTCATCCTCGATGAAAATAACCTGAATAAGGTAATTTACTTTGAACCGGCGATTTTGACTCCCCGGCGGCAGGTGCTTGCCGACGAAAACCTCGCGCTTTTTGTGCGTTATTTCAAAGGCGTACAAAACATCGTCTGCAATATGACCTACGATAAACCTGCAAATATCGAGCAGACCTTGGTAATTCTGAAACCCGACAACTGGAACTTTGCATCATCACGACCTGGTACGATTATCGATATGTTTTCCCGAACGGGGCTGCGAATTGTGGGAATTAAGGTTTTCTACTTTTCGCTCAGCCAGGCGCTGGATTTTTACGGCCCGGTCGAGTCAGTCCTTATAGACAAACTGTCCCCGATATTCGAGCGCAAGGCGAAAGATGTTTTGGAACGCGAGTTTGAAATGAATGTGGAGCTGGGGAACGAGTTAAGCACGGCAATTGGCCGCAAAGCCGCCGCCGAGCAATTCCACAAAATCGTGGAGTTTATGTCCGGGCGGCGGCCTGACACCTGCCCCGCTGGCGACAAAGACAAGCCCGGTCCGATAAAATGCATGATTATCATCTACGAAGGTGAAAACGCCGTCAAGAAAATCCGCGATGTGCTGGGGCCGACCGATCCGCTGAAAGCGCCGGGCGGAACAGTGCGCCGCGAGTTTGGCAGCAACGTGATGGTCAACACCGCTCACGCCTCCGATGCGCCTGAAAGTTACAAGCGAGAGAAGGAAATCGTCAAGGTCGACGAGAATACTTTGATTTCGATTGTGGAAGAATACCTGAACAAAAAATAAGTGTCCGTTCTGCGCCTCGGTTAAACCCTGACGGGCTTTAGCCGAGGCAAGCGGCTCAATCTCAATTCAACTAAAAAATTACCAATTACTGCGGGCTGTTCTCTTCATCGCGCACGATGGAGATAAGTTCCACCTCGAAAATTAAGGTGGCATGGGGCGGGATAACACCGCCCGCGCCCTGCTCGCCATAAGCCAAATCTGACGGGATGAAAAGCTTCGCCTTTTCTCCTTCCCGCATCAAGAGCAACCCTTCCGCCCAGCCGGGAATTACCATGTCCAGCGGTATCTGCACCGGCGATCCCCGGTCAACAGTGCTGTCAAACACGGTGCCGTTGATGGTCGTGCCGCGATAATGCACCAGCACCACATCGTCTGGAGCCGGCATTTCCCCGCTTCCCTGTTCGATAACTTCGTATTGCAGACCGGAGGGCATGGTAACAACGCCGGGGCGCTCGGCATTTTCGACAAGAAACTGCAAAGATTCCGCCTTGCTTTGCTCCAGTTGCGCCATCTGAGACGCGACATAACCAGCGCGGATTATTTCCATCGCTTGCTCCAGCGTGTACCGGCCTTCCTTGCCGTTTATAACATCGTGGATACCCTGCATAAAGGCGTCGTAATCGATCTCAAACCCTGAATCTAAGAAAACGTCGGTTGCTATTGCCATACCAAAGGCGTAGCTAAACTCCTGTGCGCTGCTGGCTTCCGTATCGGACGGTTGCGCGAAGGAAAAAGCCGCTACTGACAAAAAAACAAAAGCACCTACGAGAATGCGTTTCATTGCGCCCTTCTATTATCGTACAATATCAATCAATTCAACGTTAAAAATGAGCACCTTATTCGGGGGAATGGGGCCGATGCCTCGCGGGCCGTACGCAATGTCAGCCGGAATGACAAAACGGTACGTACTTCCGATGTTCATAAGCTGCAAGCCTTCGATCCAGCCTTGAATTACCGCGCCCACGGGGAACTCCACAGGCTCGCCGCGCTCAATCGAACTGTCAAACACCGTTCCATCAACATACGTTCCATGGTAATGCACCTTTACCGTGTCCGTTGCACCAGGCCGCGCTCCGCTTCCCTGCACGATCACTTCGTACTGAAGACCGGACTCCGTGGTAACAACGCCGGGGCGCTGAGCGTTTTCCTCCAGGTAATCATTCCCTTCTTCCTGGTTGACTTCGGCAAGACGATTTTGCTCTTCCTCGCCTTGTGATTCAATCTTTGAAAGGGCGGCAAGAACTTTTTCCATTGCCTCTTCTTGAGTAAGGCGAACGTTGCGATCTTCGTTAAAATCCCTGAAGCCTTCCATAAAGGCATTGTAGTCAAAGCTGATCCCGGCAAATCCCATCTGGGCAGCCACGAGCATTCCAAACGAGTAACTGGTATCCTTGTCCAGCGCACCCGACGCAGGGGGCTCGGCTTTATTGCACGCCGTAAAAAGCGCGGCACAGAACAGCGCAACGCACAGGAGCGCTGAGAGCAACAAACCTTTCAATGAAACAACAGCGATTTTCTTCATGATTATACTTCCTCTCTACAATAAAAAATTCCGAAAAAACGGATTGATTTAAATCATAGCCATTTATGCAAAGAAGTGCAAGAGGGTGTAAGGGGGCGCAACGCTTGCGCTACAGCGCTCCCATTGCGTAAACAAAGACGTTGTACCCCGCGTGCGCCAGCGCAATGCCGTGCAGGGAGCGAAAGCGCAGGAACAGCACCGCAAGGAGCAAGCCGGCAAGTGCGGCGTTTACCATGCCCCAATGACCATCGCCAATGTGGGAAACGGTGAACAGCACGACAGAAAACACCACGCGTGACGGTTCGTGCTGAATGAGGGTTTCAGTTTTGCTCAAAAGGTAGTAACGGAAAAAAATCTCTTCCATATATCCGGTTCCCAGACACGCGAAAACCACCGCCGCCCAACCTGCCACACTCGCCGGGCATTCGATTTTGACCGGCGGCGGAAGTGCGGCGAAATGCGAAACCATGAGCGAAACTCCCACGCCAATAGCGACAAGTGCGGGCAGTGCACACACGAACGGGAGAATATCCCGCTTGCCGGGTAACACTGCTTGTATCAGAGCGCTTTTTCTGCACAACGATTTACTCGTATCTTTTTGAAAATCTTTGCCAAAGATAATGTACAGCAGCAGGGCAATTCCCGGCAGCGTATGCGTGATCATACGGCCGAGTTCGCGGGCGGGTGAAAAGGGAAGAACGAGCACCGTATCGGCGGCGGCAACAAACGGCGCGGTGGTTATCGCGGGGAAGAAAAGGACAAAGTATAGTATCAAAGCTTCCATAAATAAACTCGCTTGTAAACTCACGTTCCTTTGACACTCGCTACAAACTCAATTATATTGTAATATACTACATCTAAAGGGATGCGCGTAGGAAATCAGAGAATGTTTGCAACGCTGGTTATTATAGCAATAGTCGCCGGTTTTTGTATACTGGCTTTTGTTCTCAAAAAATCAGGGTTGCCCGGAGGATTAGGCGGCTCGGTGTGGGTGCAGTTCTACGCCGCCGGTAAGGATTCCGGTTTTTCGCTGAGGGACATCGAACTTTTGCGAAAACTCGCGGTGAAGTGCAAACTGGAAAGCCCGTCCACGCTGTTTTGGTCGCAGAAACAACTCGACATCTGCATCCGCTCGGTAGTGCAAAGCCGGGATTTTTCCGCCAGCAACAAAGAAGAGGAGAGTTTTCTTGCGCGGCTGTACAAGTACCGAAAAAAGCTCGAAATGGAAACGCCCCGCTTAAAAAACGGTATCTCTAACTCGCGGCAAATCAGCGATGGGCAGACACTGCGGATTTTCAAGCAGGGAGCCGGAGTTTTCAAATCTGAGGTGATCAAAAAAAACCAGACGCATTTAACTGTTGTCCGCCCTTCAAACGATAAAATTACGGATGTTATTTCGTGGGAGGGCGCGAAGATTTCGGTTTATTTTTGGAGGGAGGACGATGCCGGGTACGTTTTTGATTCTGTGGTTGAGGGCGAAGTTTTTTCGCACGGCATCCCTTCGATTCAAATCGCCCACTCCAATTCTCTTTTTAGAACTCAGAAGCGAAAATCGATCCGGGTAAAGTTGCATAAACCGGCTTTTCTGTATGCATTGAACGACCAGGAATCTTCCAATACAATCGAAACCGAGCCGGGCGTGAAGTGCTTTCTGAAAGACCTTTCGGATACTGGTTGCTCGATAACGATTGGCGGGCGCGGGCAGAGTGATATGCGCCTGAAGGTGCAGTTTACGTTGGGAAACACGCCTATCAGTATGAGCGGCACGGTGCGCTCGGTGGGGTACCTTGAGCAGACCAACCGTTCCACCCTCCGCATTGAGGCAGATCCTCTGCCGATAGAAATCCGCAACAAAATACAGGGCGAGGTTTTTGGGCTGCTCCCCGATGAGGAAAAAGAACAGCCTTTCCGGGAGATGCAGGAAGCAGCAGACAGAATAACCGCCGCCTTTCTTGCGCCCGATCCTCCCGCTCCCATCGACAGTGATAGTAGTTATAGCAATAGTGCCGACAATAGCACTATTAGTACAAATACTGATGACACGCTCAATCCTTTTACATAGAATAGAACGATGTTGAATAGTTCAGCGTTGAATACTTCAGCCCACCCGGTGATTTTTGCAGCTCTTGGAATGGCGGCGGCATACTATGGTTATCCTCGTTTCACCGCCGTTGGCGGGTTGCCTGTGCTCTTTGGCGCCTTGCTCGCTTTCACCGCCGCCATCGCTTTCTTTAGAACGATCCGCTTTTACCCTGCCGTTTCCGGCGGCAGTTTGCCTGTGCGCGCCAACGTGCCGAAGCGCGGCGGCTTTTCTGCCTGCAGCGATTTATCTGCCCGCATTGGCATTTTGCTCGTTGCGGCGGCGGTTGGCTTCGCGCTTGGCATTGCATCGCGGCAGAGCGTTGCAGGTGCGGCGCACACCGGGATAAGCGGCGAGCGGGTGCGTGCTGTTTCGGGCATCTTGCGCGAAGACCCGCGAGCCTTGCAGAGCGGGGCGGGGCTTGGCACGCTGGAACTTCGCGGCTGTTCCGGTTCAGGCGCCCTTCGCGCCTCCGCCAGCGGCAGGCTCGCCGTGTTTTTCCCGACGGACGCGATCCCCCGCCTGCGGGAGTTTGGCAGGGGCAGCGAAATCTACGTTGACGGCACTCTTTCGCAGGGCGTACGCGGGCAGGTGTTCCGCGCAACATCCGTTCACATCGTCAAACCTGCGCCGCCGCTGGAACAGTTCCGCACCGGTTTTCGCCTGGCGCTCCTCGACACATTTTCCGCCAACCGCGCCCAACCGCGCAGCGGCGCACCCGTGTGGGGGGCGCTTGCCTCGGCGTTGCTCTTGGGGGTGCGCGACGACCTGAACACGGAATTTTCCGCCGCGTTTTTCAACTCAGGCACATCGTACATTCTGGCACTTTCCGGCATGCACCTGGCGGTTATTTCCGGCATCCTCGCATTTTTCATCCGCCGCCCGCTCGGTGTGCGCCTTGCGTCTTTATTCGGCGCGGTTTTTATCATCCTGTACGTGTTTCTTGCCGGGCCTCAGCCATCGCTCGTACGCGCCGCGATAATGTACATCATCGGAACGTTCGCGGTGTGGTCGCTGTTGAAAAAGCACGTTCTTTCGATTTTGAGTATGGCGTTTATCATCCAGCTCACCGCGCAGAGCGAAACGGGGCTTTCACTGTCGTTTATGCTTTCGTATGCGGCGCTGGCGGGAATGGTTACGCTCGGCGGGGCGTTCCACAGCATTTTTCAGGGGCGGATGCCTGAGGTTCTCGGGAAGGGGCTTGCGGCTTCTTTGGGGGCGTTCATTGCCACTGCGCCGCTTGTCGTTTTTTACTTCGGATCGCTACGCCCCATCGGGATTATCGCGGGGCTTGCGGCGGCGTTTTTATGCACGTTGTTCATGGCGGCAGCGCTTGCCGTGCTTGTCGCTTCTTCTGCGCCGCTACCGTTGCCGCTCTGGAACGTTTTTGACGGTGCGCTGACGCTTTTGTACCGCGCCATCGAGTTGACCGTTTCTCTGGCGGCGCGTGTTCCGCCCTTACCGTTCTCACAGCCCGTTCCGGTTCTGATTGTTTCCGCCGCGCTGTGGCTCGCCGTCCTTGCGATTAAAAAGCGGGACGATACATATAGGAACAACTGTGCCGCATTTGCTTAACTACGATTCGCCGAAGGAGTTGCGCGCCTTTCTCGAGCAGCGCGGACTTGGGATGCGGAAAAAACACGGCCAGAACTTTTTGATAAACCCCGCCGTACGCGCCCGTTTGCTCGATGCCCTCGAACTGCGCCCAGGCGATCGCGTTTGGGAGATTGGGCCGGGATTGGGCGCGATGACCGCCGGGCTTTTACAGCGAGACGCGCGGGTAACGGCGTTCGAGATCGATCCCGCCTTTGTCAAAGCTCTGCGGGAGTTTTTTGTTGATGATGAAAGCTCTGCCAGCGGCGCATTCAGCCTTATCGAAGGCGATGTAATGAAAACGTGGCGAAATGCCGCCGCTGCCGAGAACGGGCAGGAACTGTTCCTCGCGGGGAATTTGCCCTACAACATCGCGGCGGCACTGCTGGCGGACTTTATCGAAAAGGGGCAGTTTTTCACGCGCTTGGTGGTAACCGTGCAGAGGGAAGTTGCGCGGCGTATGGCGGCTCAACCAGGTTCGTCTGACTACTCAAGCTTTTCGGTGCTTTGCTCGTCGGTGTACCGCGTTACGCCGCTAGCGGTGATAAAGCCCGCCGCGTTTTACCCGCCGCCCCACGTCGATTCGCAAGGCGTGCGCCTCGACCTGCTGCCCGCCGACCGCCGCGCATTGCCCCGCCTTTTCTACCCGCTGGTGCGTGGGCTTTTTTCCTCCCGCCGAAAAACCGTGAAAAACACTTTGTCAGCCTTCGCCGCATCGGTTATAATAGAAGGAAAAATGAGCGGCACGGATGCGGCTCTCGAAGCTCTGCGCCGCGCGGGACTTGCCCCGGAGCGCCGCCCTGAAACGCTGGGCATAGACGAGTTCGCCGCACTGGCGGCTTTTCTGGAGGAAATTGTTTTCGATGGCAGATAGCATCGCCGCCCGCATCGAGCGGGTACAGGAAAGGATACACACCGCGTGTGCCCGCTGCGGCCGCACCCGCGAAGAAGTATCACTTATGGCAGTAACGAAGTTTCAAAGCCCGCAGGATGTGCAGGCGGCGTGGGACGCTGGAATCCGGCTGTTCGGCGAAAGCCGCGTGCAGGAAGCCGAGGCGAAGTTTTCGGCGGACGGCAGTGTCAGCGGCATCCGCGCCGGCAGCGAACTGCACCTTATCGGCTCGCTGCAACGCAACAAGGCAAAAGCCGCCGCCGCCCTTTTCGACTGTGTTCAATCGGTAGACAGAGAATCGCTTATCGACACATTGGGAAACTCGACCATTGCGTGGGAACGCCCTTTAATGTTATTGTTGGAATATCGCACTGGCGAGGAAACGAAGGCGGGCTTTCAGTCCCACGACAGCCTGTTCCGCGCCGCCGAACGGGCGATGGCTTTTCCCGGGCTTGCGCTTGCGGGGCTTATGACAATGGCGCCCTTTACTGACGATACTGCGGCGGTTCGCGCGGCGTTCCGTGATCTCGCCGCCGCACGAGACGGGCTGGCGCGGCGGTTTCCGGTTGCTGGCGGCTGGCGTTGCCTTTCGATGGGAATGTCAGGTGATTTTGAAATCGCCATAGAAGAAGGATCAACAATGGTACGAATAGGAACCGCCCTCTTTGGAGAACGCGGAGCATGAAAGTTCGCGCGGTTTTTTTACTTCTATTTATTATTCCGCTTGCAGGTGTTTCGGCGCAGACACCTGAGATTGATCCCTCGATGGCGGGAACTGCCCATTTTGACATGACGGGATTTCCCCAGTGGACAAAGGATTTGCGGCGCGGCACTATTGTTGCGTTTGGCGCGTTTCCTTTTGTGTACATTTTTGCCAATATGGGCTATGACATGTACCGCCTTAGTATACATGATGGCGATGCGCGGTACGCACCCTGGCCTTTTACCAGCGCTGGCGGCATAGGGCACACCGAAGAAGAAACCTTCCGTATACTTGGAATTACGGCGATGAGTTCGATTGCCGTTGCTATCATTGACTACAGTATCGAAATGAGTAAACGAAAACGCCGGGCGCGGGAGGCTGAGGCGCTCGCGCCGGGAACACCGATAATTATCCGAACGCCGCTGAATGGGGAGTTCGCTCCGCCGAACGCGGAAACGGAAGCCCCCTGATGCCGTCTTTTTCCTGCACTGTACAGGAAACCGTTCCTGCCGGACTTCGGCTTGACCGCTATGCTGCCGAATACCTCAAAATACTTTCGCGCTCTCAGGTGAAGGCGCGCGGCTTGCACGCCGTGATCAACGGCAAGGCGGTGAAAGTTTCCCGCCTCCTGAAAGGAGGCGAGCGGCTGGAGCTGTCGTGGGATGAGGCGGAGGCGGTTTTCCTTGAACCTGAAAATCTGCCGCTTGAAGTTTTATACGAAGATGAACGGGTGATAGTAATCAACAAGGCGCAGGGGATGGTTGTTCATCCCGGCGCGGGGAATCGGCGCGGCACGTTGGCAAATGCGCTGTTGTACAGGCGGCTTGAACAGCACAAACAGCACGCTGCCGATTGTGCTCCGCCGCTCGCCGCAGATGCCGCGCCGAACACCGCTTCGCTCAGGCCGGGCATTGTCCACCGCCTCGACAAAGACACATCTGGCGTGATAATTGCCGCGTGGGACGAACGCGCGCTGGCGTTTCTCGCCGACCAATTCAAAGCGCGGAGCGTTCGCAAAACCTACGCCGCTTTGGTGCGCGGCTGCCCCCGCGAACTGTCCGGCAGCATTGACAAAAAAATCGTGCGTTCCCGCAGCAACCGGAAAATCTTCACCGTGTCGGACACCGAAGGCCGCGCGAGTTTTACCAGCTACAAGGTAATCCGTGCGTGGGGGGGATATTCGCTGCTGTTGCTGCGGCCAAAAACCGGCAGAACTCACCAGATTAGAGTTCACCTCAAACATTTGGGGCATCCCGTTCTTGGCGACCCGCTGTACGGGCACAGCGATCCGCGTTTCAAAAAAGCGCCGCTGATGCTCCACGCCAAAAGCCTTTCCCTGATGTTGCCGGACAGACTGCCCGGGCAGGAAAACCCCGTAACGTTCACGTCGCCGTTGCCCGACCGGTTCCGCGCCATCATTCGCGCCCTGAACAAAGGCAAACCGCTGTAGGCTATGGCGGCGACGAACTTTCTTTCGATAGATAATTATACGCTCCCGCAGATACTCGCGGTGGAACGAGATTTTTTGGTCGTGTACAAACCGCCAAAAATGCACTCCGCTCCCCTGCCCCGCTCCGCCGAAACAGACAGCCTTGCGGCTTGGTGCGCCGCGCTGTTTCCCGAAACAGCGGCGAAGTTTCCCGAAACGGCAGCACTGCCCGAGCGGCAGGCGGGCGAAGGCGGCTTGCTCCACCGGCTCGATTATGAAACGCACGGGCTGCTGTTGGTTGCGCGGACTGCCGCAGGGATGGATTATTTTCTTGCCCAGCAGGAAAAAGGCGCGGTATTGAAGGAATACAGCGCACTGGCGGCGGAAGGCGCAACACCGCTGCCAGGTTTCCCGCCGTGTGAGTTTCTGCCGCGCACAGTTGCACCGCGCGAGTTTGCGCCGCACGGCGAAATAATCCAGAGCGCCTTCAGAGCTTACGGGCCGGGGAGGAAAGCCGTGCGCCCCGTAATCGCGAGCAACAAAGTCGCAAGCGGCGCACCGGCGCAGTACGTTACCGAAGTCCTGCAAGCCCGCCCACTTGCCCGCGGTGTAACCGCATTCCGCTTGAGAATCGTGCGCGGCTTCCGCCACCAAATACGCTGCCACCTCGCGTGGATTGGGCTTCCCATCCTCAACGACAGCCTGTACGGCGGCGCGCTCGACAGCTGCCCGCTTGAGAGTGGCGCACTTGCCCTCCGCGCCAGCCGCATTACGTTTGACGATCCGGTTTCAGGCAGACAGCGCACCTTTGCAATTCGCCCGCTGGAGGCGGAGAGCTTTTTATAACGGCAAACGTCGGGAAGTGAATTGTTTGGAATAGTTCTTTACTTTATCAATTTTTCCATCAATGTATCTTGTACATTTCTCCTGGAATCGATAATCAGCAACACATTGACAGTTGCATTATCGATTCTGTAAATAATCCTCCACGGAGATTCTGTTATCTGCCGATAATCTTTTATGTTATTTTTTAGTAATTCTGGAACATATCTCCCTTTTTCAGGAAAGCGACTTAAAGTATTTATTTTGTTCTCTATTTTTCTTAACACACTCATTGCGTTCATCGGGTTATTTTGGGAAATATAACAAATTATTTCCCTTAGATCGTTTTTCGCAGTTTTGCTTATTTTTACCGTGTAAACTTTTACAATTTCATTCATTACCTCAGTATTTCCTTCTTTATATCGGAGAATACTTTTTCGGAAAGCTCAGAATCACCATTTCGAATATCCTGTTCCGCGATTTTTATCAAATGCAGCAGTGCAAAAGCTTCTTGCGTCTCCTGATATGTTTGAATGTCTACCAAAACCGCCTTCGCCTCCCCATTTTGCGTTATGATAATAGGGCTGCGCCTGTCGGTAACGTACTTCATCATATCTGCAGCGTTTGTTTTAATGTAGGAAATAGGTTTAATATCAGCAGCCAAATTGATAGCCATAACAAGCCTCCAGTATTTATAGAATACTATAAAAAGACTTATTTGTCAACTAACAACCCCGCTGCACAACAGTGCAGAGTTTTCGCGCCCGTTTTCAACCTCGCCCGCTGGAGAAAGAGCGCTTTCTCATGTGCGGGATTTAAGCTACCTGATTTTTGATACTTCATAGTGAGCAATATTTTCATCGGCGGTAATAAGCGTCATTTTTTCAGCAAGGCGTATAAAACCGGATACTTTCCCGGCAAACTTCATTTTTTCCAAACTGATCTTAATGGCAAGTTCCCACGCGGATACAATACTGAGGGATTTTGTATTGGATGGATTAAGGATTGCCTATTTTGCAGTTTCAGAGAGAGTGCTGTCACCGTTGAAGAACCAGATTGCGATGTGAGTGTTTTCCCTTGTGAAGCTATATTATTTTCAAGGCACGTTGCCACATACCATTCTTCTTTGAGTTCTATTTTTATTGTTCCCTTGAACGTCAATATATTCTCCATTGCTGTTCTTTATTTTGTATAATATTGATGAATCTATGATTACAGTATACGTTTGTTCACTGTTATTTGTTGGGCAACCAGCCAAAACAAAACCAAAAAACAGAACCAGACCAAATTGATTTTTGTCAAGATGTAAAACATATAGTTCAATAAATAAATATAAATTAATGAGGACAATACCCATGGGTGGACAGGAAGTAAAGACAGCTTTTGGCAAAAATATTAAGTTTTTAAGATCGCAAAGGCAATTTTCCCAAGCCGAATTAGCTGAACGAGCAGACATTTCTATTACTTTTTTAAGTAATATTGAAAGGGGGCTAAAATTCCCCAAGCCAGAGATATTGTACCAAATAGCAACAGGTCTTGAAGTAGAAATCTACGAACTTTTTATCGCAAACCACGTACCCAAAGTTGCACTCAAGAGTAATAAAGAACTAATAAATTGTATTTCCCGAGATATGTCTGAGAAGGTTTCTAAGACAATAGAAAGTGTTTTCAAGAAATATTTAAAATAATTTTTTCATCATTATTTAGGCATCACACTTTTGGTTCACCGGAACCTTGTCAGTGCACCCTTGTACAAAAAATTAATTTTCAAAAGTTACTTTAGTTTGCCTTCGTTCTAGCGGTAAATAACGTACAATTCTTTGATGGAATACATCTTCAAAGTTGATTTCCGTGGCACTCAGCCGCCCGGCATTGCGGAAAAGGCGAAAATTTTATAATCTAGAGAAATGACTTCGATCGCGTTTACTGGGGGCGGAACGGGCGGGCATATTTATCCCGGCCTTGCTGTCGCTTCCTGCTTGCAAGCTCAGCTTCCCCATCGTGCTTTTTGGATCGGCGCGCAAACGGGAATGGATAGGGCGATTGTCGAAAAGGCGGGGATTGAGTTTTTCGGCGTTCCGTCGGGGAAACTCAGGCGTTACGTTTCGCTGCGGAACATTTCTGACATTTTCAAGGTTGCGGCGGGGTTTTTCGCGGCGCGGCGGATTCTCAAACGGGAAAAGCCAGCCCTGTTGTTTTCCAAAGGCGGCTTTGCCAGTGTCCCGCCGTGCGCCGCTGCGGCTTCGCTGGGCATTCCGGTTTTCACCCACGAATCGGACTATTCGCCGGGGCTTGCAACGCGCATCATCAGCCGCTTTGCCGAGCGGATTTTTATTCCCTACACGGAATCTGCCCGCTTTTTCTCCGGCGCGGCGGCGGGCAAGGTGTGCGTTTCAGGCAACCCTATTCGTCCGGAGTTTGCCGACGCTAGCCCTGCCAAAGGTCGCGCGTTTCTCGGGCTTGAGGGCAGCGAGCGGATACTGCTCGTGCTGGGCGGGAGTTCAGGGTCGCTTGAAATCAACGCGCTCGTCCGCGACGCCTTGCCAGAGTTGACGCGGCATTACACGGTGGTTCACCAAACTGGAGGGAGCGCGGCATCGGGTGATGCCGCATCGCCGAGCGCTCGTTATAAACCGTACCCGTATTTGGGGGCGGAGATTCCCGATGTTATCGCGGCGGCGGAACTGGTGCTGTCACGGAGCGGCGCGGGGTCTATCTGGGAGTGCGCCAGCTTGCACAAGCCGATGGTGCTTATCCCCCTGCGAGGTTCGGGAACGCGCGGGGATCAGGTGGAGAACGCCCGGCTCTTTCAGGAAGCGGGCGCGGCGGTCTGCTTTACCGGAGACTCGGTGCGATTGGCGGAACTCATCGCCGCGCTGGCGAACGACTCAGACTGGCGCGCGCGCATGGAGCAAGCGACAATCGCCCGGACAAACGCCGCAGCGCGGTGCAGTAGCACCGAATTTATCGCGCAAGAAATAACCCGCAGAATCAGCGGGCAGACTATACGAGATGGAGAAAACCATGAGTAATATTTCACTTGTTGATATGATTTTTTTAATCCTTATCACGCTGCTTGTTATCCGAGGGCATGTGCGGGGATTCCTGCGGGAATTTTTCGTGTGGGCTTCGCTATTGGTGTCGCTGTGGGCGGCGGTTTTGCTGCACCCTGCCGGAGCCACGTTTATCCGGAGCAAGATTATGCAGGATGTGCAGTACATTCCCGAAATCCTTGCCTTCATCGCTATTTTTATTCTCGTTATGCTCTTCGTCAAAATGCTGGAGCATATCCTGAAAGATGTCATGATGGGCGCGAAGCTCGGCGGGGCGAATAAACTGCTCGGTGCAATTTTTGGGCTTGCCGAGGGGCTGACCGTAACTGCGCTCGTTTTTTTCGTGCTGAGTATTCAGCCTCTTTTTGACGCATCGGGGATTATCGAAAGCAGCACCCTCGCGAAGATTTTACTTCCTGTTATCAGAATTCCGATTGAGCGCGGCGCGGATATTATCAACACTGTGCAGATGTTTGTCGCGCCCTCGGCGGCGTTTATACCGATGGCGTAGGCGGGCGGTGTGTTTGAGAATGTGCTGGGGCAGAGCGCAACTGCTCAATTAACTGACGACATTCACGCAGGGCTTCTCCCGCCCGCGCTGCTTTTTTCCGGTCCGGCTGCGTCGGGCAAGGGAACGGCGGCGCTGGAGCTGGGGCGCATTATTTCCTGCGAGGCTGATGCTGCATTGCGCGCGCCGTGGGGCTGCGGCTGTCCGGCGTGCGCGCGCCATCGGTTGCTCATTCATCCGGATTTGCTGTGCTTAGGGTCGCGGCCGTTCTCGGCGGAGATTGCCGCCAGCGCGGGGGCGTTTCTGCGGGAGGCGGCAACAGCCCGCGAGGACACTAGCAGTTCGCACGGTGCGGCGCGGGAGGCGACTCGTGTGCTGTTCATCCGCGCGATCCGCAAACTGCTCGCCCGCTTTAATCCCGCGCTGTGGGAGGATGAGCCGAAAAAGGGAAAGGTTGCCCTTGCGCCGCTGGTTAATTCAATGGAAGAAAATCTCGATGAGTTTGATGTTTTGGCGGCGAGTAACACGGCGGGAAGCGCGGACAATGCCAGCGGGCTGGAGAAGTGTGTCAACGGGATGGTGAAAAGCGCGTTTAAGCTGGAGGCGGAAGGCTTAAGCGACAGTATTCCCATCGACCGGATCAGGCGCGCGGCGTACTGGGGGCGGCTTGCTCCGGCGGGCAAGGGAAAACTGCTGGTTATCGAAAACGCTGACCGGATGCAGGAAGAAGCCCGCAACTCGTTGCTTAAACTGATGGAAGAGCCGCCGCCCCGCCTGACGCTGGTGCTGACGACGAGCCGCGCGGGAAGTCTTTTGCCCACGATGCTTTCGCGCTTGCGCCCGTACCGCTTTTTTGCGCGGGATGCGGCGGTGGAGGCGGATGTTATCCGGCGGGTTTTCCGGGACAGCCGCGGCGGGACTATCAGCGCGTACATTGATTCGTTTCTACCGGTTTCGGGGGAGATGCTCAATGCGCTGGCGGCGTTTTTCGCCGCGTCAGTTGCGTATAAGGCCGCGCTGCTTTCCAAACGGCAGGGGCGGCCAATCGCGCAGGAGGCGGTTTTGCTGGGCAAGTTTACGGCTCCGCGCGCGGAGGCGGCTGAGCTGGGACGGCCGCAGGGACACAGCGCCGCCGTTGTTCTGACGGTTTTGGAGAAGGCGGATAAGTTCGAGATTCGCCCGCTATTTTCCCGCTTTCTGTCCTGCCTTTTGGATAATGCTGCGGCAAGCCAGCGGGTGGCAAATCCGCCGGAGGCGGATTTGCTGGGAAGTTTTGGCGGAGCCAAAACTTCAGGGGGAGGAACAGACGGAGGATCGTCGTTGCCAACTCAGGCGGGGCGTTACGGGGCAGCGCCCCGTATGGGGGGTAGCGAAAGACCCGCGCAGCGGGGCTGTAGCGAGGGGGGCGTGCCCCCCCTTGAACCTTCTTTTTCTTTTTTGCCGTCTGTGTCGTATAATGAAGTATGGAAGAAATGTTGCGCGTGGGGGGAAAGCGCGGTGAGCGCGTACAGGCTTGCTCCGGCGCTGGTGTTGGAAAAACTTTTTGCCGACTTGAGCCGCGCGCTGGCTGAATTATGAGACAGTTTATTAAACGGGCGCTCCAAAAGCTGGATGAGTTTGACAAGGAAAAAGGGCGCGCGTTCATTCTTGCCGCATCGCGCGAAATTGACCGTCTTGAAACGGTGATTGATTCGTTGCCGCGCGGGATTCTTGTGTGCGACACTGCCCACAAGCTCGTGCTGGCGAATAAAACTGCCCGCCGCCTGCTTTCGATTGTTTCTTACGAGCAGGGGCGGGAATCGGTGTGGAGCGTGATTGGCGGGGAGCATATTTCGCAGTTTCTGGCGCACACGCTGGTGTCGCACGATAAGGCGGAAGAGCGCGAGTTTGCCGCCGATGTCAACGGTGCGCCGCGCGTGCTGAGCGTGAGTGTTATGCCGCTGGTTCAGCTCCGCAAAGTTTCAGGTTCGCTCATTCTCGTTGACGACATTACCGAGCGAAGGTCGCGCGAAGCTGTGATGCGCCGGATGGAGAGCCTTGCGAGTTTGACGACGCTTGCCGCCGGTGTCGCGCACGAAATAAAAAACCCGCTTGCGTCGCTTTCAATTCACGTGCAGCTTATTCAAAAGGCGGTTGACGCGCAGAAGAGCCGCCGCGCCGATGTTCCCGATGTTGGAAAATACCTGAAAGTTGTCAACGAAGAGGTTGACCGCCTGAACGGGATTGTGATGGATTTTCTGTTTGCCGTCCGCCCAATGAACGCCGAGCTCAGACGGGGGAATATCAACATTCTTATCCGGGAGCTTGCGGAGTTTGTTTCGTTTGAGCTTGCGGAGGCGGGGATTCAATGCACGCTGAATCTTGACGACAATGTGCCGCTCCTTAATCTCGACGAGCGCTTGATGAAGCAGGCGCTGCTGAACCTTGTCAAAAACGCTATCGCCGCGATGGATTCTGGCGGCACGTTGAGCATTGCCACCGCGGCGCCTGAAGCTGGCGAGGGCGATGTGCGAATCAGTATTGCTGACACTGGGTCGGGAATTGCCGAGGAAAATATTTCCAAAATCTTCGAGCCGTATTTTACTACCAAACATTCAGGTTCGGGGCTTGGGTTGACGGTGGTTTTCAGAATCATCAAGGAGCACGAGGGTGATATTCGCGTTGCATCAAGGGAAGGCGAAGGGAGCGTTTTTCTTATTACGCTGCCGGTGCCGCAGACGAAGCAGCGCCTGATTGCTGACGCTGCCGGGAGGTCGCCGTGAAGTTTCGTATTCTTGTCGTTGACGATGAGAAAAATATTCGCGAGG
>Ga0131853_10010211_pt1 | contig 17176 bp, 12 predicted proteins | sample TergutLab28metaG_FD_92764 | JGI IMG/M metagenome (GOLD analysis project Ga0131853, IMG submission 92764) | Labiotermes labralis P1 segment gut microbial communities from Petit-Saut dam, French Guiana - Lab288 P1 (version 2) (version 2) | ecosystem: Host-associated > Arthropoda: Insects >... | reverse complement strand
GTGCCTGTGGGTGCAGGGATATCTATACCGGAGTGATGTTCTTGTCTGCCCGAAATGGGGTGTGTGCGGCTACCAAATGGGCTGGATACACGACTATGCGTTGGTACAGGCCAGCGGAATACGCCATTAAAGTTGTTGAGTTCTTCAAGGTCTCGTTCTTCTGCTTCTCTGCGTAGGCGATCCCGCTCTGCGGCTGCACGGCGTGCTTCATCTGCTTCTATTCGGGCTATTTGCCCGGAGATGTTGTTCATCTGCTCTTGGAATCCAAATTCTGTAATACGTTCCAGCTCAAGTATTTGTGCTACCAACGCTTCATCGTAACGCATGGCAAGCAGCGTTGCTTCCTGCTCTTCTACTACAGCTTCTAAAGCCGCAAGCGCAATTTGCTGTTCCTCCAACTGTGTCTCGTATTGCGCAAGCAGGGTTTCCAATGCGGCAACACTTTGCGCCAAACGGATTTCTGCCGCTTCCATGTCTTCCAGTACTTGCTGGTCAAACCTTGCAATGGCACGCACATGTTCTAACCGCACCAAGAAATCTGCAAAGCTGGTAGCTTGGAATAAAACTTCCAAGTACCCTACAGGCCCTTGTTCATGCATTGCACGCAAAGTGGCTCTAAAGAGTTCTTCTTGGCGGGCGTAGTTTTCACGTGCTTCTGCCAAGTCTTCTTCTGCATATGCTAAGTCTATTTGGGTCTGCAATAGGGCGATTTCTGTGTCATCCAAAGCCAATAGTGCTTCGTCTATACGCAGCTCGTATTGCAGCATTATCGTTACAACATCGTTGATTTCTGCTTGAATGCCCTGCAGCAAGTCCTGCGTTTCATTGGCTTGCGTACGTGCTCTGTTGCGCTGTTCGGTTAATTCGTTCAACTGTCGTCTAAGGTCTGCTGTTGCATGTGCTTCCATCGTTGGGAAAGACGCAAGTAGTACAACTAGCGTTACAAAAATAGCAAAAAATCCTAGTTTTTTCACGTGTTAACCTCCTACACTTTCAAGTGGCGTCTTACAGACACGCCGGAGCCTACCGTACCAATTGCCGCACCAAGTGCCAATGCAAACGGTATCAATTGGGTAAATATTGCAGTCCGTGGCAAAAACTGAATAAACTGCAATTCGGGTATGGACGCAATAGATTCTATAACATAGTCATGCCCAACCCATGTAAGCAGGGCAGGCAAAGCACCACCGATAAGCCCGATAAGCACACCCTCGATAATAAATGGCCAGCGGATAAACCAATCCGTTGCGCCTACATACTTCATAATATTAATTTCTGTACGGCGGGCATTCACCGTGATGTTTATCGTGTTGGTTATGATAACAATGGCTACAATACCCAAAATTAAAATAAGCACAAGCGAAACGATTTGCACAACATTGGAAATGGTAGTGAGTATACGGGCAAGCTCTACATCTTGCCTAATGCCGCCAACGCCTTGTCCTTCAAGCCCTGCAATGGCTTGCGCAATCCGCTCTTGATGTGTTACGTCAGTTATTTCTATAACAAGCGATGCACGTAACGGGTTGTTTCCTTCAAACCTGGAAAGGTCACGATCCAAGTCGCCGGCCAAATCTTCCAACGCTTCTTCATTAGAGACATATGTAACACCCGTAACATTCGGAATTTCTCTAATGCGCATTTCCAATCGCTGTTGTTCCAACGGAGTAATGCCTTCTTCTAAGAAAACGACAAGACCCAAGGTATCTCCCATTTGTTGTACAAGAAACGACACGTGAGAACCCAAAATAAAAAACACCGACACAATAAATATACAAGAAGCCACAGTAAAAATTGACGCAATAGACATAAGGCGGTTCATAGCAATGCTTTTAAACGCTTCTCTTATGTAGTATTTAATGGTTCTAAACCTCATCAGTAGATTCCCCCTCTTCGCCTACTTCTTCTGTTTCTTCGGTTACCTCGCCCACATATTCTTCTTCGTATTCTTCTTCAAATTGTTCTGCTTCCGCCCCGGAATAACCGCCGCTTTCGTCACGTATTATATCTCCGCCTTGCAATGCAATAACACGCTTTTGCATATCGTCTACGATATCGTGGGCGTGTGTTGCAACAACTACGGTGGTCCCACGGGCGTTTATGTCTTCAAGCAGCATCATAATTTCCCATGCGGTTTCCGGGTCTAGGTTACCTGTAGGTTCGTCGGCAATAAGTATGGGTGGTTTGTTTACGATTGCACGGGCAAGCGCAGTGCGTTGCTGCTCGCCGCCAGAAAGCTGGTTTGGATACGCTTTTGCTTTTTTTGCTAAGCCAACAAGCGCCAAAACTTGCGGTACTGTACGCCTTATCTCACGGTTTGTGGCTTCTACAATTTGCATAGCGTAGGCTACGTTTTCGTAAACGGTTTTGTTTTTAAGCAGGCGGAAATCTTGAAAAACTACGCCAATTTTGCGGCGATAATACGGCAAGCGTTTACGCTTTATCTTGCTTATGTCCTCGCCGTCCACAAAAATTTTGCCGTCTGTAAGTTCGGTTTCTTTCAACAAAAGGCGGATGAGACTGGACTTGCCCGAACCGCTGCTGCCAACAACAAAAGCAAACTCGCCGTCGTCGATATGTAAATCAACGCCAACAAGCCCTTTTGCACCGTTTTCATATATTTTTTTTGCATTTATAAATTCAATCATGAGTTTCCCCCAAGTTGTTATAGTTGTTTTTCTCGGTACTGCATAAAGCGGTTTACCATTAATGTAATTTTAAATGTGATAGCATCGGTAAATTTACGCAGGTCGAGGTTGGTCATTTTTTGTAGCTTGTCCAGCCTGTACACCAATGTATTACGGTGAATGAACAGCTCGCGAGAAGTTTCGGAAACGTTAAGGTCGTTTTCGAAAAACTTGGTTACGGTTGTAAACATTTCTTCGTCTATGTCGTCTATGCTAAAACCTTGCAGCATTTCGTTAACAAAAATACGGCAAAGCGGCATCGGCAACTGATAGATAAGCCTGCCTATGCCAAGGCGTTCGTAGTTAACAATATACTTCTCGGACTCGAATATCTTGCCCACCTCTTGCGCTAAGCGTGCTTCTTTGTAAGAAGAAGACACTTTGCCAAGGTCGTTAACGGGTGTGCCTATGGCTACAAAAACATTGCTCATAATTTCGCCTGTTAGGGTGTCCATTATTACGCTTGCAACTTCTTCTATTTCTGCCGTGCCGTCACGCTCGCCAAGCTCTTTTACAAGAATGATGCTGCGTTCGTCCACTGCAGTAACAAAGTCTTTTTGCCGCTCGGGGAACAGGTTGCGCAAAATTTCTACTGCGCTCATATCTGCGTCTACAGGCGTTTCAATTAAGTAAACGATGCGTTTTGTGCCGTTTTCTATACGCAGTTTTTTTGCACGGCTATAGATATCAACAAGCAATAGGTTGTCCAGCAACAGGTTTTTTATAAAGTTGTCACGGTCGTAACGCTCTTTGTATGCCATCATCAAGCTTTGCACATGAAATGTAGCAAGTTTTCCTAGGCGGTACGCTTCATCATCATCGCCGGTTACAATCAAAACATATTCGGTTATTGCGTTGTCTGTCACTTTAAAATATTGGTTGCCCTGTATCATTTGATTTTCGGCAGGGGATTGCAAGATACTTTCCACAAAAGATTCGGGGATTTGACCCAAGTCCGGGTCGGTGCTTACAACAAATTTGCCTTCCCTGTCTATTACGGTAATATCTCTGCGGGTGATGCTTTTAAAACCATCCACAGTATTTTGCAAAATTTGGTTTGATATCACAGCAAAATCCTCCTTGAGTTGCAAAGTTATTAGTATTGTAACACAATCTTAAAAAATTTTCACATTTTCTAAGACATTTTCTTGGAGACTTGCAAGAAAAATTGGTATACTGAGGTAAAGGATGTGGAGATATGAAATTTATTACAGATATCAGAGACAACGACCACGTAATCGGTCATTATTTTTGCAAATTTAAACAAGCGCAAAAAACCCGTGCAGGCAAGACATACTACGCACTAAAGTTGCAAGATAAAACAGGTGTAATGGATGCAAAAGTGTGGGAACTTACAAGGGATATCCAAGACTTTGAAGAGGGCGACGTAATAAAAATAGATGCAATTGCGCAGTCTTACCAAGGCGAAATGCAAATGAAAGTAAGTAAACTGCGCCGCAGCATGGAAGGTGAGTACGTCCTTTCCGACTATATCCCTTCCACAGAAAAAGACGTGGAAGAAATGTACGGCAAAATTGTTGCCATCATAAAATCTATGGAAAACCCTTACTTAAAAACGCTTGTGGAGAACATCTATATAAAAAACACAGCGCAAGCGGCGAGGATAAAAACACATTCTGCGGCAAAGCAAATGCACCATGGCTATATGGGCGGGCTGTTGGAACATATCCTTTCCGTTACCGAACTTTGCGATATTTTAAGCGGGCGTTACAATAAATATGTAAACCGTGATATTTTGCTAACCGGCGGGTTGTTGCACGACATTGGCAAGTTGTACGAGCTTTCGCCCATGCCGCAAAACGAATACACTGACGACGGGCAAATGCTCGGGCATATAATTATCGGTGTAGAAATGGTCGGCGAAGAATCCCGTAAAATAGAGGGCTTCCCACACGAACTGGCAAGTATCGTTAAGCATTTAATCATTTCCCATCACGGGGAATACGAATTTGGTTCACCAAAACTACCGTCCACACCGGAAGCGATACTACTGCATTATGCCGACAACATTGACGCAAAGCTCAAAACAGTAGAAGAATTGCTGGATAAAGACACTTCGCCGGGCAAGTGGACGGGTTATCAAAAAGCCTTGCAGCGGTACATTAGAAAGTCGGATTTTTAGCATGGAAATTCCAAAAAAGAACAGCGAACATGTAGTTAAAATAGAATCCGTTACGGCAAAAGGCTTTGGAGTAGGGAACATAGACGGCTTTATTGTGTTTGTGGACGGCGCACTGCCGGGCGACCTGGTTAAAATTCATATCTTAAAAGCAAAATCCAGTTATGGTTTTGGTAAGATTTTAGAGATACTTGAGCCTTCGCCGCACAGGATAGAAAGCCCTTGCCAAGTATTTGACCGTTGCGGCGGCTGTCAGTGGCAAAACTGCGAATATGCGGCGCAACTGGAGTTTAAAAAGAAAATTGTCGTGGATGTACTCGAACGCATTGGCGGCATTAAAAACCCGCCTGTGTTGGATGTGTTAGGGATGCGTAATCCTGTTAACTATCGTAACAAAGCCGTATTCCCGGTTGTGCCTGTGCCTGCCGACAACAAAGATGGCTTCTCAATTGGCATGTTTTCTGCACGCAGCCACCGCACTGTAGAAGTTGAAAATTGCAATATCCAGCACCCTGCGCATGTAGCGGTGCTTAAAGCCGTGAAAAAGTATATGCGCCGCAATAAAATTAGCGCATATAACGAGATGACGCATAAAGGCTTAATGCGCTTTGTAATGATTCGTACGAGCCTTGCTACGAATGAAGTGATGGTGGTACTTACGGTAAACGGAAACGGCCTGCCGCTGGAAGAACGCCTTGCCGAAGATTTAGCCGCCGTAGGTGCAACAACAGTCGTGGTGAGCCGTCATACAAGCCGCAGCAATGTGGTGCTTGGCGACCATTTCCGTGTTGTAACCGGTAGCGGATACATTCGGGAGCGTATAGGGCATGTGACGTACCAAATTTCTGCGCCGTCGTTTTTCCAAATTAACCCGGTGCAAACCAAGGCTTTGTACGAGATTGCTGTGCGCCAAGCAGAATTGGATAAAAAGGTTGTCATTGATGCACACGTGGGTGCAGGCGGTGTTTCGTTGTTTGCGGCAAAAAAAGCAAAAAAAATACTCGGCGTAGATATTGTGCCGGAGGCCATAGCCGACGGGCAAAATAACGCCGAGATAAACGGTATAGAAAATATGGAATTCATTTGCGGTGCGGCAGAAGAAGTTTTGCCGCCAATGCTTGCAAGCGGCGAGAATATCCCCGAAGTTGTTTTCCTTGACCCGCCACGCAAAGGTTGCGACAAGGTTTTGCTGGACGCAATCATAACCGCCGGAATAAAAAGAATCGTATACATTTCTTGCGACCCTGCAACCCTCGCACGGGATGTGAAAATACTAACCGAAGGCGGGTACAAGCTAAAAGAAGCCCAGCCTGTAGACATGTTCCCGCATACAGGCAAGGTGGAAGTTAGCTGCCTGCTAACTCGTTAAACTCGTGCATACGCCAAGATATTTCTCGGAACAATTCATGTGCGCCGTCATCCATGTTGGACAAAATAACCAACATAAATGGAGACGGTGCTTTTATTATGCCTGCAGTGTTAAATGCATTGGTAAACCAGCCGTATTTTTGTGCAACTGGATAGCCGGAATGTATAAACTGTGTTTGAACATTGCCATTGCCGCCAAAAGTGCCGCCTCTTGTAAAGTAAGGGTGCGAATATTCGGCTGTATTTAGCAAGTCGTGCAGTAGATAATGCCCGTAGTTGCTGTCAGCGGCAACATAGTTATTGATGGCTTGAAGCCATAATGCCATGTCGGAAACACTGATGTTATTCGCATCGCTTGTGCCAAGCTGCGTTGCAAAATCTTGGTAGCTGAAATTTATCTGCTCCATGTAGCGCACAAGCATACGATAAGCTATGTTGTCGCTGTACACAATAGAATGGCGCAGCAGCTCACGGGTGGTAAACCTGGTCCCGGCGGGTTTAAATCGGATAATACCCGTACCACCCCAAAAATCTTCCGATGTAAATGTATGCATTGCATACATGTCTATGTAACCACGTTCTGCCGCAATGTAGGTGTACAGGGCATGTTGCGCCTTGTTAAGACTTGCGGTAAAAAATGCAACATCGGGGTTGAATGTATAAACAAAACCCGTGTCTAAATTTTTGTAAAAAACCGCTAAATCATTTCCAAATTGGCTAAAAAACTCATCCAAATGATATGTACATGGTGGAATGACCGGTGCTTCTGCCGGCTCTTCATAAACATGAATAGGAAACGATAGCACCGGCGTGCTTGCGACCGGTGTGGAGCGTAAAGCCAACAATGCGATACTTACCACAATAACTAAAGCCATCAATTTAGCCAATATACTTAACCCAAATGTGGACTTGCGATTTTTGTGCATAAAAATGCCTCCCTGTTGTGATTGATACATTCATCGTAACAGGGAGGTTTAATATAGTTTTGTACAAGTTGCGGCAAAGTTGTAAATTAACCCATTGCCGCAACCAGTTTAATACTCAAATTACTAAAATGCAGTGCATCATGTACGGAATCCCATCCGGTTTGATGCCGTGCCCGTGTACCTGTTACAGACATTATTGCAGCGGCATTTCCCCCGGCAAAACTATAACGGGCTAATAGTGCTGTACCGCCGACATCTATTGTATATATAAATTCAGGGCGGCTTAGAGATAACGGTGGTGCAAGTACTGTCACGCCGGGTATAAGTTCGTCAATTGCTTCTTGTGTTTGTATTTCATTCATGTCGTGGTCTATTTCTGACATAGACAAAAAAGTAGATAGCGTATATCTAAATCCGTCGCTGCTTATGGGTATTTCAACCTGCGATACAAACTCTCTGGGACGCCTTTGTATCACGTCTATTTCAATGCGCCAAATTTGTCCGGTTACTGCGTTTATGATAAAGCGTACATCAAAGTATTCGCTGGCAAAATACACAGTCCAGTAGCTGTACCGCAGCGGACGAAATGGCTCGTTGGGCGTGATATTTTGCCTAAGGTCGGCCCTTGTTGGGCTGTGAAATATCATAGGAGACAAAATATTTTGCTCGTGCAAAAACGCCACGCCCTCCCGTGCGACCATAAAAGCCTCTTCCATGGTTATTTGCCCTGCTGCTGGTTCGTGCATCCTCATGTTGTCTGTATTTTCCCAATGTCGCAGGACAGAAATCATTTCATGCTCGGTCAAGCCTCGGCTAACATCGATACTGACATACTCTGTTTCAAATACTGGAATTTCTACCGAAACAGATGTTGTTGCAGAAAGCAGCCTGTCCGACTCTATACCCATGAGTCTGCTTGCAGCAATCCAACCGCCAATGGCGATAGCAAAAGATAAAATTATCCCGGCGGCGGTAAATATATTTTTCTTAGCCATTGTCATCACTTCCTTTGCAGGATAAATTAATTTTTACAACTGTGCCAACATTTTCATAGCTGCTAAATGCCAGCGTACTGCCGTGCAGTGCGGCTATTTTTGCCGCCAACGCCAGCCCAAGACCTGCGCCGTGCTGTCTGCGGGAGCGGGACTTGTCTACTGTGTAAAATGCTTCCGTTATTTTTTCAAGCTCGGATGGCGGCATACCTTTGCCGTTGTCAGAAATGCTTATGCTGTAGCAGTTTTCTACCTGCTTACCTGTGATGTCAATTTCCTTGCATCCTGCCTTTACAGCGTTATCTATCAGGTTAAACATGAGCGTTTTAAATAAATCGAATTCCACTTTAATGTAAGCAGGCTTCATGTTTATATGAAGCGACACGTTTTTATCGTCAAGCATGGGTTTTAGGCTGCCTGATATGTTTGTTATAAGTTCTTCTGTGTTCATTTCTTCCATTACAAAGTCTTGCTTGTTAAGCACAATCAAATCCATCAGCTTTAGCGACAATGCCTCAAGCCGTAAACCTTCGGTAAGGATATACCATGCCGCATCTTTAATCTGCTTAGGCGGGAGGTCTTTTTGGTAAATCATATCTGCATAGCCGATAACGGATGTTAGCGGCGTTTTTAGCTCGTGGGCAAAGTTTGCTACAAAATCTTCTTTTTGGCGGGCATTTTCTAAAAGCTCGTCAATTTTTTCTTGTATCGCATCTGCCATTTGATTAAAGCTGCCTGACAGCTCGCCTATTTCGTCGCCCCTGCGTATGCGCAAGCGTTCGTTGTAATGTCCCTTGGCAATGGCGGCGGCGGTTTTGTTCATTTTTTTAATGGGTCGGGTTATAAAAGCTGAAAGCACAAGTATCAAGCCCATGCCAAATACCAACGTAAAAAAGTATATGTTTACAAAACTTTGCATCATTTGTTCCCGCCCGGCAATGACGGTGCTGATATCGTTTGCAATGAGCAAATATAGCGTAGTGTTGCCCTGAATAATCCTGCCGCCGACTAAAATACATGTTGCGTTGTCTATTGTCTGAAATTGCAAAACATGGGTATTGTCATACACATCATCAAGCAACGAGAAATCGGTATGCGGCGGAAGTGCAGAATAATGCGGCTGTTTGTTCACGTTAAAAAAGGCTACCACCCCGCTTAATTCGGATGAAAGCCTGTCCGGTCTAAAACCGTTTTCATTAGAAATCAGATGCGCTTGCACAGTAAATCTGTCGAATTGGAACTGATTTAATGCCCGTTCCGTTTCTCGTTCAATTGCGTTTTCGAAAGAAAAAGTAATAAGCAAATAGCCCGACAGCAGAAGGGCTACACTAATTACAAAGGTTGCACTCAGGAAAAATTTTGCAAAAAGGCGCATTTGCTACTCCTCCAGCCGATACCCAATGCGGAATACAGTTTTTATATATGCTTCCCAGCCAAGTTTTTTGCGCAGTCGCTGGATATGAGAATCTAAAGTGCGAGTTTCGCCGATAAATTCTTCTTCCCACACTTTTTCGTAGAGCTTGTGACGGTATAGCGCAACATTCTTGTTGCGGATAAGTTCTACCAGCAAGTCGAATTCTTTGCGGGTGAGGTCGATAATTTTGCCGTTTTTTATCACTTGCCGGGACTCCATGTTAATGGAAACATCTTTAAACATCAGCTGCCTGTCAGCCTTGCCGTAACGCCGCAGCACGGCTTCTACCCGTGCTAACAGCTCCCCAATTTGGAACGGCTTTACGAGGTAGTCGTCTGCGCCAAGTTTTAAGCCCTTTATTTTATCGTTTAGTGTGCCTTTTGCGGTGATAAATATAACCGGAGTACCAAGAGGTTTTATAAATTCCAGCAGTTCGTAACCATCGATTTCCGGCAGCATTATATCCAGCAGAATTAAATCGTAGCTTTTGTTTTCGATAAAATCTGCTGCTTGTTCGCCGTCAAATGCGCAAGTGCAGTTATAACCCTCTTGACTTAGATTCATATGAATGAGATTGGAGATGGCTTGCTCGTCTTCAACTATTAAAACTTCTAACATATTATACCTCCTCGCTAATCAACTTTAACAATACCATGGAGATGTGTCAAAGTTGTGATAATATACTTCTAAAGATGATACTGCCAACGAGAGGGGCAATTGCAATGGAAGTGTATGGGTGTGCTTCTGTATTAGATGGTATAGGTGTTTTAGAGTAGAATGTGCAGTAATTAAGGGGGAATACTTGTTTTACCGATAGTTAACTGGTTACCTTGTTCTTTTTGGTAAAAGCGATGCAGGTGGCTTGTAGAGCCATTTGTGATAAAAATGATGGCGTGGTTGACATTCTATGTTACTACATGTATATTTGGTTTAGCTGATGCAACAAAATAGGTAAAATGTTGCACGGACACAGTTTTCCCTGTGAATATCAAGGTTTGCCGGACATAAGAAAATACCCTTAGGGCGAGAATTTTTTATTTCTCGTCCTTTTTTGTGTTGAAATTACAGGGTTTTACAGGATGCAACATTTTACCTATTTTGTTGCATGGACGATTTCGCTAACAGCAGGAAATTTGCTTCCTGCGCAATTACATTATCACAAATTTAGTTGCAAATCACTGTGACAATGTCTAAGAAGGCAGGCGAAAATAATAAGAGAGGAAGAAATACATGATTTGTTTAAATTGCAAAACAGAATTATCTACAGGTGGCGATTATGAATTTTGTCCAGAATGCGGCAACAGCTTAAGAGAGAAACCAACAGAATCTTCTATTACAAAAATCTGTGAATGTGGGCAGGATTTATCTGACGAAGGCGATGATTTTTGCTCGAATTGCGGTACAAAAATAAGAATTACTACGCAAGCAGCAACGACATTTGCAAACAAGACAATAATTGCAGCAACAGGTGCATTTGCTTTAGTTGCTATAGCTGCAATTGTTATCTTATTCGCATTCCGCTCATACAACCCGCCTTACGAAGTTATTTCCATCGGCAGATACGATGCTATCAGCTACATAGGTGATAATCGTTTTTTAGTATTGCGTGGTAGTGGGGCAAATGCACGCTGGGGCGTTGAGGATATTAGAGGCAACGAAATTATTGTATTTGGCAGATACGACTTCCTTGATGACGAGTTCTTAACCCACGACGGCAATTTTATCGTGCGTGACGGCAGAATATTTTTTATTTTAGACTCACGTGGCAGAGAAATTACTTCTTTTGATAGGTACGACAGGGTTTCGTATGTTACAAGTAATAGATTTATTGTGAGTACAGGCACAGGGACTAATACCCGTGCAGGTGTTGTAGATGCACGAGGCAACGAAATAATTTCGCTTGGCAGGTTTACGCACATCGCAGCTTCTGAAGGTGGGCGATGGTATACCGTTTGGGATGGCAACCGTGTGGGGGTTTTAAATGACCGTGGCAATGAAGTTGTTTCTATCGGGAGATATGACCATATTACTATTGTACCTGGCGATAGGATTATTGTAAGCGTGGGCGATTGGGCAAATAGACGCTGGGCTGTTTTAGATTCTAGGGGACAGGAAATTATTACACTTGGCAGGTACGATGAAATAAGCGTTGCCGGAGACAGTGTATTTTTTGTGAGAGAAGGTAACCGTTGGGGTGTTCTAGATGCACGTGGCAACGAGGTTGTTCCGTTTAGGTATGACAGTATTCATATGGTAGGCGAAAACAATTTTGTTGCAAGAGATGGTAACCGCTGGAGCGTATTAGATTTACGAGGTAATGAGATTATTCCGCCCGGCAGATATGATGGGATTTCTTACGCACTTAACGGACGTTTCCTTGTAAGGAGTAACGACCGCTTTGGCGTTTTAGATGCACGAGGCAACGAAGTTATCCCGCTTGGCAGATACGACGAAATTATACCTGTTCCCGGTGATAGATTTATTGTTGGAAGCGGAACATCCGGTAGCAGACGTTGGGGCGTTGTGGATGCAAGGGGCAATGAAATCATATCCCTTGGTAGATATGACAGCGTTACAACGTTTGAATGGCAATGGTTTAGTGATGACGTAGATTATGGCTTTATCGTTAGAACAGGTGACCGGGTTGGTGCGGTTGGCTTAGATGGGCAGGAGATTATTCCTCTTGGACGTTACGACAGAATTATCGGCATCTATAATAGACTGGCTATTGTAGAGCGTGATGGGCGTGTAGGCGTTATCAATACAAGGAGGATAGGGTAGCTATGAAGAAAAATAAAAAACTTATTATCATAACAGCATGTGGTATTGCCGCCGTGATAATAGGTCTATTTGCATATTTAATGCTTAGTGGCACAATATTTTCTAACCATGTAAATAGGATAATTTCTGCACTTGAAGACCAAAACTATACTGAAGCCACTACTATTTTTGAACAAAATAGGCATGATATAGATATGGCTGTGCTTGAAAATGCGTTATCAGGACGACTAGATAACCTAAGAAATGAATTTATAAATGAAAATATTGCTTTTACTAGCGCAAAGTTGGAAATAGAGACTATAAACAATTTTGCGCTTTGGCGTTTGGAAAATCAGGCAGAAGATGTTGAGCGGTTTATAGAAATGCTTAACGATTCTCGTGTGGCTTTCCAAGTTGCAGGTACTCTATACGCACAAGGTGATTTTCTTGGTGCAATAGAAAACTTTAGGGTAGTGTCAATCGAAGATAGTAACTACGATGCTGCTCGTGATGGTTTAGTTCGGGGTATTGAAGGATACAGGCAAAATGCATTGGCAAGGGCTGCTACTTATGTAGAGGATGAAAACTTTGCGCAAGCAATACTTGTGCTGGATAATGCACTGGAGATTGTGGGTAATGAGACCGAACTTGCTACACAGCGGGAAGTGTATGCAAGGCAGGAGGTAGAAATAAGAATCGGCAGCGCACAAGCCTTAGTCGCAGCCAATAATTTTGCAGGTGCAATGGATGAATTGCGCCTGCTCGATGCGCAATTTTCCAACAATGCCGAAGTTGCTCATGCTATGGCAACAGTAGAAACTGACCATGTTAATTTTATTGTTGGTAGGGTAAGCGGCTTTGTTGCACAGTACAGGTTTGACGATGCCATGCAGGAGATAAATGATGGATTAAGAATCCACGCTGGTAATGCCGTGCTAATAGCCGCAAGAACTAATGCAGAAGACGCTCATGTAAACAATGTTATTACCCAAGCAATAGGACATGCAGATGCAGGAAATTACGTTGCTGCTTTAACATTATTAAATAATGCGCAGCGCACATATGCAGGAAATGCTGCATTGGCAAATGCCGTGCGTGAAATAGATGAAAGAGAAATTGAGTCGATTTTGGCGCAGGCAGCCGAATATGTAGCCGAACGAAGATTTACAGATGCTATTTTGTTTTTGCAAAATTCAAGACGGGTTGGAGATTGGCAAATAGTAGAACAGATAGAGGAGTATGCATCGTTTCAGCCTATTTCATTGTGGGAGATACCTGCGTTTGAAGGCAATGGCTTGCGAATTGTTACGGCAAATATGTTAGGTAATGCCTATGCTAATGCGTTGGCAAGTGTTCGTATTTTTGATTGGAGTGCTGCAAACGACTGGGGCAGAAGAAATTTAGACGGTAAGTTTACTACAATTACAGGTATTATAGGTAGGCTTGATGGTTCATCTAGTAGAGATTCATCTATTGTTTTTATTGGTGATGGGCGACAAATTGCTTCTTTTACTGTTTCCGGTAGCACATTACCTACGGAAGTTTCTATAGATGTAAGAGGCATTAATATTTTGGAAATACGAATAGATGAACCATCAAACGGTGTAAGAGTTGTTTTTGCAGATGCAATGATATATCCATAAGCAAGCATCAAATATGAGAGGTGTACAACAATGATGAGAAAAAGAAATTTTTTTAGTTGGATATTTTTCCAAGACTCAGATGAGGCAAGCGAAGCCCCTGCAATAAAAAAAGAACCTGTGCTGGTTGTGGTGCAGGTTGATAACAGAGAAGAAGTAGAAAGTTGCAGCAAATGTGGTGCTGAAAATAAAAAAGGCGGCAAGTTTTGCAGCAAGTGCGGTAATACATTCGCTATTGAATCTGCCATGCAGCTAATGGAAGAAGCAACTGTATTTTGTAGCAAATGCAGCGTAGAAAATGCAAGCAAGGCAAAGTTCTGCAAAAAATGTGGTAACAATTTACAGCAGTAGATGTAGATTATGTAATATTCGGAGGATGGAATAAATGAAAAAAAGAGTAGTGAAGATTTTTGTTGCGTTTGTATTGCTTGTTTGTGTGGGGTATGTGCCGATTTTAGCATCCAACGACACTAGAGTTAGAATACCGGACGAGCTTGAAATGTCAGAAGTAATTATTGATTTTGCTAAGGAGCAGGCTTTTAGAGATTGGTTCAGAGACTTTGCATCTCAAATTTTTGGACACAGTCTTAATATAACGGGACACCCATTGCGGAGGGGGGATGCAATTATTTCATTTGAAATAGGTGGTAGACAACCCGTTGGTACGGTGGGTTCTATAGAAATGCAGTGGCGCGTGCATAGTGATACAGTTTGGACATTTGGTAGCCGGGACAGCATTGGTCGTGAATATATTGATGGTTTTTTAATTTTTCGTGAAGATGGGAGCTTGTACGGTTGGGGCAATAACAGTAATGGTCGTTTAGGCGATGACACAACGCAAAATCGTGCTACTCCTGTTCGCATAATGGGTGATTTGTTTGCGGTTAATGCTATTTTCTCTTCTGAGGCTTCAGGAATAGGCATGGTTGTTGCACTTGGTAATGACGGTAACTTGTGGACATGGGGTTCAAACACCACAGGATTGGTTGGCGACGGAACAACAAATGATAGAAGAAGTCCATATAATGTAATGACAAGTATTGTTACGTACAGTGCTATAGAAGAGATGGTGACTGCACTAAGAAGTGACGGCACTCTGTGGATTTGGGGTGGGCAATACGGAATAAGACCAATTCAAATTTTTGATAATGTTGTTGAGCTTACTCCTCAGTTTGGTCATGGATGGCTAGCTCTTAGGGCAGATGGTAGCCTGTGGGCTTGGGGGCAGCCTCATGTATCCAATGGTAATCTTTCTTTTGCTGAACCCACGCTTATAGTTAACAACTTTACTGTGTCGCATTTTAGTGACCATACTTTTATTGCGGATGACGGAGAAGAATGGCGTTGGTTTTATTTTTTACCTAGACTTCACGATGTTGTACTCATACCTTCAACGGGAGGTAACCAACCCAACCCTGGAATTACACCACCAATTGGTACTTTAACTGCTACGGGTCTTACATATCCGCAAGTTGGCACTGTAAGGTCAAACCTAAACTTACGTCATGCGCCTTCATCTGATGCAGACACATTTGGCTCGCTATGGGCAGGTGCGCAGGTATTTATTCTTGAAGGTTTAAATAATGGCTGGTTTCGTGTGCAAACACAAGCACAAACATGGAACATTCGTGGCGAATTGGTAGGAAACAAAATTGGATACATGTCCTCTGAATTTGTTGATATGTTGCCTATTGCACCAATTAGCGCATATGGGCATCGTGTTGCGGAGGAATTTTTGCGTACTTTTGTAGGCGGATTTCAGCAGCGTGGTTGGCGCAACTCTCAAACAGGTTCGTTTTATTTCTTGAATGAGTCGTGGGAATTGGTTTTGATTGAAACATTTTCGGACTATATGCCAATGTATTATATGGGGTACACTGTATTTAGCGATGAATTGGGAACGGTTTGGTCTTTTGACGGCAACCTTTATAATCGTAGCGGGCGACTTGTGGCAAATACGTCAGCAATCCGTGATATGCTTATGGCAGATAGCTTTTCTTTATATGATTTAGATGGAAATGGTATACCCGAAATAGTTGTACACTTTGGTAATCAAGATACCAGTGGATGGTTTGGGGTGGGAGAAAGTGTAATCTTTAGATACGTTAATGGTAGCTATATAGAAGTTGGAACACTAATTCCTGGATATATTTTTTTTACGAACGAGCGTGATGAAATTATTTTGTTGTATGACAACGATTATTATGGAATACATCGGTATTATAGTGTCCGTTTTATCGGGACAGGCATGGAGCTAACAAATCTATATTCTCTGCCGGAATGGTCTGATTCTTGGGTGGAGCAGTGGAGCTCATGGTATGAACACCATGTAGCACAAGAAATATGGTCTAACCCGAACCCAATTATGTATGGAACAGGACAACAACTTACAAGGCTATTTGCGAATCTTGGTTTGCAAGAAGTTATTCGGCAATCGCTATTAAACCCTCACAGTCAAGACGTATTAATAATTGATAATGATGATATGGATGCAATTTACCCTACCCCTAATGACGGAATTAACGTCAATACACCAACTATTAACGAAATAATAAGTATAATTACATCGTGGCAAATGCACTCCGACGAAACAACTTCTGCCGAAGCAGGCGAACATGCAGCACTGCAACTTGAGGATATAATAAAAAGAAGCTCAACCCATATTATTGAAGGCGAACCTGGTAGTATAATACGTCTAACTGCCGTTACGTTAAATAGCGGTACAAACCTTGCCGGAAGTCTTTACGAATATGTAAACAGCCTCGCCGATATTTCATCGTTGCGCACTTTAGAGAGAAATCTAAATTTTGTAACAAATCAGAGTGAAGAGCTTATCGTTTTATTCCCTGACGATGTAAGAGGTATAAATTTTAATAATGTAACTGTGGCGGCAGTATTTGCTTCTTTTACAATTAGCCACGACTTTATATTAGCTGGTAACGAAGTTAGTATAAGAAGAACACAGTCTACTGTCGCATTTGAGCAGCCTAATGAAGAAACCACTTTATCTAGTAACTTTGGTCTAGCAACTCTTTTAAATTTTTGGTCTGTAGCAGCTGTTACATTAATTATTGTCATATGGCTAATCTTGCATCGTTGCGGTAAGAGATTCCGCCTTTGGGTAGTCCCAACCTTAGTATGCATAGCCTTAGCTGCTAATGTTTACACATTGTTTATTGCAGGAGATGGATTAGCTGCGGAAACGCAGCCAAGTATCGTTATTGCAAGAGACGATACTTTCATTACTGC
>Ga0131853_10010210_pt1 | contig 17177 bp, 17 predicted proteins | sample TergutLab28metaG_FD_92764 | JGI IMG/M metagenome (GOLD analysis project Ga0131853, IMG submission 92764) | Labiotermes labralis P1 segment gut microbial communities from Petit-Saut dam, French Guiana - Lab288 P1 (version 2) (version 2) | ecosystem: Host-associated > Arthropoda: Insects >... | reverse complement strand
GGTCAAGTTCAGGAAGGAGCGTTTGTGTATAACAGAAGTGGGTTAGTTAGGAGAAACGTATGATATTGCTTGGTCAATTTGGCCTATGGCTGGGACTGATAGGGGCGGCAGCTGCTGTTGTTCTCTACATTGCCGGCTACATGCAAAAGCGTAAGGGAAAGAAGTCTGCCACCATTTTGGGCAACAAGCTTTCCAGTGGTGGTAATTACGCTACGCTGGCCTCGATGCTGGGTCTGACAATTGCCTGCATGGTCCTTTTTGTGGGCTTTGTGACACGCGATTTCAGCATGCTCTACATTGCAGAAAACCATTCGAAACATGTTTCAAGCGGGGCTTTCTTCCTGTTTGACATGAAGTTCTGGCTTGATATTTCTGCAATCTGGGCAGGACAAGCAGGATCACTGCTTTTCTGGGCATGGTTGATGACACTCTTTGCTGGTTATCTGGCATTCCGCAACTCTCGTCAAAGTGATGAGACCGGTCTGCACGCCATGTCATTGATGTTCTTGAACCTGCTTATTTTGCTGTTCAGCTCGTTCATGGTTTTGACCAAGGGTCACGCACCCTTTATGGAGACTCCGGCGCATATGTATGTCGACGGTCACCTGGTGGGGGCGGCGACACGCTTTGGTATGAATCCGCTGCTGCAGCACTGGGCGATGGTCTTGCATCCACCGACGCTCTTTTTGGGTTACGCCGGTTTGGCGGTTCCTTTTGCCTACGGTATGGGTGCTATTATTACGCGCAACCTGTCGTCAGACTGGGTTAAGGCCTGCGACCGCATAACGGTCTTTTCATGGTACTGGTTGGGTATCGGTATTTGGGTCGGTGCTATTTGGGCCTACGTGGTCTTGGGCTGGGGTGGCTTTTGGGCCTGGGACCCGGTCGAAAACGCCTCGATGCTACCGTGGTTTGCCGGTCTTGCCCTGATTCACTCGATGACGGTCTATCGCCGCAAGGGGAACATGAAGATATGGACCCTGATGCTGGCTGCCTTGACCTACACGATGGTCGTCATGGGTACCTTTATCGTGCGTTCAGGTATTATCGATTCAGTTCACGCCTTCCCAGAAGACGCGGTTGCCCGCAATATGTTCTTCTTCATTATGCTGGGCTCGATGCTCATTATGTTCATCGGTGTCCTGTGGCGTCGTAGCGACCTGAAAAACAACAGCGACTTTGATTCGCTGACAGGTAAAGATGCTATGTACTACATCAACAACGTCATGATGACTTTGATGACGCTGATTCTGCTCTTTATGACAACAGCACAGGCAACGGTCGACCGTGTCTACGCGATCAGCCAGTACGAAGTTATCGCACGTTTCCTCGGTATCATCTACATTGCAATGATTGCTGTTTGTCCCATGCTTAACTGGAACAAGACTGACGGCAAGACGCTCTTTAGCCGTCTGTGGGCACCTGCTGCCTGGGCCCTGCTGCCCTTTGCGGGACTGGTGTGGATTTGGTGGGACCAGCTGCATCCGGTCTATGCCATCATGGCAGCAAGTCCAGACTTTGTAGCTGCTGAAAACTTCACCATGTATGGTCCGGTTCTGTACAGCATCATCGCACTGGTGGCCTTCTATCTGTCGTGCTTGCTGGTTGTCAGCAATGTGGCGCTCTTTGTACGCGGTACGAAGGCACGCATGAAGGCAACACAGGAAAATGCCTTCAAGGCCTTTGGAAACATTCTGGTCAAGGCACGCGTACAGTCTGGTGGTTACATTTCCCACCTTGCCATCGGTCTGACTGTCATTGGTCTGGTTGGCTCAATCATGTACGTACAGTCGAACCACTTTGAGGTACCCCTTGAAGAGGGCGCCACGGTGTCGATTTCTAACTACAGCTTTACCCTGCAAGACTTCAAGCAAGAAACGGTCTATGACCACGATAATCAGGAGCTGAAAGAAACCGCGATCTTCTCGGTCTACCGTGACGGTCAGCAAATTGGCTATATCGAGCCTACGCGCTACTACGACCCCATCCGCGAGATGAACCGTATTAACGCCTCGGTAAAATCAGAGCCTCTGCGCGACATCTTCCTGACCTTTGGTAACGCAGAAATCGAAGACACGATTCCTGTCACCATTATGATTAATCCGCTCATCTGGATTATGTGGATTGGTTCAGGTCTGCTGCTGGTCGGTAATGCGCTAGCTGCATGGCCAAAGCCAAAGCCTAAGCCCGCACTAGCTGCAGGCGCAAAGGCCGGCGGTGCTGGTGGATCGGGCGGCAAAGGCCCTAAGGCCGGCGGTCCAGTCAAATCTGCCAAGCCTAAGGCAAAAAGATAAGGCTGCCTCCACACCATGGCGGAGTACGTCCATAACAACAATCAAGCCGAGGCTGCAAGCGATACCCCCGCAATCATTGCGCGGGGGGTGTCGCGCAGCTTCGGCCCTCGCAAGGCCGTTGATGATGTCAGCTTCGAGCTGCCAGAAAAGGCCTTTCTGTCAATTTTTGGCCCCAACGGCGCCGGGAAAACGACGCTGCTGAAAGTGCTGTCGACGCTTTTGCCCATCACGGGCAAGGGCAGCGCTTCAGTGGCAGGTTTTGATGTCAAGACACAGGCTGACGAGCTACGTCGCAGGTTGGGTATCATTTCACATAACCCCCTGCTGTATCCTGACTTGTCAGCAGAAGAAAACCTGCGTTTCTTTGCAGATCTCTACTGCATCCCTAATCCTGAAGAGCGCATCGATGAGCTCTTTGAAGCCGTCGAGCTGAAGCATCGTCGCTACGACGTCGTACGGGGCTTTAGCCGCGGCATGACGCAGCGCATGTCCATAGCCCGTGCACTCCTGCCAAAGCCAGAAGTGCTGTTTTTAGATGAGCCCTATTCGGGTCTTGACCCTCATGCCTCTGAAATCCTCGATTCGCTTATCGCAAACATTCGCGGCAATCATACCTTTGTCATGGTCAGTCATGACCTGGACAAGGGTCTTGAGCTTGCAAGCCATGCCCTGATTTTGTCACGCGGGCAGATTGTCCTCTATGACAAAACAGATAATATCGAAAAGGAAGCCTTTCGAGGCCTCTACCGCAAGGTCGTTGGATTGGGGGTATCGTAAATGCCTGCGCTTAAAGCGACTGGTTTGGACGCACTCCACCCCGTCCTTCCAAATATTTCAAGCTGGCGTCAGTACAAGGCCATCTTGAGAAAAGATATCGCCCAGGAGCTGCGTACTCGCGAGATGGTTACCTCGATGGGTCTTTACGGCATGCTGGTGCTGGTGATTTACTACATCGCGCTGTCGCAAACGGGGCTCGATTTCGATGTGACCCGTATTGCTGCGGGTCTGCTGCTGCTGATGATTGTCTTTACCTCGATGCTGGGGCTTAACCGAAGCATGATTCACGAACACGATCAGGGGCAACTCGAAGCCCTGTTGCTGGCACCGATTGATAGGCCGATTATATTTCTGGCTAAGGCGACGACGAATCTTTTATTCCTGCTGATTGTGCAGATAGTCGTCGTGCCGGTGTTCTACATTATGTATGTGTCAGGTTCGCTGCCCGTGCAATTGGGGGAGATTGTCCCTGGTCCCTGGTGGATGATTGCGCTGGGGCTGACGATTGGCTCGATTGGTGTTGCCGGTGTAGGAACGCTTCTTGCGACGATTTCGGTGAACTCAAAGGGTCGCGATTTTATTCTGGCCGTGTTGTTTATTCCCGTGATGTATCCGCTGCTGCTGGTACTGGTTGCGGCGCTGAATGCCGTCATTGGTGGTGCCGTTGGCTTTGAATCTGTGTTTTGGATGAATATCGCGGGTGCTGCTATCTATAATGCTGTGGTTATCGCTGCAGCCTTTGTATTGTACGACTTCATCTTAGGAGTGTGATGATTCGCATGTCGGATTTTCTGTCGAAGTTGCGTAATATTTCGCAGGGTCAGGAGCTCAAGATTGCCATCGTGCTGGCGATACTGGGTGGTATTCTGACAACGGTAGCCTTTGTGATGGCCTTTACAACGGCCAACATGCAGTACCATGACTTTACCGTTAACCTGCCGACCTTCCAAACCAATCCAGAAACGCGCATTCCGCTGGCTACGCCCGAATTCCAGCCTCAGCCACCTGATGGTACGGTGAACTATCTGAACCCTTGGTTTAGCCAAAAGATTTTCTACTTCCATGTCCCCGTGGCCTGGTTGTCGCTGATGATGTTTACCTTGTCAGCAATCTTTGCGGCTATTTTCTTGAAGACCCGCAACCCCAAATCTGACCTGCGCAGCCGCATCGGTATGGAGACCACGCTCATCTTTACCCTGGGTACGATGATTTCAGGCTCTATGTGGACGCGAGCGGCCTGGGTGAACAGTTGGGGGGAGATGGCAGGAAAGCTGCTGTCTGAACCGCGTCTGGTTACTTATACGGTTATGTTGATGTTTGTTGTGGCCTACTTTGTGCTGCGCAGATCCGTTGATGGTGAAGAAAAGAAGGCCACCTATGGTGCCGTCTTTACCCTGCTTGCCTGGTTGATTGTGCCCTTCTCATACGCCTTTACGCGTCTGACCCAGCACACCATTCCGCAGGCACACCCAGCTGACGCGCTGAACACCGGTATGGATCCTTCTAACCTGTTACCCTTCATTGTCTGCATCTTTGGTATGTCGATGCTAGGCTATGCGATCTACACCCTGCGCGTGGCAGAAGAAAAGAAACGTATGCAGCTTGAGGTCATTAAAGAAGACCTCGAGGATGCACTGTCTGATTCGCATAAGCAGGTCGGTCACGCAGATCTGATGCAGCAGTATTCAGCTGCAGCTGTGTTGGGTACCGCTACTGATAAAACAGAAAACAAGGAGGCTTAAGGATGGACGCACTCTATAGATTAGCCTTGCATGACGCCCCTTATGTCTTTTGGGCCTATGCCATTATTTTGCTGGGTCTGGCAGCCTATGTCGTCATGATTGTCCTGCGTATGACAAAGATTGACAAAGAGGCAGGCCTGCTGAAAGAGACGGCTCAGTCGATTGGCAAGGGTGCAGACGCAGCTACAGCTGTTAAAGAGGAGGCCCGCAATGCCTAACTTCATTTGCCCCAGCATGCAAGAGCTCTACACCTATGCCATGCCCCATGCCCTCATTTGGGTTGTTGTCTTTGCCGTTTTGTGGGTAGCCGTCATTGCTTTTAGCATCGTCATCATGGCTCGCATGATCAAGGTCGATGACAAGATGCAAGAGCTGCAAGACTTAGTCGACGCAAAAGCGGGACATAAGAAATAAGAATCGAGGATGTGATTATGTTGGATCAGCTTGCGACATATTCATACTGGGCAGCCTTCACCGGGCTTTTGATGGCGTCGTTTATCTACGCGCTTGAAATTGTGCGCAGACGACCCACCTCACGCCCCTTTGCACGTATCATCACAGCCCTGTCCTGGGTGATGTTGACGGCATCTATCGGCCTGTCATCCATCCATCACAGCGGTACCCTGCTGAATGGCTCAAACGCTCTGGTGTTACTAGCCTGGGCGCTGGTGCTCATTTACTTTGTGCTGGGTCACATCATGCGCTTTCATCGCTACGGCGTGGCACTGGTGCCAGCTGGTGCCTTTTTGCTCTTTGTGGCACAGATTATAGCTCCAGCTTCTGGTCAGCTCGCACCCTACCCTGAACTGGTTACGGCACAGATGGACTCTGCCATGATTGGCTACCACGTCTTGCTGATAACCTTTGGCAACGCCTTCATGTTGGTGGGTAGTATCGCCGCAGGCCTCTACATCTATCAGTCGAGCGCTCTGCGCAGCAAAAATCCTCCTGCCTTCCTGAAGAGCTTTCCGCCGCTTGCCAATATTGAAAAGCTCTGGGTGCGCGTGCTCTCTATTGGCCTGCCCATCTATTTTGCCGGTCAAATCCTGGGCGTGACCCGCGCCATCGTCGTCGATGCGCAAGGGTGGTTTGTTGACATCCGCATCATGATTTCAGGCGCCATCTTGATTGTCTTTTCCCTGGTGCTCTTCCTGTATTACCGCGCAAAAACCGACACCATCATGATTGCACGCATGGTACTTTTCGGTGCGGTCTTGATTATCGTACTGATGGTGCTTGCTCGCGCCCTACCATCGGGCTTCCACGTCTTTGGAGCCTTCAACTAAGATGGCAGCCACGCAGCAACAGAACGGCGCAGCCATGCGCCCTGTGCTCATCACCGGCGCCTCGAGCGGCATCGGTCTTGAGCTTGCACGCCTGTATGCAGCTCAGGGCAGGGCGCTAATCCTCGTTGCCCGCAATGTCGAAAAGCTTGATGCGGTGGCGACAGAGCTGCGTGGCCTTCACGCAGTCTTTGCTGAGGCGCCACAGCTGGTATCGACGATATCTCTTGATGTGGCTGACGCGGCTGCGGTGAATGAAAAACTGGCGGAGCGCGTCCAAACCTCCACCCCAGACAGCGTTCCGAGCCTTGTGATTAATGCAGCGGGCGTTGTCAACGTGGGACGTTTTCTGGAAATGGACCCTGACTATTTCGCCGACAACCTGCGTATCGATCTTGAGGGCACGATCAATGTGTGCCGTGCTGTGGCACCTGCCATGGTAGAGGCGGGCAGTGGCCACATCGTCAATATTGCTTCTGTCGCAGGTTATTTAGGCATTTATGGCTATACTGGCTATTCTGCCGCAAAGTTTGCCGTCATGGGCTTTTCAGAAGCACTGCGCTTCGAGCTTAAACCCCTAGGGGTAGATGTCAGCGTGGTTTGTCCTCCTGATACCCTCACACCAGGACTCGAGACAGAGCGTGCCAACCGCCCTGCTGAAACAGAAAAAATTGCAGGCGGGATTGCAGCCCTTGATCCACGGGTGGTCGCGACTAAAATCGCTCGCGCTATCGAAAAGAGACATTTTTACATCATCATTGGTGCGACATCAAAGTTTTACTTTAGGCTCAAGGGACTTTTGCCTGAAATCTTTTTCGCCATCGTCGATGGCGACGTGCGTAAAGTGAGGGAGCAGAAGTCATGAAGCTTGTCTCATCAATAAGCATAACTAAAGGTGCATCAGCACCTGTTGCACCTACTGACAGTGGTCACATGCAGGGTCAGCCCCTGCTTGACATATCGGCCCCCTCGGCCTGCTTGCCTGAACAATTTGCATATAACCGAGGGGGCTCTTTATCTTCTATCACGAGCTCAGGAGCCTGGATACCATGCAACTAGCACTCGTTGGGCTTAGCCACAAAACGGCGCCCGTAGAGGTGCGTGAAGCACTTGCGCTGACCTTAGATGAGCAGCGTGAAATTTATGCACGCTGTCTCACCGACGAACGAATTTTGGAAGCCGTCGTTGTTTCTACCTGCAATCGCAGCGAGTTTTACTTTGTCACAAAGCTCGACGTAGATGTGGTGCAGCTCTTTGATGACATCGTGCTGTCCCATCTGCCCCGAACCGCACAGCGCCCCGAAGTAGCAGATTACCTCTACTATGAGACGGCAGGCGACGTGGTGCACCATCTGTTCAAGGTGGCATCATCGCTTGACTCCATGGTGGTGGGCGAATCTCAGATCTTAGGTCAGCTCAAAGATGCCTACGATCTGTCATTTGAACAGGGCGCTACCGCACGTGTGTTTAACAAGCTCTTCCGTCTGAGCTTTGAAACAGGCAAGCGTGTCAGGACAGAGACGAACATCGGCAGCTCTGCCGTTTCTATTTCCTACGCTGCCGTCGAGCTTGCAAAGCGTGTTTTCGAGCGCCTCGATGGACGCCGCGTGCTGCTCTTAGGTGCCGGTGAAATGAGTGAGCTTACCGCGCAGCACATGCAATCAAACGGAGCCCGCGAAGTCATCGTGGCTAACCGCACCCTTGCCCGTGCAGAAGAGCTGGCTAAAAAATTCACGGGACGCGCCGTTCCTTTCGAGGATCGCTATGAGATTTTGCGCAATGTCGACATCGTTGTGTCTGCGACGGCAGCAACAGATTACGTCATCACGAAAGAGGGTCTTGCAGACATCGTATCGCGCCGTCGTGACCCCCTGTTCTTCTTTGACATTGCGGTTCCGCGTGACATCGACCCCGACATTGCAGATTTTCGTAATGTCTACGTCTACGACGTGGATGCCCTTGACGGCATTATCGAAGCCAACATGGCAGAGCGCATGGTCGAAGCTGCCAAAGCTGAAATCATCATCCGCGAGGAAATAGCGCGCTTTGAAAAGTGGCTTGAACTCATGGAGGTCGAGCCAACCGTAGCTGCCATGCGCGAGCAAGCAGAGGCGCTGCGCCGTGCAGAACTCGAGCGTGCCTTCAAGCGCCTGGGGGACTTGAGCCCCAAAGATCGCGAAACGGTCGAGAGGCTCACGCAGTCGATCGTTAATAAGATGCTGCATGAACCCACGAAGAGGCTGCGCGAGGCCAACACGGGTAGACGCGGCGTTGCTACCGTCGAGGTTGCTCGCTACCTTTACGGACTTGAAGAAGAGCAAGACGCCACCAAGGGCTTTCGCCTGATTCGCAGCCTTTTGGGCAAGCGACCCACCGGCGCCGGAGAAAATTAGACAGAAAGAGGAAGAAATGACACTGCCTACAACGGATAGAACAAAACTGGTCATCGGAACACGTGGCAGTCAGCTCGCCCTGTGGCAAGCAAACTACATCAAGTCACTGATTGAAGAGCGCTGTGATCTGCCTGTCGAAATCAAAACCATCAAGACAACCGGTGATAAGATCCTCGACGTGCCCCTAGCAAAAGTGGGCGGCAAAGGCCTCTTTACCAAAGAGCTCGAAGTCGAACTGCTGGCAGGCGACGTCGATCTGTGCGTGCACTCGATGAAAGATGTACCCACTGACCTTCCTGAAACGCTCATCATCGCAGGCATCCCACCTCGCGAGGATGCCCGTGACGTCATGATTTCTGCCACCGGCCTGGGCTTTCGCGAGCTCCCAGAAGGCGCACGCGTCGGCACCAGCAGTCTGCGCAGAATCGCCCACATCCGTAGCCAAAGACCTGACATCGAAATCGTTGACGTGCGCGGCAACCTCGACACGCGCATGCACAAGGCAGAGTCTGGTGAACTCGACGCCGTCATCCTTGCCGCTGCAGGCATCAGACGTCTGGGCTGGGGCGACCGCATTACAACCTACCTGTCGACAGACATCATGATTTCAGCGGTGGGCCAGGGCGCCGTCGGCGTCGAAATCCGCGAAGACGATGAGTTCATGCTCGCGCTGTGCGACGCTATCACTGACCCGGTCACGATGGCCTGCGTCACCGCAGAACGCGTCGTTATGAACCGCCTCCAGGGCGGCTGCCAGGTACCCATTGGTGCCTACTGCCGCTATGAAGAGGGCAGTGATGACCTCCTGCGCCTTGACGCCATGGTGGGCTCAGTTGACGGTTCGACCATCCTGCGTGTCTCGCAAACCGGATGCCACGAAGACCCCACCGCACTGGGAGAAGCTGTCGTTGCAGAACTTACGGAGATGGGCGCAGAAGACGTGCTATCAGCCGTTCGCGAAGCACACACCGCAGCCGACCTCCTTGCATAAGGGAGCATGTCGCTCAATAAGAAAACGATAGTCCTGACAAGGATGCCGTCGCAAGCTGAGCCTATGAAAGCTCAGCTTGAGTCTGCGGGTTTTCAGGTCATAGTCTTTCCTACGATTGCGCTTTCGCCGCCGCCGGATGCCAGTATCATCGAGTCAGCAATCACACATCTGGGAGCCTACGCATGGGTCATATTTACCAGTGCCAACGCCGTCGATGCCTTCTTTGACTACTACCATGAGCTGCGTGGGACCCTGGATGAGTTCTTTCAACAGGAAGTCTTTCCCCGTATTGCCGTGGTAGGACCTGCAACGGCGGAAGCGCTCAAAAAATACGACATGACAGCCGAGCTCATGGCGGTCGACTTTCAGGCCGAAGGCCTTGTTGATGCCTTTGCACAACTACCTGCGCCCCAACGCGAGGGTAGGGCAGTCCTCATTCCGCGCGCACTGGAAGCCCGCGATGTCCTAGAAAACGAATTACCTGCACTGGGCTTTGAGGTCACGGTCGCGCCGGTCTATCAGGCGGTCACCGCTACAGCGTCTGCAGAAAGCATCGCAGAGATCAGTCAGGCAGGCAGTATTGTTTTTACCTCACCATCTACGGTGAAGAATTTCATCAAGATACTTGATGCCCAACAGGGGCAGGGGGCAGGTATTGACTACTTAAGCAAGCGTACTACCTACAGCATAGGACCTGTCACAACAGCAGAGCTCAAAGAAAAAACGCTGCCCCGACAAAATATCATCGAGGCAGCGCCATCTACATCTGCTGCCCTGGTGGCAGCGATCATTAGTAACTAAGCCCGCTTAAATATCTTCTTGAAGGGGGCGGCCAAAGCCTTTAGCTCGTCGTTTTTATGGACGCGCTCCTCCAGATCTTTTTCCGTCAGTTCACCCGAGTGATACTTTTTCACGCGAAGGTAGACAGCAATACCAATGGCCAGGAAGGGGGCGCCCAGCGCTCCACCCAAAAGGCCCAGGGCAACCGTACCGAACAGGGTCGCGATAAGGACCGCAAGCGGATGCAGGTTTAGATAGTCACCCATCAGCTTGTTGCTGACAAAGGTTTGCAAGACATTATTTGCAATCAGCATGACCACGATGGCAATCAGCGCGTAGTAGAGCCCGCCTGCTGCAAGGGCAATCAGGACGGTAAAGGCGCTCGCAATCATCGCACCCAGGAAGGGTACGTAGGTGGTTAGAATTGTGACGATGATGATGGGGATGATCAGCGGGACGCCCATGATCCACAGGGGGATACCGATTGAAATCGACACAATGACGGCAGTCAAGGTAGTCGCCCTGAAGTAGCCTGACAGCGAATAGGTGACGTCGCTGATGACGCTCTTGCCCAGGCGTTTGTCCTTAAACATGCGCTCGCTTATCCAGTCGCGGATGCGTTCGAAATCATTCAAGAAGTAGAACAAGAAGACTAGGAAGATGAAGGTCGAAAAGAGCGCACCGGCAAGGCCAGTCAGCAGGCGCCCAATCGTTCCTGCCCCCTGCATGATTGATTGTCCGATGTTGTTGATGCCCGTGCCGGCACCGGCACCGACGGCATAGTCAGTCAGCGCACTGGTATCAGTCCCAGCTGCGGCGGTAGCGGTCGCCGTAACACTGCCGTTGTCTGCAGGGTCAATGGGGTCAGGAGATGTGTCAGTCCCCAGGATGCCAGAATCAGCAGCACCGGTAAATATTTGCGAGATGCTGTCAGATACCTGTTCGACATAACTATCGATGGTGCGCTCTGGTAGGCCGATGCTGATAAGGCCATCGCGGGTGTAGTTCATTAGGTCAGTGGCACCGCTTGAAAGCTGTCTGCCAATGGCAGGTGCCTGGTTCACGACTCCGGTGATGGTGACGTGCACCGTACCGTAGCCTAGGCCCAGTATCAGGAAAATAACCAGTATCGAAGAAATAATACGCGGCAGATGCAGTTTGTCGAACCACTTCACCAAGGGAAAAGCTACAACGGCAACAACGACGGCCAAAAGCAGCGGAATAGATATGGCAGAGCTCCAGTTGAACAGATACAGACCACCGGCGATGCCCACCCCCCACAGTATCAGCATGAGGAAGGTTAGCCCGCCTGCCACCAGCCAGCGCGGAACGCCAAAGGATTCCAGGAAGGCCTGCGCATTAGCACGGGCACGACCACGCACGTCGCGCACCGGGGTTTCTTCGATTTTCAGACGTGGATCGTTGTCGCGGTACTGAACCTGGCTCTTCAGTGGGACTCCATGGTCTTCATGGTCTGCGCCCCTGTCGCTGCGGTCGCGCAGATCTGTCGCGACTCGATTGTTTTGTGGGTCTGCCGGTGGTTTATCGACCTGAGGTCTATTAACCTGTGGTTTATCAACCATGTTCTATCCTGCCCTCGCCATCAATGCCAACATTCAAGCCAACACTAAAGCCAACATCAAAGCCAGCGTTAAAGCCAGCAAAAGATACGCTAGGGCAGAATAAAACAGGTCCTAATGCCCTAGATTTCAGGTATTCTCTCTAAAATAAGAGTAGCGCAAGCAATCTGGTCGGGGATATTACCGTTACTATCCTGTACCCTCCAAATATCAGGCGTGATTTCGTCAACGACATAGATCTTACGGTCTTCGTCAAAGCCCAGCTCGACTTTGAAGTCAAGCAGCGTCAAATCTATCGCAGCGAGCTCGCGTTGCAGGACAGCACCCGTGCGAGCAAGGACGTCCATGCACTGGTCAAACTCACCCTCTTTAAGAAAGCCTTTCAGGATGCACAGACGCTCGCTAATCAGGGGGTCGCCCTGTTCGTCATTTTTCAGCGTGACTTCGGTGTAGGGAGGGTCGAAGACCATGCCTGCTGGCAGGTCAAAGCGGCGAATCATCGAGCCAGCGACCTGATAGCGAATGATAAATTCAAGCGGCGGAACCTCGACCTTGCGCACCTTCATCAGGCTTGCGTCGACATCTGAACCCAAATAGTGGGTAGATATTCCCGCCTTTTCCATGAGCTCGAAAAAGTAGGCACTAATGCGCAGACCCTGCTTGCCCTTGCCTTCAACACTGCCGCCAACCGTGTTGAACCCCGGGTCAAAAACACCGTTTTCGCCCGTGGCACTGTCCTTGCACAGTAGGTAGGTGTCACCAGTCGAGGGGTCCGTCAAAACGTCCTTGGTCTTGCCGCTGTAGATCTTTGTGAGCTCACTTGTCACAGCTAGTACCTCCTAGAAACGTGGGGAAAGAGAGATAAATTATAGCTCACTATCTGCTGTCCGGCGCAAGGAATTGCCTATAATAGTTCTATGGAAAAAAGCTCAAAAATAGTCGTAATTACGGGGCCTTTTGGCTCGGGCAAGACGACCGTGTCGAATTTTCTTGCCGCGACCTTGCGCAGTGCTGGCCGGGCGGTTCGTATTGTCCCCTTAGATGAGGTCTCGCGCGAAGTCATCAATGATGACACGGGACTGCGCGACGATTTGGCTGCCGCCTTTGGCGACCACATCTTAAATGACGATTCCAGCCTGGACCGGGCAGCCCTTGCCGAACTGGCCTTTGCCGACGACTCTTCGACGGCGCGCCTGAACAAATTGGTGCATCCGCCTACGATTGCACGGGCACAAGAGCTCATAGCTGATGCCCTTGAAGTGGGGGAGTTGCCCATTATTGAAATGCCCTTCCCAGCTAGCTACATGTCAGAGGTCTTTCAGTTCGACGTCGATGCCGTCGTGTGGACGGTCGTTTCAGACAAAGAGACGCGCCTCGAGCGCGGGCTCGCTGATGGCTTTAGCCTCGAGGACGCCCTGCGCCGTATGGATCGCCAGCCCCGCATCAGTGCCTATGAAATGGATGCGAGCGTTGTGCTGCAAAACGATCACGGTCTGGCTGACCTGCGGCTCGAGGTTCAGATGTGCCTCGAGCAGTCGCCTCTTTAGCTGGCAGCAGGACAGTCGCAGGACAGTTGTAGGGCAGTCATAGAGGGAATCAGGACACCGCATGAGAAAACACACCACCATAGATAGCAGCAAGGGCCCAGACCTTGCCGACAATCGCATTGTTGTGCATTCGCCTTTCGAGCCTTCAGGCGACCAGCCCAAAGCCATCGCAGAGCTCGCTGCCGGGGTCGATGCCGGCATTCATACCCAAACCCTGCTGGGAGTCACCGGTAGCGGCAAGACCTTCACCATGGCAAAGCTCATCGAAGCGACACAGCGGCCCACGCTCATCATGGCGCCTAACAAGACGCTTGCAGCACAGCTTGCGGCAGAACTGAAAGACTTCATGCCTGATGCTGCTGTGTCCTATTTTGTTTCCTACTACGACTACTATCAGCCCGAAGCCTACGTGCCCCAGACCGATACCTTCATCGAAAAGGACTCGAGCATCAACGAAGAGGTCGAAAAGCTGCGCCATGCGGCAACGGCCTCACTACTGTCACGCCGCGACACGGTCATTGTGGCAAGCGTGTCCTGCATCTACGGTATTGGTTCGCCACAGGATTATGCGGGCATGGCTGTTTTCCTAGAGGAGGGCGCCCAGTACGACCGCGACCAGCTGATTGCAGACCTCATAGAGACTCAGTATGACCGCAATGACTTTGCACCAGAGCGCGGTACTTTTAGGGTGCGCGGGGACGTCGTTGACATCTTTCCGCCCTATGCAGACAATCCCTATCGCGTGGAGCTCTTTGGCGATGAGGTCGAACGTCTGACAGAAGTCGATAAACTGACGGGCGAGATCTTACGCGAGTATCGTGAGCTACCCATTTGGCCTGCGAGCCACTACGTAACCGAACGCAAAAAGATTGAGCGCGCGGTAAAAGAAATCCGTGACGCTTTGGATAAGCGTCTGGCAGAGTTTCGTGCCGACAACAAGATACTTGAAGAGCAGCGTCTGAAGATGCGTACGGCCTATGACCTCGAAATGATAGAGACCATGGGCTTTTGCTCGGGCATTGAAAACTATTCAATGCATCTGGATGGACGCAGTCCTGGCGACCCGCCCCAGACCCTGATGGATTATTTTCCGGAAGACTACTTATTGATAGTCGATGAGAGCCATGTGACCGTTCCGCAAATCAGGGGCATGTTTGAAGGCGACCGTAGTCGAAAGCTCACGCTGGTCGAACACGGCTTCCGCCTGCCAACAGCGCTCGATAACCGGCCGCTACGCAAGGATGAATTCGAAGGCAAGATCAATCAGGTTGTCTATGTGTCAGCGACCCCAGGCGACTATGAACTCAGTATTTCTGATGCGGTCGTCGAGCAAATCATTCGTCCCACGGGGCTTGTTGACCCCTTGGTCGAGGTGCGCCCCAGCAAGGGTCAGATAGATGATTTGCTGGATGAAATCAAGAAGGTTATCGAGGCAGGCGACCGCGTGCTCGTCACGACACTGACCAAAAAGATGGCAGAAGATTTGACTGACTACCTGTTCGAGCAAGGTATAAAGGTGCGCTATCTGCACTCTGATATCGGCACTTTTGAACGGGTTGAAATTCTGCGTGAACTGCGTCGCGGCACCATTGATGTGGTCGTCGGGATTAACTTGCTGCGCGAAGGCATCGACCTGCCTGAAGTGTCACTGGTAGCGATTCTAGACGCAGACAAAGAGGGCTTTTTGCGCAACCATCGTTCGCTGATTCAGACGATTGGACGTGCCGCACGTAATGTCAGCGGGCGCGTGCTGATGTATGCTGACCGCGTCACCGATTCGATGAAAAAGGCCATTGAGGAAACGGATCGCCGCCGCGAAATTCAGCTGGCTTATAATGCCGAGCACGGTATCGAGCCTCACACCGTCAGGCGCGCAGTAGCAGATATCACCAGCTTCATTCAGGATGGAGAAGCTGAAACCAGTGACGTCAAAGAAGCCGTGAAAGAGCTGGCCAAGCTGCCCAAAGATGAAGGAATGCGTATTCTGGCGGCCATGGAAGAAGAGATGCATGCTGCTGCAACAGGGCTTGACTTTGAAGAGGCCGCGCGACTGCGTGATCAGATTGTCAAGCTGCGGACAGAACTCGAAGGTAGCGAAGAAGACGATATTATCACCAGCCTGCGCAGCGGTGCCCGCAAAGGCTCTACCCACGCCAAATCCCGCCACCGCCAACAATTCAAACGCAAATAGCCCCATGCACCTGGGGCTACGCCCCAGGACCAGTATCGGGCGCACTGCGCCCGAAGGTCAAGGTCACGTCCACCTACGTCACTGCGGGCTCCGACCCGCAGTCGAGTCGTTGGCAAAGTGCTGTTTAGTTGCCAAAGGTAAATGTCATGGGCAGAGCGATAGCGAACACTTCAATAGCAATTAGATTGCGGCTCGGGGGCCGCAATGACGAACCCAATGCACCTGCGCTCGCGCGCAGGACCAGTATCGGGCGCACTGCGCCCGAAATTCAAGGTCAAGTACGATATCACGTGTCGGAGCTCGGGATGAAACGGGTGGTATGGATGCACTCCACCACGGGAGCTTCTGCTCGTGTCAAAATTGTCACAAAAACCGTAACAATACTCTGCTAAGATGAATACCTGTGGTTGCTACAGTTTTAGAACCTTCATTTGGGTGATCTAATTGGCAGCCTCAAGCTGTGACTTGGCGAGAACATTTCACTGCTCGACGATAGGAGTATCAATTGCTATGGACGCCCTCCGCCACCTAAGAAACCATATTGCTGATCAGCGCATGGTCCTATCCGAAGGTTTTGTCGCCGCTGCAATTCGAGTGACAGTATGAATACCTACCATATCTTTTTCGACGAGAGTGGAGACTTGGGTTTCGATTTCACCAAATCTAAGACGACGCGGTGGTTTTTGGTTACCTTTCTCATGTGTGAAAGTAAGCGTCCTGTCGAGAAGGTTGTTTCAAGCACTTTCAATGCCCTGCGAAAAAGCTCCCAGAAGAACAGGGGCGGCATCTTGCATGCAGTTTCGGAAAAGGATTCAACAAGGAGGCGGATGCTTGAAGGTCTGAGCAAGAAAGACATTAAAGTATTCGTATTGCGAATAGATAAAAAGAGTGCGTTTTTCGCAAGCGAGCAACGTGAACACGTCCTTTATGCGTTCTACGTAAATATGCTCTTGAAAAATGTCATGTCTGAATTAGACAATTCTGGATGCAAGCTGAAGTTTATCGCATCATCAAAGCATACCAATCGCTACTACAACGAAGCTTTTTTAAGTCTGCTCAGCGTTACAGGAGAAAAGCTGGGTGCAGACTTGGAGGTGGTTTTGCGAAAGCCTTCCCAAGAAAAGGGGCTTCAGGCAGTGGACTTTGTATCTTGGAGCCTCTTTCAGGATTGTGAAAGAGGTATTGATCACTACAAAAACATGATTCGAGATAAGATTGTGTATGATGAAGAATTGTTTGGGTAGAAGATGGGGGGATTAGGGCAAAACCTCCAGCGACTTATATCGAGGAACCTTTCCGGTACCACACCACTGAAGGAATTACTTGCCTAAAGATAAAACCCCATGCGACATGGTTAACTCTCAAAGAGTTCAACACCTTCCGGTGCAGCACCGCAAGGGGAATTACTTATCGAAATCATTCTAACATGTCTGCATTTCGAGTGAAAGAAGGGTAATGGCTGAGACCGTGTTCAGCGTTTTGGGGCGAACAATATCCATCAGTATACCTGAGCCATGTTTTTCTTGATCCGGCACGATTCGTTTTCCCACGCAATTTTAGCTTGATGGTAGTATTCGACCGTATTTTTATACATAGAGC
>Ga0131853_10010209_pt1 | contig 17177 bp, 10 predicted proteins | sample TergutLab28metaG_FD_92764 | JGI IMG/M metagenome (GOLD analysis project Ga0131853, IMG submission 92764) | Labiotermes labralis P1 segment gut microbial communities from Petit-Saut dam, French Guiana - Lab288 P1 (version 2) (version 2) | ecosystem: Host-associated > Arthropoda: Insects >... | reverse complement strand
CCATCTCATTCTTCTCAATTTTATCAGCCGAACAATATTGGGTGAGGAGTACAGATAATTAGGGTCCTCATTATATAGTTTTCTCCACTCCCATCACCTCATCCCTCTTAGGCCCAATTATTCGCAACACCCTACTCTCAGACACCCTCAGCCTATGTTCCTCCCTCAGTGTCAGTGACCAAGTTTCATGCCCATACAAAACAGCAGGCAAAATTATAGTTCTGTATATCTTAATCTTTAAATTTTTGAATAGCAAACTGGTAGACAGAAGATTCTGTCAAGAATAATAGCAAGCAATCCCTGACTTCAATCTGCTCTTAATTTCTTCCTGAATAGAATTTTAATTTATGGCTGTTCCCACCCTTTCAAAGGAACTACTATCAATCTTTATATTGTGACTACACCCTGCATTCTGATCTCGAGGCATGACCCTGTACTTAGTTGTATCCACATTTACTTCTAGTCCAATCTCCTTAATAGCTGCTACCAAAGCTTCTGCATTTCCCTTTATAGTATGTATGCTTCCTCCCAACATATTAACATCATCAGCATAAACCAGAAGCTGATGTTTATCACATAATTTCAAGCCATCCTGGTTTACCTGAACCCTTCAAATGGCACTCTAAAGAAAGTTGAACACCAATGGCAATAGGGCACCTCCTTGTTTCAAACCATTCCTAATAGGAAACACCTCAGACAAATTCTTGCCTACCTGGACTCTGCTATACGTTTCAGCCAGACACACTTTTATTAGTCTCACCAGTTTCATGGGGATACATAACGCAATGAGAATATTATACAAGACCTCCCTCCTAACTGAATCATAAGCTTTCTTGAAGTCTATAGAGAGCTGATGCACTGCTTCATTGTATTCCCATTTTTTTTTCAAGTATTTGATGGATGAAGAATATATGATCGGTAATTACCTGATGTGTCAAAATCCACATTGATGATTCCCAACAATTTCATCTGCATATGGAATTAACCTAGACAGCAGGATATTGGATAAAATTTTGTACATAGTTGGCAAAAATGATATGCCCCTATAATCATTACAATCTGTTTTATTGCCTTCTTATAGATAGGTACAATGATGGATTCCTTCCAATCCTCAGGCAATTTCTCCTCATTCAAAATAGAAATAATAAGTTCGTGGATCTCAAAGCAAATTGTCCTACTCCCTGCTTTAATCAATTTTGCTCGGATTTGATCAATACCTGGTGATGTGACTATTTAGCTTTACAATAGCCAACTCAACCTCCAAGGCACTTGGCTCGGGCAATAGTCATTCAGCTGCGTATAATTCTGGCTGCCTAACATCCTTAACCTCATGTATACTCAATAGCTAAGAGAAATGGTTCTCCCACCTAGCCAGAATACTGTGAGAATCTGCAACAAAATCACCCTTCTCATCCTTTACTATATTAGTTCTAGGCTGGTAAGCCTTCTTAAAGTCATTGATGCCCCTATACAAGTCCCTAATATTTTTTATCTTACTTTCAAGTTCCTCAATTTTAGCTTTCAGATATTCCTTCTTTTTGTTCCTGAAATGTCTGCTAGCATCACGTCTTACATTGTTTACATTATCTACATTGGTTTGGCTTGGATCCTGTAACCACTCCATTTTAGCCTGCTTCCTTTGAACTAAAAAACCTAAACATTATTCATCTAACCATGGTTTATGCTGCTTCAATTCGTGCTGACCTAGACTCTCTTTAGTTGATGTTTGGATATTTCTTTACTGTTCTCCCAAGCCCTATTTATGTACTCGCCATCTCTTAAGTTCTCGAAAGCTGCAAACCTGTTTGTAATCTCAATCTGATACTGTTTCCTAAACTCCAGCTCATTTAGATTCCTGAGATTAAATCTTACCCCATCAAGCTATTGAGATGCTTATTTACTTACTGCCAATCTTTCCCTAACTTTTGCAACCACCAGATAGTGATCAGTATCACATTCAGATCCCCTGAAAGTTCGTACATCTAGTATACTTGACTGCTATCTCCTGTCTATCAATATGTGATCCACCTGGTTGTGAGTCTTGTGAATTTTTTGGTGCGGGAACATCATGCTCTTAGCAACCAGATATTTTGATATGACACCATTACAATTATTATCCTGATGTAGCCTCTCATTCCCAATTGTCAGTTTGAAAATATTCTCTCTCCCCACTTTTGAATTAAAATCTCCTAATAGAATGTTCATATGGTACTTAGGAAAATGATACAAAAAACCTGCTCTAATTCCTCATAAAAACTGTCTTTTGAATCATCACTTTTCTCCTAACTTGGTGCATGCACATTAAGAACGATGAAATTACACCAGTGACCTCTCAGAGCTATATATGACATTCTATCGCTAACAAACTCTACTCAGTTAACTGTCAGTGTTATACTTTGGTGTACAAAAAATCCTGTTCCCCAATAAACACTGAACATAAAAAAGTACTAATAAATAATATAAATAAGTTGAGTAATATCCATGTATAAAATACCAAACTTTAAAATAACTGAAATACTCATTCCAGATATAGCGAGAATGTTTCGGTTTTCAAAGAACATATGCACACAGATAAATACAAACACAACAGGAAACTAAATATCCATGCAAGTCAAACAGAATAAAGTTTGTACAAAAAACTTTTAACAAAACATTGTAACAATTGCAGAAACAATACAACATGTGTTTAATAACAAAAAGATACACAAGATGAAATACACAACACCTCATTGTTATGACTATTCTGAACTTTACGTGATCTCGCAATTTGCAATGCAATTCAACACATTCTGCTTGGTTTCAGATTACATACTTTCATACTGGAAGATGGTCACATGGACTGAAACATGTAGTATGCTTTGTTGACTGTAATAAAAATTGCCATGTTTGACAGTAACATACAAATTACTAAAGAATAAATTACTAATACAACACAATTTTACTAGCAGTCCATTTCAAAACATACCATGGTAGAAGTAACTGCATTTGTTCCTTTATGGTTTATTTAATGACACCTACAGGATTAGTAAATAATGAATCGGGAAGAAGTGGAACAGTCACGGCCAACTTGAGGTATGTCATGGTATATGCTTGACGGGATTTCAGACAAGACAGGCAATGTACATTTGTTCAACAACTGTTGCAGTGGAAAATCAGTAACTATTACACATACAGAAACTGTCATTGTACCCTTCGGTATCCAAAAGGCAGTGCACGTGTCATATTGTCATCTGCGGCCTGCCTGGCTCTGTAATAATTTTCCACATTATCTCACAAAGGCACAATTCTTGAAAAAACTTATTGAACATGAAATGGGTGTTCTGATTTTGTCTACAACATTTTTCTGAAACATTTCTCATTGTAAGAAGAAGCGAGCAAGATGCGACCAAAAATGTATAATGGCCTTCATGTTAAGTACCAGTTATATGCCAGATTTTAACGAAACTTGAATTTTCTAAACAGATTAAAAAAAAAATTAAATATCAAATTTCATGAAGCTCCATCCAGTGGAAGCTGAGTTGCTCTAAGCAGATTGGCAGACAGACAGGCATGATGAAGCTAATAACTGCTCTTTGCAATTTTGTGAATGTGCCTAACAAACACAACTTTTGCCTTACACATCATCAACTGATTGGTTTTCATAACCAAGACAAAAAGTATTTACTGCACAGTAAGAACTGGGTCTTTAAATAAAAGAGTTTATGCATCATCTCTAAAGTGTTAAAAGAGAAACGTAATCTTACAAAATCACCACACTCTCTTTGTGCTCAACTCTTTGTAACTTTTTCTTCTTCCGACTTTTAAAGTTGAGAGGATGTTACAATTGCAGTACTGACACTGCTACTACATACTACCACTCCTGCTGTTGCTGCAGCTGCTACTATTGCTGCTACTACTACTACTACTACTACTGCTGCTGCTGCTGCTAAGTACAATGATGACAGAAATAACAACAAAACCATAAACACAATAAAAACTAGAAAATAAAATTGTCACTATTCTGGGATATATCTCAAACACAAGAGACATTAACTGCACTTTTCATGTCCTGTGTACTTCATCATGTCCACAGCTACAAACAGTAACTAAAACCTGAAGTGATAAAGCTACAGTTCCTTGTATAGAAAAATATGTTTACACAAATGCAGTGAAATGACATTTTGCCCCAGACAAAACAATTCATTACAAGAGAGACATAATTTTTTTTGAATAGCAAAACACGTTTTGGTAACCATTTTAATCAACATCAGAAATACAGATCCCAATAATTCACAGTTCACCAACATGTGAACTGTCCATTCTGTCATCTGGTCAGTGAAATCCTGCAATGGAAATAGTTTACACTTATAACAGGCATCACCTTAACATAGATAACATCACATTCATTATTTATGGTAACCTATAGATATGACATCATATGAAGTAAATGACACTTATAAAAGAAGGACCACATGTTCAAACTAACAAGAAAATCAGTAGTGTGCCTTAGAAGATAAGATTATCAGTTCTAAACATTTACCAGCTGTTCAGGACTGACAATGCCTAACAGGGATAGCAATAATACTGCTAATACTGACAACATAACAGGAATGTGTAAAGATTCAATCTAAACCTGTCACCTTCTGAAATATGCAACAAGACAAGCAACACGAATTAATCTCCCTTCCCTATACAAGTGACTCCTGACACAGTCAAAGCTAACCATATGTCATGTTCTCCACCTGCTTCAACATACCGTCTGAGGCCCCCACTATGAGCAAAAGCAACTCCAATACCTTGCATGAACTCTTATAAAGCATAATGCTGCAACATATACTTCAATCACTTGACAAGATTCAGATTAAAACATGTTTACAGTACACAAAGATGGAAAATGATGTGCCACCAGTCATACACATGTAGCTGTTGTACAATGTTGCCACATGCCTGCTAGGGACTGCTTGACCTTGAATTATAAACTTGTCCTGGTTGCTGGTATGTGAGTGGGGAATTTGGCCTGATGCTGAAACGCACACTCAGGCCAGACTTCCTTTGTTACAGAAGGCAATGACCACAGTCTGTTGCTTTTACAATGATCACACAAGCACTCCACAGACTACACACAACAGTCTCTGAATAATCATTCCTATCAGTACACCATTAACTGTAAAAGTTATGTCAGATGATTATATTGAAAGGACACATCACCAGTTATACTACCTCCAACTAACCAAAATTTATACAATATAAACGGCCTATCATTCAAATACAGACACTGCTTTCAATGCTATTAATTCTTGAACAAAAGAAACTGCAGAAGTCTCTATAAAAATCACAGATCATCCATCAGATACCTCAAGATGGCATAAAACTAAAGCATAACAAAAAGTTAAGTATCATCCTACAGATGGATCACAACAATATCTAAAATGTCTAAAAAATACTACATGTTATTCCACATAAAGGCCAAGCAAAGAACTTACAAAACAAATGGAACAGAGAGAAGCAGAATGATGTCCTTCAGTGTGATTCAGCGTGTGCATCGGCAGAATAATCTGAATTATGATTATCTTCTATGAAAAGTATATTAATTCTGAACCATTTACAGGTTATAGTTTTAGCTAACTCTGAGGCCTAAACTGATTTATGCAAATTACAAACTTCCATGTGCTTAAAATGCACATTATTCAATTATCCAACTGTTTTCTTGTTATACAAAGCCTCACTGGAATTAAATTTTTTAGCTTAACACTTTCCTTGAAACTGATCGTGAAAAGGGTAAAAAAGACAGAGACAGAGCAGAAGTACATATGTGTGTGTGTGTGTGTACGTGCATGCACACTTGTGTGCATACACAAACACCCACACACACATATAAAACAGCAACATGTCTTACCCATTTTCAACTCCAGGAGTGTCTAATTTGGATCCGACACAGCCAATGGGCATTGCCTTTGTGGGCTGAACTGTCACATTTTTCTCTTCTAGCTGAATGTGAACATCAGCAGGAATTTCACAACAATCACTTGTAGCATCCTTGTCATGATCTTTGCTACTGACACCTTCATCCACTTTCACCTCACCTTCTGCCTTTCGTGACACATTATTAGTATCATTCTCATCCTTTACAACCTCAATTTTGTCTATTTCATCTTCATGCCCTGCAGACACATTTACTGGCAGAGCTTCTAAAACTGGTTTATCATCAACACTGTGCTTCATGCCAGGTTCACTGTCAAATCCTTCTTTTGTTTCCGATATAGTTTCAGTCTTTTCTTTTTCCATGGCGGTATTTTACATAGTACACAAGAAATCCTACTGAAGCCAATAATTTCACTTTGAAAAACACGGTGTCGGTAACTTTCATGAAGTAATGTAAGAAGATTCCCCTTCAAGTGTTAGAAACTGAAACAAAGATACAAAACATCTAAATGGTTGCTCAAAATAATAAATAAGAAAATGGGGAAAAGATCATGAGATCATAGAGAGTGGCATAAAGTCAATTTACACTAGAGGCAAAATGTTAAATATAGCTGGCAACTGAAGTGTTTGTTCTTGCTAGAGATGCTGCACTTAGTACAATTACTTTACAGCATGTGTACTTCTAGCATAATAAACAAATAAATGTTAAACCTAAAGAAACAGACCATATGGCCTACACAAGTTGTGTACTATGCTACATTCCACAAACATCATGATAAGCAGAAGTTGCTTACATGGACAAGATTCTTCCCTACACCACTCCACATACCTGAAACATAGTATTCGGACAGACGCATGCAAGGTAACAATCAACATAAGCCACATGGTGGGAATGTAATATTACTGAAGCTAATCACAAGCCACTTTTCTACTTGGAAATTTCTTCATACAAATTCAATGATCTCATCTCATCTTCCTTTTGATACTGAAATAAGAATTACAAAGTACAGGAGAAAGGTAGTCTCAATAGCATAAGTAATGAAAACACACTGCAAAATTACATGCCAAGACAATACAAAACGAATTCAAAGGCTTTAAAACACTGAAGTTAAAAACTGATTCTGCAACTCATATTTCTGACAAATATCACAGACTGTTCCACACAAAGTATGTGAGAAGAAACTTCATGCTATTAAATTTGAAATAAAGATATCACTATAAAATTATAGAGTTTTAGCCTTAAAAAATGCTACCACATCTTCAAAACTGAATGTTACGAAGTTTTACAATAATGACCAATTACAAATACACTACTCATGAAGACAAAATAATAGCAAACATAAGTTACTGCACAATTAACAGTGTTATGTTACATTCAATTACCTACAAGCACTTCTGTGTGTAAGAAATGTTTTTTTATGGAATGTTGCTACTTAATTTCTGCACAAATTCCCATACATCATGAACAAGTGCAGTGCAACTGAATCAACTACTCAAGTAAATTCCAATATAAAACCTATGCCAGTCTTACAAAAATACATGCTGTTGTGGTGGGAACCTTGCTCACTGTACTTCACACGTCTTTTGTAAGAAATGATGGCCATTTACGTTTGTGAAAGACATAGTGTTAAAACTAAAACATACAGCATACATGGGAATACATGGAATGGTCAGATTAGAAAACAAAATCAGAATCAAGAAATGGCAAAGAAAACAAATGAAACACAGAAAAGAAAATAGAAGTATCAATAAAGAAATGGACAATGTCTAACACTAGTATAATGACACAAATGACATCAATCACATGCTGAATTTGCTATCGCAGAATGTGTATGTTTCATGTTTGGCAGAAATCCAACAATTTCTGCAAAACATTCCACTGTTGAATTCTTGTGGGGATTGTTGACAATCACCACATAAAAAAAACAGATGCTGCTCTAAGAAACACTTCATTATAGTAATCTGCACCATTATTTCACACTCATATGGAACCAAGTCATCTAAACAATTGAAGCCAAAAAGTTGAATAACAAAATTTCTCTAATAACAGTGTTTGCTGAACATTTATCCTGAATGGTAATAAATAACCAAACAGCCACTGAATTTTTACCACAAAAATGACAACACAACAAATATTACACTTTCTAATGGAATAAACTTAACAACCATACACACACACATGATGTTTCATTTAAGGTGTACAAAACTTCAGGATGTTATTTTATAAGTCATTACAAGCAAGAAGCTACTAACATATTTTATCATTCCATAAACACAAAAACATTGTGTCAGGTAATACCATAATAGAAAGATATCCTTTAATTCTTAACCTCCCGTACACCATACGTCCAATAACACAATAAAATAAAGGAAGCAATCCAGATTTACCTACTGTATGTATGTTATAAGAAAATCATCTGTTACATAATGCCACAAAAGAAAAATAACAATTTCTGGTTTTGTTACTGAGTTAGTTATGTTAGTTTCTGTAGTTATGTTACCGCTCAGAAGGGAAAAAATCAGTTCTGACTAGATAATATCAAAGAAAGTCAATTTCAGTTGAGTTACACAGACAACTGTTCAAAATAATCTACACCATTCTGCATGTCTCAAAATGGAATTCATTGCCTTTCTGAAAATTTTATCATGTCCCCCTGTGCAGTCAGTTGATTCCAAGACTCACAGCAATAGTTCCCTTGTCTGCAATTTCTGCCAGTAGACCACATCCTTCATAAGGCCCCACAAGAAGCAGTCGAGGACATGATAACTGGTGACCTCGCAACTACAAAAACTAATATAACTGACTTGGTAACACAGCTAAAAATTGGTGTCTTTCTTATGTGGTATTATCTGACACATAATTTTCTTTTGATGTTGTGGGTACAGTAGCTAAGACTTAACTGCTTCCTTTGTTTTGCTATGTTAGTGAACATGTGTTGTACTGTACGTTAAGAATTAACGGACATCCCTTACATATAGTCATCTGACATGTAAATTTATATTTGTGTGTACCACATAATAAAACACGTATATTTTCCCATTTTTTACTATTGCTGCATACATATGTATCTTAAAATTTCTGTAGCCATGTAATAGTTGATATCAGGCACATGTTGATGAACACCTTTTCCTCAAAATGACTTATAAAATAATAACCTTAAGTTTCGTACACCTTACGCAGCACACCACATTTTAAGTTAATTACTTTTAATCTTCTCAGCCAAATCTGCTAACATTACTACTACAAACAGCTTAAAGCAGAAGAAAACAATCACCAATCTTCAAAATGTATGAGATACACAAAACAACTCTTTTACCACACATACAAAGAATACCTTACACATTAGAAAGTATGTGTGTACTATCTATAAACCTAAATCACATATTAACCTCATAAATAATACCATTTTAATTTTTTTTTGCTAAAAATATGTATATAAAATTGAAAATATTTCCATATAGATGCCTCTACATTCAAGTCTCCTAGAACATCAAATAATGTTAACTGGAAAATAATTTCTAACTGGAAAATAATTTCTAACATTTTGAAGGAGCATCCTGCCTTCATCTTCAGGACCATTCAGTCCAAGAAGTGGAGAGTAATGAAGGTGTGCTACATTCACCAGGTGACATGGCATACTATCCTATCAGCACCAATGTCAGAACCTCAAATATTATCTAAATGTCTCAACTTTAACAAAGTCCTGCTTGTTTGTACAAATACTGTTGTACAATATGCGACATATTTCAAATTTCATTCAGTTATGTTTCTTAACTGTTGTAGTAGCTAATGCATTCCTAACATAACTAGAAGCGCTTGACCCAGACTCATCACAACTTTCATAACAATGTTCAAGCATTATTTTGTAAATTTGAAGCAGTACTTTCAGAATTTGTGGATACTTCAAACAATTTAACAACAATGATTCTGATGAGCACCATATGAGGATTAAAGAACAAGATTGCTTCCCATTCACTTTCAATATGATTACTTGAATTAGCACTCCTTGCTTATTTTTACTGAGATGTGCTTCAAGTTTTTTCTCCTTCCTCTGATCTATAGGATACTGCTCAGACGAGTGGTCCATATTGACTTTTCCCCTTGCCACTTTTTGGTTAAAGCACTTATAATTATGTCATAAGCAAATGGTGCTTTTCAGATATAACATTAAATATTTTTCTTTATACTAATGCTTAATATGTAAATTTTGTGGGTGAAAAAGAACAAGACCCTATCAAAGTGACACGTGACCATTAGTAACAGCTATTTTGTTAACATAAAAATACTAAGTGATTATCTGCTGATGTCCCTTCACATTTCTGTGTACCCATGCTCCTAAAACTATTCCTCATTTTCTCACTATTTTACTTTTGTCTCGTAAATTTTATCTTTTTAAGTCATAAACTAATGGACATCTTTCATAATTTTCCTCAATCAGGCAATCATATAACGACCACATTACCCTGAAAGAGCTATACAGAATACTTACTAAAACTTTCTTTTGAGAAGCCTACTTAATGCTTCTCTGATGTACCCCCACTTCCCACTTGCACGGCACTCTTGACATGAAACCCATTCCAGACTCCATCCAGCAACCCAGAGCCAAATTTTTTGCTCAATGTCCTTCCCACCCTAAACCCCTGGTCCAACAAATCAGGAATTACACACTAGCCAAACAGAATTCTGTACACAAAACATAAACATAAAAGGCTGAAGCACATCCTCATGTAACCAGCTCACCATTAGTCGTAGTGTTTTTAGACTTTTTTTCACTCGTGTTATTTATATTTACTAATATTTCAGCTTTGTTGCTGTATATGCATCTATTTAAATTGGTTACGGAAACAATTTTGTTACTTGTCTGCAAACATGCTGTACATATATTCAATGCAATAACACTCTAAAAAAAATGCTTTTGTGAAATCAGGGAATTGAGAAAAGTTGCTGGAATGTGTACTGCACTTTATTTCAACATCGTTTTGTGCCATGGTGTATGAAAACAATGATAAAAAACTTGGAGAGAAAGAGATAAAATTAATCATTCTTGGTCCAATCTTTGAGAACTGTAACAATACATGAAAAATTTCACATTCATTAAGTACTGGGACGGTTTCATGATCTAATCAGGAGTGGAACAGCATGCTACCCATTGCATCATATATTGCATACATTTGTGTATTACATTCACACGAGGCCTCTCTACTGCCTTATAATTCACCTTACAGTTTTGAGGTTAAGATAATAATACTGATAAGATGAAATGAAGTTACTGTACATAAAAATAATGCCCAAAGAGTCAAAACGTCCATACAAAAACTTCTTCAATAGGAAGCATACATTCACTTCAACAAGAATGGTGGCTCTGAGAGCCATGTTTGAGACATTCAATGATATTGTACTGAAATTAGTACAATTTTTATTCCATAGAAAATAAATATCAAGTAATACCAAAACTTTTTAAATAAGTGATATATACACACACACACACCCCTAATGGAATATTGTAAAACGATTTCTAGTACTTGACAACATTTAGTTCTGTCACAGACCAATGGACACATGAATACGTCTTCTCAATGGAAATAGCCAATGTTCAGTATATTAACGAACACAAAAAACACTTAATCAGTAAACTGGCAACACTGCAGTACCCAGTCCCCTAAAAAAGGAATGCCACTAAGGCATTATGCCCCTTATCACAGTTTTACCTGATATGGTGAACAACACCTACACAATGGCCTGTTGTGCAGTTTCTTTCTTTGGGTATGGCTTCTTTATGCACCCCCAAAAAAAACATGGATACATATCACACACACACACACACACACACACACACAAAACCCCACCTTGTTCAATACACACTTTATTTATCTTTGTTACCTTCACTGTTTTCGAAGAGACTTTCAGCATCCAATACTTGTCAAAAGTTATAAACAACTCTAAGCAGCTGAATGTTAGTAACAAAATACAATGAAATGAAGTTTGCAAATGATAAAAATTCTTAACAAATATGACTTCTTATACTTTGTTTACCAACTGAAAAGAACAATAAAAAATACTCCACTAACAGTTCAGCAGCTTGTTAAGTTGCTGCAGAGCTCATCAACCAACACCCCCTTTCCTCTCCTGAAAGACATATAAGCAGTCAGCATTTCAATAAATGCAACTGTATGACATTTAACCACATTCCTGCAAGCAAACATTCTGATTCAGTGAGTCCTATGTTACAATTGACCTTTTGCTACATTTTGGTTATTTTATTATATGCAGAACAGCAGCTAGTATCAGAATTGAACATGTTATAATCAATTACACTGACTTGTGCCTTTCCATGTGAGAACGCGTAACATTATTACGCATTGAACAAATAATATTACGTTCAACCATTATTCTCATTTTGTTACTCACTATAGTATATTAATGCTTCACATGACAATCTGTGACAACCAAACCACAGGGTTATGCATGTAATTGATACTAATAAAAACACTGGAAAACTCAACACGTGGGAAGTGAGGTTCTCGCAGCAAAGACTACTGAGGGTGCTATAACTGTCATGTGAGATGTGACGCCTGGCAGTCTGGTACTGAAGTACCAGCATTTCACAGGACTTTTCCAAGGAGGCAGCAGGATTCTCTGAAATGTCTGTACAGATCTACCAGACTGTGAAGACAATAATCTACAGTTATATAGCACATTCCCATATATTTTAATTTTCTGCAAACAGAAGTACACATTCTTCACCCAGGACATGGTTGCTCTACCTGTCAGTATCAAAATGTATATTTTTATGTGTGTCCCCCCCCCCCCAACCACAAAAAATATGGCAGTTCTTATCAAATTCAGGATATGTATTTTAGTTCATCACATACACATATATAATTAATAACATGCTCAATATGTAAACTGGGGCTGGGCTTCAGATAACTGTGTGCAGTAAGTCACATTCAATCCAAATTTAAAAAGAATATTACACTAAACATTAAAGAAACTAAACATGCAAGCAAGTTACCACAAATAACCATGAAACAAATTTACATATGCAAACATATAAACATAAAGGATAACTTCGTTTACAATTCCAAGGAAGTTCTATCAACATACAAAGTGACCCAAAGCCTAACCTGTTTACAAATTAAGTGTGTTATCACCTGTGTTGCCAACCCTAATTTAATGCATGTTATCATCTTTGTGACTGTAACCCCACGGCTGTTAAATTAAACCATGTGTTTCTGACAGTGAAACACACTCAAATCATTACATGTAGTAATAGGCAGATAATGCACAATTGGTAATTTCAGGCAAATTAAATTAAATGAACCAAATTATGTACTCTACTAAACTAATCAATTAAACTACAGGAACAATTACAGGCCTACTTGATTCAACAGTTTCTTTTACACTTTTAAGATCTGTAACTCAAATACAGCACAGCAATCATAGGACACCTGTTATCTGAGATAGCAGAAATTACATCCTATTTTCAGGCACTTTTTCATCACGTGGAAGAAGATTAACTAACTGATCCCTGACCAGTCAAATGCAGATCTCATTTTCAAGGACTGATTTGGAAGAGAGTGAAATTGGGAAAGATGTTTGTATGAGCACTTCCATTTTCCCATCCGTTATCACATCCTGCTAATATAATACTCTGTACTGTTCCAACATCACATAACAGTGCAGTAGGTTCATACAACGCCAAAGTACCAGCAGAGTCACAGGAGACTAACTAGCTACCATACTAGTTCTCTTCAGATCTGCCTCACAAAAGTTCACATTCAGTCATTATCAATCCAATCTGAATAAAGTGCTCAGGCATTTGCAATGATTAAAATACTGATTTGTCTTCAAGTATGCTTTGAAAATGAATAAACTACATGCAAATCTTTTGTTGCACGCCACACAGCCAGTAGCACGAAACATATGAATTTCATGGTGGCCTCAAGAATAGTAATTAAATACTGCAGCTTTTGTGACACAAGGTACAATGATAAATCAATCAGTGCTATTAACTTGTTTCACTTTAAACTTTACAAATGCACATGCATATTTATGCTGGATTTTGAACTCAGAATACAGCAGCTAAGTATTGGCCTTCAACTGTCACAAGTACAGAGTTTACCCACACATGAACTGTAAATGTCATACATTAAAGATTAATCATATTAACTACAGTACTACAGCCATCCCAAATAATACAACCACAACACACCATCATATTGAATGACAAACTATATGCAAAATAGCAGAATGGTAATTTATCATCTAAAACACAAAAAAGAATTAAAATGAATTCTCAGACTAAAAAATACATTAAATTGTATGTTATTTACCATATAGTTATATGTTACAATGCCACATTAAATTCTACAGAATACTGTAAATAATAATTACTTAAAATTATGCTTGATGTGACTGTCCTGATCCTCAGGTGAAGGCTGAAAATCATGTACTGATGTTTGCACATCACAAACCAAACTTGAAATCAAGATCTAACTGGGTGGCAAAAGTATTGTGGTAAAAACACTTCACATGAGTTCCACAAAATGAAGCTTGTAGCCATCATGAATAAGTCCATGAGAAAAGCAATCCAAAGGTGGCAGAAAGAAATTCCACATCTGGCCATACATTGTACATACTCCTCCACATGCATCTGCTTATAACTTGTTTTCAAAAGCCCTAACCTGCAACTGCCTTCAAATATATAGTGTTTTATTAGCTGTAAAATTCAGGCACAAAATAACTGCATGGATGAAAAATATACAAAGAAAGGGTTTAAAAATTAGTTAACCACCTGGTGCTACAAACAGTAAGCTGTAAGGAAGCAAGTAATTTGGCTAGATTTGGGTGGGTTAGTATTCACAATTTCTGCCTTTAAATGGAACCAATATTCTATGCGGAATTCAAAGAATGTCCCACTTTGGTTTTCGTTGCTGCGACCAACAATTTCTACTGCAAACCTACGTCAATGAAATAATATCCATGTTAACACGCCAGCACAAATGAGCCGAACGCATTTTCCCACAAAAACACGCACCTTACTTGAGCCACTTTTACACGAAACAGGGTCTGCTATGCATAAAAACTACAGAATGCATCGTAACTTACCTGTTTTGCATATAAAATGCAATTTAAAATAATTTTTCGAATGTTTAAAAAATGAAGGCAAAATTTGTACCACTAAGAAAGAAGCCAAGGCATTGCGGTGTGTCATAAATTTAAATTTCATTGTGCGCGGTTTTGCACGCAATAGTTAGAACAATAATGTACTGAAAATAAACGGCAATCGAAGCAATCAGCAGGTATCCCTCAGTCTTTCGCGCAATGACAAGACATCCTCTTCGTACTTCCCACGGTTTCGTATTGAATTTCAAGTAAAAATATCCAGGTTCAAGTTCGACAGCTACAGTGTAAGTACTCTTTCAACCACTATTAAGTTTTAGTGCACATCCTTTTGCAATATCTACGTTACTTACGCAAGAGACATTGTGCCCAAGCTGTACAGCCGACTTCGCATTGCGGTGCACAATAGAATTTCTCTCCTCTTTGACCCTCTTTCTCTCAACTGGCGGCGAGCTCTCCGTTGAAACAGGCACACAGACATGCTCCCAGGTCCCTCCTCTCCCCCCATGACCGCAAACAGGGTTGACGCACTAGATACTACCAGCGCCACTACTGGTTAGAATATTTACTCAAGTGTATGCTGGAAAATGGAGAGTGGGAAATTAGGGGTGCACACAGGGACAACAATATAAACGGTTGAGGTCGTAACAGCGACATCAGATAACGTAAATAAACATTGAAATAGTTGCATATAAATAAGGCTATAGTTTTAGGAATTTTAATAGTGCACAAGGAATAACGTTTGTTTACCAGTATATTTTGTAATTACAAATAACTGTGACTTGACTTTTTGCACAATGTAGTATTGTTGCACATTTTCAGAATACCAGTACTTATGTTACTGATGTTACAATTACTTATATTAGATGATGAGATACATAACCTATAAATGCAAGCATATAAATTAATATCAAATAATATATATTTTGGTATATGCTATATCAAAACATTAAATTTTCACATTGGTTTCTTGTTGGTTTATTATGTCTTTGAATACAGTGATGCTGGAACAAGTAGTTCCATCAGAGACAAGGTTCTGCAGGGTCAGAAATAGAACAAAATTTTTTTATATAATATGAATTGTTTTTGGTAGAAAATGTAAGATAGGACAGTATATATTTCCTCAATTACAGATAGAACATCTTCTTTTGATGCCGTTTATGTCATCTTTCTGTACATATGTGGTCTCTTTTGCTTCACTTTCATAATATTTATTACTGTGAACATTACCAATACTTTTTCAGTATAATTATTGATACACTTATAATAAATTTACACACATTGTTAACTGTGCATGAATGCAACACAGATCTTAATTTTGTGGAATTTGATTTTAATTTATGAATTTTTCAATGACAGTTATTTTAAATATTAGGATGTTACCTGCAGTCCTTTATTGAGTTATAGGGTATTTATTATCTGTGGCAATTTTCTGTCAGATTACACACTGAAATTTAAACATTATTTATTTATTTTACTAATGGCAGGTACATTGACTGTTTATCGTTGACCTATGCGACCAATTAAAAAAAAAATATTACACTTAAAAAAAAAACAAAAAAAACATAAAAAAGGAAACATTTAGGGTAAATATAAAGTCCTAATGCTAAGGGGTAGTCACAAAAAATAGTGATTAATTAAATAACAAAGTCATTTTTCCATCATTTTTGTCCTAGCCTCCCAGTATCGCTCACATCAGTTAATGCGGTACATTGTCCTAGATGGTTTCCATCCATGGGTTCGTGGAGGCTGTATAGCGTGCAGTAGGGGTCAGGACGGATTCCAATGTGGTAGAGATGCGCACCCAAGCAATCATGCCCAACGCATAGTCGGAACTCTGCAACTGCCCTTCTTCTGGGCCAGTCTGTTACCTTGGATATTTCTTGCGTCCACAGTTTATGGGATAGTCTTGTCTCTAATTCGTGTCTGTATATGCTTCGGAATGCCTGCTTAAAATGTAGTTTAATAGAGTGGTAGGGTGTTTCTCTGATATATGTTTGTGCAATTTTGGCGCTCTTTTTGGCCAGTACATCGGCTTGTTCGTTCCCTGTAATTTGGCAGTGTCCTGGTATCCACTGCAGTGCGATCTGTTTGTGTTTTCCCTTAAGTTGTCGTATTAGGTCCTGGCAGTCTCTGGCTTCTGTTGATATCT
>Ga0131853_10010208_pt1 | contig 17177 bp, 17 predicted proteins | sample TergutLab28metaG_FD_92764 | JGI IMG/M metagenome (GOLD analysis project Ga0131853, IMG submission 92764) | Labiotermes labralis P1 segment gut microbial communities from Petit-Saut dam, French Guiana - Lab288 P1 (version 2) (version 2) | ecosystem: Host-associated > Arthropoda: Insects >... | reverse complement strand
CGGTCAAGAAAACATCATCGAAGAACAATTTGAGCGGTTACGTTCTGCGCATGAAGAATCTTTTCACTGTAATGCTGACCGACATTTAGACGACCTGTATTCGCCTGTTTTGCAGAAGGCAAGCGAAGTTGTTGAAAGTGAAAAAATAATCAGTAAAGCGCTGGTTTGGTTCGGCAGCGCTTCCGATGAATTTGGCAACATTGAGCAGCGGAAAACTGATTTGTATCAACGTATCGGATTGGATGGGAATGTGGAACTTGTCGATAAAATGTCGGAGACATTTTATCGACCGCAGGAAATTCTATACCTGCCGAGCGAGGACTCCGATGAGCAACGAGTATTCGTGATGGTAGAAGAAAATGGCGATACATATCTATCCGATGAGCCGAGCGCCGAAGCTTAGCGGCGGTGAGGTGCAAGAGTGGCTACGTCCACATAATCGACCCGACACAAACCGAATGGCGCACTTATACACCACGAAGTGGTGCGTGCGCCCTGCGGGGGTTACCGCCTACGGCGGCGGGGTGCAGGGGTATTCCCTGCCACACGATTTTGCGTAGCAAAGTCTAGTGTGTTATGTTATGCCTAGCACCAATAAAGCAACATTCCCCGCACCCAGGGCCTGAATATACTGAAGGTGGAACGCTACAATCAACCTTTGACCTTTAAGGAGACAAGCAATAACAATCTTAGTAAGCTATGCGTATTAATCACTCTCCCGCTTCGTTTATCATAGAATATCAAAGATGCGCTACAACTTAGGAGAATGCAATAATGGATTTTCGTGAATTTCGCAGAAGCGAATTTGAAAGAAGGGATTTTAAGCTCCAAGGCAGACGGCCAATGAAGCTTATAAGAAACGATAAAAATAAGCTTCACATAGTGTACGTCATTACATGGGTGGGAATTTGCGGTGGAAGCAAGATTGTTATGCAGCATTGCAACAAGCTCGTAGAAGAAGGCCATAATATCAAGTAAGTTTTTGTTTACACATAAAAAAATATTTGGAATAAAATGAAGTAGAACATTGATATGTTTTTAATTAGGAGGACTAAAACAGAATGTCTATGCCAGAATTCCCAAGCTCAGAAGCTATATTGACGCGAGAGCAAGCAATAAATGCGATTTTAACATCGATAGCTATGGAAGAAATCGCGTTGAGCCATATTATGAATGCAGAAGGCGAAAAAATACAGTATGCGATAGAATATATTAAAGCTAATAACACAAGCTGTGATTTGCATAAACTTTTAGAAATTAATAAAAGTGCTGCTGAGATGCTGGAACAGATTACTGATATGCAGATAGTTCTTAAAAACAAAATGCGTCTTGCTGTAAAACATCTTTCGCCTCGTCCGCCACATCCGCCCTGTCCACCACCCAAACCTTGCCCGCCTCGTCCACCCTGTAGGCCGTCAACTCCTTGCACTTGCATATCAATCTTCTCGGCGATCACCGAATGTGTTTGGTGCGCAGGCACGACATTGTGGCTTGAAGGATGCTCGCGCTGCTGCAATAAAGGCATAACCCATTTGCATAAAAACTGCGAATCCCAGATTTTGCTCCCTGCCGGTAAAAGATATGAAATCGAACTCGTACTTGATTTATTAAATAGAACGCCTTGCCCTATTTGCATTGAAGTAGAACTTCGCTGTGAAAGCGAAAATATCTGCTTAGAACGGCTTACAAGCAAAAAAAGTCATGCTCGTATTTCACGCTTACTTATATGGGACACACCGACCTCCCATAAAGATAGCGTTCTCACAATAAGGCTGCTTTCACCCCAAGGCTTGACAATTAACAAGGGTGAAATATGTATAAGGCCACTCTAAAACGATAGATAAATAATAAAGTAGAGAGTGCAGATAAAATCTCATTCTCTACTTTAACTATTCAGTTGCTATTTTGACGCTAAAATTTTGCGATTATTCTCAACAGCCTGTGAACTTGGCTTATAATTTGCAGCATCTTCGTTATATTTTTTTGCGTTTTCATAATCGCCCAATTCATAGCAACAAACACAGCACTCTATGTTGGGAATATATCCCCAATAATCCCACAGGATAAATCCGATAGATTCGGGCTTCCCTAAGTTCGCCGCCAGATTGAACCACTTTAGTGCCGTGGAATAATTCTTTAAGCGTTTATAATAATAGCCAATCTCCGAGCAGATCTCGGCGCGCGGGGCATCGTATAAAAAGCTTTTAATAAGAATAGGCAGAACTTTTTGATGATCCCCAAGCGCATTATAGCAGATAGACAGGCAATAACATGTCGCAATATTATCCTCTGCCCAGCCTTTTTGGGAATCTAAAAACTTCTCAAAGTAATACACAGCTTTAGCCCATTGGCTATGATCCTTTAGCTCGCGCGCAAAGTAATACTGCTGCCGTGGGGTAAGCGGTTTGCCACTAGCTTCTAACTCATTATAAATATTCAGATTGCGTCCTGAGCGTTCATCTTTGTGGATACTTTTATGATGTATCTCGATGTCGCTGTAAAAAACATTGCCGGCCATCGGGATATATTCATGTATGGGATCCTGCCAAATGTATCTGTTTTTACGTTTTGTCAAACGCTCGCGCGTAGAGATCAGTATAGGATTCCCGTGATCGTCAAAATGGGTTAAATATTTCATGGTAACGATGTCAATTGCCGGGTCCAGCGTTTCCTTGAGGCTCAGAAGCTTTTTTTTATCATTCTCTGCAACCACGTCGTCCGCGTCCAGCCACATTTGATACTCCATAGTCGCTTTGGAATAAGCCTCATTGCGCGCCACTGAAAAGTCATTTACCCACTCAAAATCATAAACTTTCTCGGTATATTTAAGCGCAATAGATTTAGTCGTGTCGGTGGACCCTGTATCTACAATAATAATTTCGTCAACAGCGTCCTTAACGCTGTCAAGGCAGCGCGCCAATACAGCTTCTTCGTTTTTAACGATCATACATAAGCTTATAGTTATCATATACAACCTCCTTTCTTTATTTGCCTCATTGAAGGTGTTTGATAATTAGGCGTAATACATGATATGACTGATTCGCGTAAGAGGTTCATGCGCTAATACAAGGTACCAAACACTATATATGAAAGTGCCCCTGCTTTTGCAGAGGCGCTTGGCCATTTGAATAAGTTTGGTGATGACCTTGAAGCGCATCAGGAGGCATGGCGGCAAGAACATGAACAAGAGGCAAATAACTCGAACGGAAGCTAACGCAGAGATTTACTTGCGACACCGACCCAAGTTCCACACAGGTTGGGTGTGGACTATGCTTTTGGAAATAGAGCTGATTGCACGAAACCAGTACCGGCTGCGAGCGCACCCAATCACGACGGCTGAAGGACTTTTGGCTGAATACAACCGCAGTGCCTTATTCCGACATCTGGAGGGGTTGTCGTGGGGTATGGTTATAGAAGATACCGGTATAGTAATCCCTGGTTTGTTAGAATCTGTTGGAGTATAATTTCTACAGTTATACTTGCAATAGGCCTATTGAGATGATATACTATGTTTAGATTTGCTATATCACGAACAAGTAAGGTGCGCTGACAATGTTCATAGGTAGAGAAATAGAGCTTGCTAAATTGAACAAGCTGTATGACAGCAATAAATTTGAATGCGCGGTTATTTACGGGAGGCGGCGTGTCGGTAAGACTACGCTTATACAAGAATTTTGCAAAGACAAGAAAGCAATTTATTTTGTTGCTATTGAATCTACGATGCAGAATAACCTTGTCAACTTGTCTAATAGCATTTTCTCCGTTACAATGCCGGGCATTGGCTTCACTGCCGGTTCATTCAATAATAGGAACTTCACCGCAGAGAGCTTTGATGCTATAAAATATACCCCGGAAACATTTAACGACTGGCCAACCTACGACAAGCTAGACAAAGCTCTCGACTACCTACACGCTATCGCATCGAAAGAACGCATTGTATTTGTGATAGATGAATATCCCTACCTTGCAAGTGCGGATAAATCTGTGTCAAGTGTGTTGCAAGCGTATATAGATCACAAATTCAAAGCCTCAAATATGATGCTGATTCTTTGCGGCTCGTCAATGTCGTTTATGGAAAATCAGGTGTTAGGCTATAAAAGCCCGTTGTACGGCAGGCGTACTGCGCAATTTAAGATTTCCCCTTTTGATTATTATACTTCTGCTCAGTTCTGCAAGGATTACAGCAATTACGACAAGTCTATTGTGTATGGAATAACTGGTGGCATACCGCAATATTTAGCGCTAATTGATTGCGCTCTTACGCTTAAGGAAAATATTGTTTCCAATTTCCTTGACCCCTCTGGTTATTTCTTTGAGGAACCCTCCAACTTACTGAAACAAGAGCTTCGAGAGCCACAAACCTACAACGCTATTATTGCTGCCATTGCCGGCGGAGCATCTAAGTTAAATGAAATCGCGACTGCTGTTGGGATTGACACCGGCGTGTGCGCTACTTACATTGCCTCGTTGATGGCTTTAGGGATACTGAAAAAAGAAAAGCCCGTCGGAGAGGAAAAGTCCAAGAAGAGTATTTACCGCATAACCGATAATATGTTTCGTTTTTGGTATCGGTTTGTTCCCGGCAACATTAACGCTATCACCGCGAATAACGGTGAACTTGTGTATGATAGAGTCATTGCACCGAAGTTAGGCGAGTACATGGGCGGTATATTTGAGCAAATGTGTGTGGAATATCTCCATCGTATAAACAATACGGATAGACTGCCGTTTCCCTTCTTTGATATTGGCCGGTGGTGGGGCAATGACCCAAAGGAAAAGCGGCAAGCTGAAATAGACATTGTTGCAATATACAAAGAAGAAAAGAAGGCGCTGTTTTGTGAGTGCAAATTTCGTAAGGAGCCACTGGGCCAGGGTGTAGCAGATAATTTAATGAAAAATAGCGAGTTAATCAAGGGCTATGAACAAAAGTATTATTGTTTGTTTTCGTTGACTGGCTTTGCTGATGGATTGAACAGCGAGAATTTGCATGCCGTTAGTCTTGACGATATGTACGAGTAACGATACAAAGTTGCCATTTTCAAAGACAGCGAGTGAAGAATCGGACAGGGGCAGATTTTGGTTGACACTGGGCTGCCATTTATGTCTGAGGAGCACCGGTTTCGGGTAGTTGTTGAAAGTGACAAGGAGAGAACCCGATACCACAGAAGTGCGATAAGCATAGTGTTTATTGGTGGTTGACAGCGACAAGAGGTTTATAGCCAACAAGCCGATATATGGGGTTCAATTCCCCTCGCTTCCACCAAATTCTAAAAAACCTGATAATAACAAGGTTTTTTGAGTGTGAAAAGTGTTCGCACACGATTTTTACACGTTTTTTGAAAAATTGAACGGCTGACCTTGTAGAGAAAACGGCTACACCTTTTAGTAGGTGTGGTCGCTTCTCTTGTGTATACTAATTTTCCCTGATGCTCGTGTATTGCAATTGATATAGCTAACTAACTTGAATAATACCATTTACCCTGCTATAATATGAAGTATGAGTTATGATGTGAAGTATCGCAAACGAAGCAGACGCCCGCGATTGCGGCGCACCGTGGAAGTGTCACATGGCTCTTGCTGCGCTCCCGCACCCCATGCGTCGAAAGCTCTTGCAACTGCTCCTTGTCGTCGAGCTTTCCGTGTTGACTGTATTATGATGGCAGTCGACAGCCAAGTCCGTTTGAGGACTCGCTTGGTCTGTGTGGGGCATGTCAAGGATTTTTCACCGAATGGGCACTTTAGCCGTCTACCGCACAACTCCGTCAAATTACTTTGGTTTGACGGAGTTGTGCGCTTTTTGAGACTTATTTTGGTGTAAGAGAGCAGGAAGTTAAGCCCGCCTCTTGACAAAGTGCCTAGCGCATTGTATAATCAACTTGTTGATTAATATATAAAGGGAGCATGCAAATGTCACTACGCCACGGTTTGCTCGGGCTTTTGAGTTATGAATCTATGACCGGCTATGACCTCAACAAAGATTTCAACGATTCGCTAGGGCACTTTTGGCAGGCCAAAGCCAGCCAAATATACCGTGAACTGGATGCAATGGAGCACAGCGGCTGGCTTACCAGTGAGCGTGTCATTCAAGACGAAAAGCCGAACAAGCGCGTCTACTCGATAACGGAGGCTGGCCGTGCGGAGTTTTTAAGGTGGCTGGCGACACTCGACCCGCTTGCCAATACCCCGCGCACGAAAAATGCGTTTATGATGAGGATATTCTTTGGCGGCGAGTTGAGCACCGAGCAGACATTGAAGCTGCTGCACTCGGGTCGGGAATTAGTCCTCGACCATGTCCGGCAGATGGAAGCCATCATAAACAACTTTGATGCGGGTGTGTACGACGGCTATAACGATGACCCGAATAAAGTGAAGTACTGGAAACTGACCGCCTTGAGCGGCGAAATTATGAGCAAGGCAAATCTTGAATGGTTAGATAAAGCAATTGCCATATTAGAAGAAAAGGAGTAAAACAATGAAGGTATTAGTTATTAACGGTTCCCCACGCGACGAGCAAAGCAATTCAATGATTTTAACTCGTGCATTTTTAGAAGGCGCGGGCTGGAACGATGCGGATATCCTAAGTGTCCCCAAGCTAAACATCCGCGGCTGCACCGGCTGCTTCGGCTGCTGGGGAGAAACCCCGGGCGAATGTGTAATTAAAGACGATATGAAAGATATTCTCCCTAAGTTGATTGAAGCCGATGTCGTAATCTGGTCTTTCCCTTTGTATTATTTCAGCGTACCGGGAGATTTGAAAAATCTTATCGATAGACAACTGCCGCTGGTTCTACCCGAGATGTCAGCAGATGCGGAAAGCGGCGGGCATCCGGACAGGTACGATTTCAGCCACCAAAGGCACATAATAATCTCCACATGCGGGTTCTGGACAGACAAAGGAAACTATGATGGCGTTACTTTCATGTACGACAAGGTTTGCGGCAAAGATAAGTATACAAAAATTTATGTAGGTCAGGGTCCACTGTTCCCCGTTGCATATGCAACAGAAATGCCGAACGACTTGAAAGGCATGTTGACGCCCAAAGAGTACGGCGAGTTCAAAGCTCTAATCGACAATTTCTTGTTAATCGTAAAACGCGCCGGCAAAGAATTCGCAAATGGAAAAATTGAAGCTAATACACAAGAAGAGCTAGCCCGGCCAATTCTTCCTAAAAAAGCATATGAACAAGGCGCGAACGCGAGTTGGTAAAGGAGCTGTCAATATGATTATAAGAGTTGAAAATCTGAGAAAAAGCTATGGTGACCTTGAAGCAGTAAAAGGCATCAGCTTTAGTGTTCAGGAAGGCAGCATGTTTTCGTTCTTGGGCGTAAACGGCGCCGGGAAATCGACCACCATTGGCGTACTTACAACATTGCTTGCAAAAAATTCCGGGCGGGTAGAGGTCGGCGGATTCGATATCGAAAAGGAATCCGAAAATGTGCGTGGCTTAACCGGGGTGGTGTTCCAGGATGGTGTGCTGGATGACACCCTAAGCATTCGCGATAATTTGATGATTCGCGGCAGTCTCTACGGCATGAAAGGACAGAAACTCAAAGATGCGGTAGACAACGTAATTAAACTCACCGCCATGGAGGAATTTGTCGAGCGGCAATACGGGAAATTATCCGGCGGGCAGAAACGAAGAGCAGATATTGCACGGTCTTTGGTTCATACGCCGAAATTGCTTTTCCTAGACGAGCCCACCACCGGTCTCGACCCAAAAACTCGTCAGGATATTTGGAAGCTGATTAGCGACTTGCAGCGGGATGAAGGCATGACAGTATTTCTCACCACCCATTACATGGAAGAAGCTGCCACCAGCGATAACATCGTGATTATCCATAGGGGCGAAGTAAAGGCGCAGGGAACCCCGTTGGAACTGAAAATGGAGTACGCTTTCGATGTGCTTAGGATGACGCTAAAGAATGGCGAATTTGTTGAGCATAAATTAAACAACACCATTGATGCGCTTCCGATTATTGAGCAGCGCAAGGCCGAAATTTCTAATGTGGAAATCATCAACGGCACCATGGACGATGTGTTTCTGAATCTAACGGAGAGGTTGGAGAACAATGTTAACTAAACGTATTGTGAAGATGTTCTTCAGCAGCAAAGAATATATATTTGCTATGATGATAAATGTAGCCGTTGTTCTTGCGCTATTTGTGATGTTCCTCGGTGAGCAAGCCGCGAATAACATTCAGTTTTTGCTAGACTTCGAGGTTGTCGGTATAGAATCGGTCGTAGTTGGCGTGGTGTTCGGTGGGCTGTTATCAATAATTGGTATCAGTTCCTGCATGGGCGCGCTGCAAATCATCGTAGAGGACTGGGGAAAGACCGCGAAGGATTTCCATATAAGCCCTATATCCCGCGCCGGAATCAGCCGCGGGTATCTGGGCGGCTCAATAACGATAGGCTTTTTCACTACTTTTGTGGGCATTGTTCTGTGTTTAGCCTATATGGCGATTTTAGGCGGAGGGTTGCCCAGCTTGGAAACTGTTGGGAAACTTCTGCTAACGGCAATATTAAGCGCAACGGGCACTACAACTTTCATCTATTTTTTGATTGCATGTATGAATACACCGCACAGATTTCATTCCTTTGCAGGGATTTTTGGGACACTAATAGGATTTCTGATGGGCGTTTATGTCCCGATTGCAATGTTTCCCACAGCACTGCAGTGGCTTGTAATGTTGTTCCCACTCAGCCATACAGCAAGTATGTTCCGCTCGACTTTAGCGGATGGACAGCTTGCGGTTTTGTTCGAGAACGCAGACCCGGGGAACTTGGAGTTGTTTCGCACCACATTCGGACTAACCTTTGACTACGGCCCGTTTATGAGCAGCTTTTGGATGTCTGCGGCGTTTCTTGCCCTAAGCACAATTCTGTTTTATGCATTGAGCGTTATTATCGTTAGGAGAAAGGTTACGCATGAATGAAATTTGAAGATAAGCTGTGGTGAAACAACGTAGCTATCAACTTTCTCTTGTACCAAAAACCATATAATGGAAGTATGGGATGCTGTTGAATTTAAGAGTGGAAGCGTTTTCTTGCAGATAAGCGTGCAATTTATTGATAAAGGCTTCATGTGAAGCCCATGCCGCGATTAAAAAACCGCTGAACGGAATGACTTGTTTAGGCATAATAGTTATTCCCCCTAGTGAGTATAAAGCAGGGCGGACACCATGTCCGCCCTGTATAAGTATGCTCTAGGCCGTTTTCCAACGCTTGAGATTCGGAATTCCCGCCTTACACTGCTCTTTCGCGTCCTCTGGCGAAAAGCCAAAGTCTTTCACCATCATAGCGGCAACAGACTCTATCGTTTCTTCAAGAGTGGCATTCGGATTTGTAAATGCGCCATTGTCGTAGCAAAATTTGCAATAATCCGCATTTTTGCTCCCATTTAATTCTGTTCCGTACATCTCGTCGGTTTCTCCCATAGGCATACCGCAGCTTTCGCAAAACTTTTCTTGCATGGTAACATCTCCTCGTATAATAATATTTGTACTTTTGATGATTCGCACTACACCGATAACATAACACATATAAGGTGACAACAGCGCGTCATGTTTTGGGCAAGTATTTATTTTTTATTTTTTCGATACGAATAAGCAGTTCATCGCGAATATATTGCGGCTCTAACACTTCAACCGCAGTGCCATATGAAAGGATATAGTCATATATCCATTGCCCCAAGGCCGTGCGCAGGGTAAGTGAGCCATCTTCGTTGACTATTATATCGCTTTCGGCAAACTCATCATAAATCCGATACTTTGCGTTTTGGGAAATGAAGAGCCTAACATTGATAAAGTCGGGAGGCGTTGGCTCTTCCGCCGATTTAATTGATGGGATTTCGTAATCGCTACTATGAAATGACTTGTCCAAAACCACCATGTTACTGACACGAGTAAATTTGAATACTCGATAATCATTTTCAGTGGGGCAAAATGACTGCAGATACCACGCCTTGGATTTGAATGACAATTTAAGGGGGTATACTTCGCGATCCTTGGATTGACCATATGGACTTAGATAATCAAAGCACACGACAAACTCATGAATGATAGCATTTTTTAGCATTTCAAATTTTGCATTGTCCGCCTCACTGTGTCCCCAACGAGAAAAGTCAACCTCAATCCATTCTCTATTGGAACTATTAAAAAAGTTTCGCAATCTGCCGAGCACCTGTTCAGTATCAATAAACTCTGTTGCAGACATACTTTGCAAGGAGAACAAAATTTGTTTTTGTTCGTCCTCTGAAACTAAGGTCTTATTTAGCACGAAATCGTCCTCAATAAAAATGCCGCCCCCCTTACCTTGTGTAGTGTATATGGGTATCCCTGCCACCCCTAGTGTGTCGATATCGCGCAAAATAGTTCGTTTAGAAACTTCAAAATGCGCAGCTAATTCATTAGCAGTTACCCGTTTTTTATTCATTAAAATATGCACTATCTCGAATAGCCGGTTGATTTGCATTAACTCACCTCAAAGATAGTATATCACGAAAACATGAGCAACCAGAGGCTCATTGCAGGCATCGCGGAAGACCATCAGCTTCGCGGCGAACAGAGCGTAAAAAATATCCCTACGATTAGCGACCTGCACTTCCTTGCTTTTGATAATATGGATGTATGTATTCAGCGTGATATTCTTGTCGCCGTGACCGAGCCGCCCGCTGAGCTTACCCCCGCATTAGTTGTTTTCAACATCAAGCCCACGACCGATATACGTTTTATTGCCCACTACTTCTATGTTTTCTCCAGACTTGGCGGGTTTTCTTCCCAAAGCCTCACAAAACGCTCTGTGTGCAGGCGAATCCTGCGCCTTGATATTTGTAAATGCAATGGGAAGGCTATATGAGCTAAAAAAACTCTTGCCCGATTGAAGTGCAAAATGAATATGGGGTGCAGTGCAATTCCCCGAGTTTCCGCATCGTGCAATCACTTCCCCTTGCTTTACTTCGTCACCCCTTTTTACAGTAATGCTTCCCGGCATGAGGTGTACGGTTAAGCTGTATTCGCTGTCATTATGTTTGATGATGATATGATTACCCCGATGCTCCCAGGTGTCACAAAACTCCCTTTTACCGTTGGTACGGCTGTCGGGGTGGTTATTGCTTACTTTTACAACCACTCCGTCGGAGGCGGCAACCACGTCTTTGCCGTAACAAGGGTATTCCTCCACTTTTGTTGGTAGCGTCCAATCGTCCGGAATACCATCTTCATCTTCCATGATGCTAAAATCATAGGCATAACGCTCCGAGCCGAAACGCCCTCCCGAGTGATATAGCCCGCTCTTAAATCCTCCATTGCCCACCGTCCACTTTCCTGTAAACGGAAGAATATAATTGCTTTTATTAGTGTAGGTTTCTTTGGTTGGTAGCTTAAAACCATTTCGGATAAACATATAAAGTGTTGGAAAATACATAAGGATAATCAAGTAGATTATAAGTAAAAAATTCACCCACATCATCACCTGGACAACCTGCATTGCAAGCGGTGGGACATCAAACACCCTGCCGTTCAAAAAATTAAGGGCAAACATAATAAATATCACTATCCACATCCTGTGGAGGTAATAGGTGTGGTTGAGTAAAAAACCTTTAATCTTCTTCATATAATTCGTCCTTCTCGTTTTCAAGTATTTCTATTGCTTTTTCAACCCATTCAAGTCTTGCTTTGCGTATGATTTCCCCATGCAATGCCACCAGCTTCCAGTATTTCATTACCTTTTTGCCGAGTACGGCTTCTTCTGCTGCAATTATGTTTTCGATATCGCCAAGGCTTTGCGCAAAGGAAAGGTATTCGTTTTTGAAAGCGCGAAGCATTCCCAAGGCCAGCTCGTCACTTGCTTCACCCGCAAAAGCCAAGCGCATTAAAAATGGGTTTTTACCCTGCATAAATTTCTTAACACCCTCTTCGGGCGTTGATACCCAGCCTAGCAATGCTTCTTTTCCCTTGGCCGTAATGGAATACACCCGCTTGTTAGGTTTTTCGCTTTGCATGACGCGCTTGCTGACAAGCCAACCGCTTTTTTCCATAGTGTCCAATTCTTTATATATCTGTTGTGATGTAGCGTGCCAAAAATACGCAAGTGATTCGTTAAACTCTTTAGTCAGTTCATACCCTGTCATTGGTCTGTATTTTATAAGCCCAAGTAATCCATGCCTCAAGGACATATTCTCGCCCCTTTCTGTATATGCAATAATTTGATTATACATAAATGCGTTTATAGTGTCAAGTGGAAAATAAGAATCCGCCGGCGTAGCCAGCGGATTCTTATTATTTCTTGAAATTGCAAAGCTAGTTACATTATTGCTCTAGATACCCTAACCGAACCTCTGTTGCGTTCGCTAGATAATTCTTTTCCCTTTTGAGCCAGATATGTATCTTATATCCATTTATTTATTATCTTCAGCGAAATCATAGCAGGCTTTAAGCTGCCCTTCGATCGACTGCTCGTTGTGAGAATGATGCAATGATTCTATAATAGCAGGAACTACTTGTATGCTTATAGCATAAAATGATGTGAAAATACCTATGTATTAAAATTCTATATATATCAATAAGGTGAGAATATGGATATGCTTAAAAATAGTATTAACTGCAGTGATGAATGTATACGCAAAAGAAGATGCCCCTGTTGTTGTTCTATTTGTTGTTGCCGTGGGCCACAAGGTCCGACAGGTCCAAGAGGCCCTATTGGCCCGCAAGGCTTGCAGGGAGACCCCGGTCCAGAAGGCCCGGCTGGACCGCAAGGCTTGCAAGGCAACCCTGGGACAGAAGGTCCGGCTGGACCGCAAGGTTTGCAAGGCAACCCTGGCCCAGAAGGTCCGGCGGGGCCGCAAGGTTTGCAGGGCAACCCTGGGACAGAAGGTCCGGCTGGACCGCAAGGTTTGCAAGGCAACCCTGGGACAGAAGGTCCGGCGGGGCCGCCAGGTTTGCAGGGCAACCCTGGCCCAGAAGGTCCGGCGGGGCCGCCAGGCTTGCAAGGCAACCCTGGCCCAGAAGGTCCGACTGGACCGCCAGGTTTGCAAGGCAACCCTGGCCCAGAAGGTCCGGCGGGGCCGCCAGGCTTGCAAGGCAACCCTGGCCCAGAAGGTCCGGCTGGACCGCAAGGTTTGCAAGGCAACCCTGGCCCAGAAGGTCCGGCGGGGCCGCAAGGCTTGCAAGGCAACCCTGGCCCAGAAGGTCCGACTGGACCGCAAGGCTTGCAAGGTATACCTGGGACAGAAGGCCCGGCGGGGCCGCCAGGCTTGCAAGGCAACCCTGGCCCAGAAGGCCCGACTGGGCCGCCAGGCTTGCAAGGCAACCCTGGCCCAGAAGGCCCGGCGGGGCCACAAGGCTTACAGGGAGACCCCGGTCCAGAAGGAGTGCAGGGCATACAGGGCGAACCTGGCCCTCAAGGGACACAGGGAATACAGGGAGACCAAGGTATACAAGGCGAGGCCGGCACCGTTGGCACGATTGTAGGCAGCTATGACACACTTGAAGAATTGCAAGCGGATGTGCCTGTTGGAACGCCGGGCGAATTCTACTATATCTCCCCCGACCTCTATGTATGGGATATCGTTAGCAGTTCATGGAAAAATATAGGGCCAATTGCGGGTCCACAAGGCATTGAAGGGCCGCAAGGGATTGAAGGGCCGCAAGGGCCGGCAGGAGTTACCGGACCCGAGGGACCACAGGGCATACAAGGCAGCCCCGGACAAGAAGGCCCCGCTGGTCCAGCAGGCTTGCAAGGCAACACCGGCCCAGAAGGGCCGATAGGGCCGCAGGGCTTGCAGGGTATTCCCGGGCCGGAAGGTCCAATTGGTCCACAAGGTTTGCAGGGTGACCTTGGCCCAGAAGGCCCGGCTGGGCCACAAGGCTTGCAAGGCAATACTGGCCCCGAAGGTCCCGCTGGACCGCAAGGTTTGCAGGGTATTCCCGGCCCGGAAGGTTCGGTTGGCCCACAGGGTTTGCAAGGTAATCCTGGTCCAGAAGGCTCAGCTGGACCGCAAGGGTTGCAGGGCAACACCGGTCCAGAAGGTCCGCAAGGCATGCAGGGCGTTACCGGTTTGCAGGGGCAAGAAGGTCCTACAGGACCAACGGGACCGACAGGCCCAGAGGGCGGACCGCCCGGGCCGACAGGCGCCACAGGCCCCCAAGGACCAGAAGGACCAGAAGGACCGACAGGCCCACAGGGTCCAGAAGGACCAACAGGTCCAGAACCAGACCTTACAGATATACTAACCCGACTCACCACAATAGAAGAAGAGATAGTCCAAATCAATACGCAAATCGAATATATCCAGAACTTCATTTATCTCTCAGACGTCATACAAGTTTGGGTGCCGCCAGCTAATCCGCTTACAGGTGTTGGAACAGGTATCATTTACTCTGGATACACACATAACTTTTGGGGAATAGGTGCCCTTGATCATCAGCAAACATTAACAGGCGGGGTGCGGTATTATCTTATAGACAATACCCGAGCAGACCCCTACCGATACGAAGCATTAACGTATTACCAAGGAGACACAACTATTGGCACTCTCTGGATTGAAACACCGGGAGGGATCGTATATAATTTGCCACTTCGCTTTGATGCCAACGGCATTTATTTTACACCCGCCAACCAGATACCCAACCTGCCCATAGGGACAACGTTTAAGTTTACACAAGCATTGATTCTGGTTGCGCCTGATTCGCCGACGCCATAAATTCCTGAAAAAGTTCGCGTCGCAATACAATACACTGTACAACTCCAAATAAAACCTAAAACGCGGGCTAACCTACACTAAAACTGCCGTTTCTCTAAAACTAGAGAGGCGGCGTTTTTACGTTAGCCGTGCATAGCGCACGATTATGGGCGATGTGGCAGTATCGCAAACAGATTGGAAAACCGTGTCGGCGCTCGCTAAAGAGGGGCAAAAATCCCGGAGCGCAATCAGGGATTTGCGCAAAAAGACCGAAGCCCAAACGACCAAGCTTGCGGAGAAAAACGCCCAGCTCCAACGCTACGGCGCGGGGCATGGGATTACGGACGCTATGCGTTTTTATCAAGCACAGCAACGTGCCCCGCAGCGTATAGCTGAAACAATTGCCGATGTTATGCGCCAGCCACCCGAACAACAGCGAAGCCGCTCTAACACAAGGGATAAGCGGCACGAGCAATCACGCTAAACAATGATTATCAAATGGAATTTTCTCATTGTCTATTTCCCTTGCGCGTCAAAACAAACCTCAGCATTCCCGCCAACAAAACAATACCTAAAAGCCCCGCCACTATAGGCCAAGCGCTTCTTTGCGGCGGGCTAGTGGCAGGCTCTTGCGGTTCTTGGGATTCCGGTGTTTCTGGCATATCTTCTTCTACTTCCGGAGGTTCGCCCAGCAACTCATTCACATCTACCGTTATTTGCCAATTGCGCACAGTCACACCCCAGCCAACCCCAAATTCTATTGCCCGGGGCGCAGGTGTGGGCGTTCGCGTGGAAGTTGTTGGCCAGAGCGAATAGTAATATACTTGCCCATGTTCTACCACTTCGTCCACGAACTCGAAAAGCAAGCGGTCGTAAAAGTCTGTAATGGTGCGTTCATAAATACGCTCGCCCTGCTCGTCCGGTACAGTGGAGCGGTAGATAGCCAGCACTAGGTCGGAAGCGCCACTCAACCGCCAATCTCCGATAAGATACCGCAGCACTATGCCGTTGCTCTCCGCCGCCTCGACATGGTAACGGCTGGGATTGCGTTGCCTATCGAATCGCACCATGTTGTAGGCCGTGTCACCGATATAGTATGTAACTTCGTTTATTAGTGCAAGGTCTGGTGTAACCGGCGCAAACCTGCTCCAAGCATTATTAATTCGCCTGTCGTCAGCCGATGATGTGTTTGGGTCAATGACTATTCTATGATCGGCGAAACGGCTTACGTCTAGGGTTTCTTGTTCCATGATTCTTTCGTTATTATACCACACCATCCGGCGGGCTTGGCCTATCGGATTAACCGTTAGTTCAACCCGCCCATCTTCAAGAGTTCGCATGTATAGCTGATACCAAGTGCTCTGCGATTGGGTTCCGGCGGGTATAAACGGGGCAGTTCGTACCCCGTCTATATCTGTAAAGCTGGGGACAAATCCCAGGGAGGCGATACTGAACTCCCAAGGCCATACGGCGCTTTCATCTATTACTAGACAGTAGTAATGCTCCCGAGCCAGCCAGTGGCCGGATAAGCGCAGCAGCAGGTCAACAATCTCTGGCGACTGTGTTGGGATGTCCAAAGCTCCTTCCGGCACAAATGAAATCAAGTGGCTTGCATCATCATCACGCCCACCCCGAGCCGTTCTAAAGCCCAACAGCAAGCCCAATTCGTACAGAGGAAAGTAGGTATCATCCGCATCTCGCACAACAGTAATGGGTACAGAATTGGAAGGGGCGTCGATGCCACCAAGACCAAGTACGGCAGACTGAATGGGGTTCATCTCAAAGCCAAAGCTGCCACCACCACTCGGAATGAAGCCATATGAACCGAAAAGCGCGTGTCTATCCTCCATAGGCTGAAATTCCGCGCCTGTTGGGGTATAAACGCCGCCCGGGATTATCCAATAGTCCCAGCGGTTATCGGGGGACTCGCGAATATCAAACTCAGCGGGTGTGCACCGCAAAATGTATGCGATATCCCGCAGCCGGAAAGCAGGCATTTGGCCGTCGCCGTCGTAGCCGTGCAGTTCAAAGACTTGGCCGTCTACATAAATAGTTGTCCGCGTAGAACCGAAGCCTCCAGTTGCGTATACTGGCATTGGGAGGTGAACCGCTAAAATCAAAATAGCGGATAATATAGCGAAAACTCTCATTGCTGATTTTTTCATTCACACACCTCATTCAAGCTCAATTACAATTAGGTTATAAGTATTATACACCCCACATCAATATCTTTCAACTACCGCCGCCGCTTCCATATCGGCCTTAAAGTCAAGAGAATATGACTTGTTACGCTTCATGCGGCGGTCATGTGCTTTGTGGTAACGCTTGTCCGCTAAAAGCTCTGCCGCTATTTCGCCGGACACTTCCACATATTCGTCATGGGTGTACCATGTGTAGAAGTCACGCAGATTGATTGTTATTGTTGTGCTTGCCACCATGTCGGCGGCTATCTCAATATTTGCTGTTATAGCAATATTTGTAGTTGCCATTATATTT
>Ga0131853_10010207_pt1 | contig 17178 bp, 8 predicted proteins | sample TergutLab28metaG_FD_92764 | JGI IMG/M metagenome (GOLD analysis project Ga0131853, IMG submission 92764) | Labiotermes labralis P1 segment gut microbial communities from Petit-Saut dam, French Guiana - Lab288 P1 (version 2) (version 2) | ecosystem: Host-associated > Arthropoda: Insects >... | reverse complement strand
CCTCCTGATGATGAGCACATGTGCTCGAAACATGTAGAGGCATGAAATAAAACTTATTGTGAAACAAATTTTGTGCATCAAGTTGGTTAAATACTGAGATAAATATACTGAGATGCACGGCCAACAAAACGTCAAAAGCTGTTACGTTGTTTCGAACGATACACGTAGTACCGCGAGAAAATAATAAAAAAATGTTAAAAATGGAAATCATGAAAAGGTCGCGACCTCTTTACGGCAGAATTGTACAAATATCCAAAATAGAAACAGCAGATGGATTTATCAGTGGTAAGTCTGGTTAATTCCCTGTGCTTTAACACCACACCACCAACACGGATGGTGGATTGGAACAAAACATTCAGGGCTCCGTGCATTCTTTACATGGACGCTAGCCGGCGACGTGTTGATAATTTTTTACTTCGGCCTCACGAACTCCAGGAACAGAACCTTATTCAGAAAGCTCTGTGGTCCTCAGAGCCGATCTGGACGCTGTTAAGGTAGAGAAACATTGCTATACCTGCCGGAAATCTGAATCCTGTCGTCAAATTTTTAGCACTGTAACCACACTCTCTGTCTCAGTTTGAATAAGCGAGTCAGTTACTAGCGACGTGATAATCTGTAGGAGCGTTAGCAAAAGAGACTATAATCTTCGTATTGTCTGTCCGTCCATCCGCATGGAACAACTCGACTCCCACTGAACGGATTTTCATGAAATTTGACATTTGAATATTTTTTTATAATCTGTCGAGAAAGGCCAATTTTCAATAAAATCTGGCAAGAATAACGGGCACTTTACATGAAGACCAATACACATTTTTTATCATACCTCGCTCAATTATTCCTGGAATGAGACGTGTTTCAGAGAGAAGTTGCGGAGAAAATCAAAATACATTTTATGTTCCATTACTGTTTTCTAGAAATCGTGCCGTTTATGAGATAATGTGGAAAAAATATGGTACAGCCAGACAGGCCACAGATGACAATATAATATGGCACATGCGCTTTGTATGCTGGATGACTTAGACTACAGACACACACTCAGAATATGTAATGCCTAGTGTTTTCCACGACAAAACGTGGTTACGCGAACGCGCCTCAGTGTTACCTTATAAGTATATGGCCTGCCATCTTTTCCCATGCCCTTGCTGCACTTTTGTTCCACTTGTTACTCTGTGTGTGGAATGGGATGTGCTCGTGTGTTGTATCGCTTTATTGAACTACTGCACAGTCTTTTGTGTCTTATACGAGTAGAAGCGTTGGCTATTTGAAGGAATTCGAAAATGTTGTCGAGAATATGAACGTAAAAGGCCACGGAAAGACAGAGAAATATCCAGTGATATAACATAAACCGTAGTGTGGAAGTATTTGGCGAGCAGCAGATATTACGAATGCAATTGTCTTCAGCTCTGCCGTACTGCATTTCTCTTCTGTTCAAAACATTTCCCTGAGCACCACAATCTCAGACACCCACAAATTATGTTCTTCCCGTACGGTAACATATTTCAAAGCAGGTGTAAACGACCTACAGCAAAAATTACACGAACATTGTAAAGGTAAACTGGTCTGTGTGCAAGCCATGAAGATATAAGGAGGAGCAGATTTGAAACAGTGACAAAGAATCTATAACCACACTGTGCACAAAAATGATACAACGTACAATCAGGCGTGTCGGCGAGTGTGCAATCTCAGAATACATTCACGAAAATTCTCCTTTTATGCGCCGTAAGAAAAATTATGCGACTCAATTTAATTCGACCGAAAGACTCGTGAAATATGCGTAAGGCAAGTTTCAGTCTCCACAAGAACTGAATGTGATGAATCCAACACATCGTCACACATTCAGGCTAAACGTTTACCGACAGCAATAATTTATGATTCCTGGCCAGATTCTGGTCTGTGTTTGCACTGTCTTACCGAAGTATCCCAAGCTTATCTCTTTTGTACTGAAAAAAGTTGACTTAAAATAGCTGCACATCATTTAGTCACATCTAAAACACCGAATTCTTGACCGTCCTGTTGGATGCGGCACAAGTAAATTCGCGGAAAGTTACAGACTTTTTCCTGCTCTTTCCACCGTCAATGCATATTATTTCTGTAACTCCTTCCCGAAATTCTTCACAGGTTGTTTCGCATGCTCATCGCACTCCTTCAGCTGTCCACATTACGGCGTTTAGGACCGTCAAACTGAGAGTAACTCCGACCAGTTAAAATCTTTCGTAAGGGTCCGGTGCTGACATCTGTACATCCTTTAACTAGCCGTGTGATTGCAAGTGTGCAGACGATCTCGATGATGCTTTCGTCAACACAAATACAAACACTTGTCTGTGCATGTGTGATTACGACAAACATAGACACTGTCTTTTTTCATATTTTCACCATACCACAACTTACAAGCATGGAGGCAGAAGGACATCACTGACGAGCACACAGCAGACAATCCAGATCCATCATACACGTAATAAGACATGCTTCCACCATACCATAAAGGCAACATATGTAGTAACTTTAGTATGTACAAGGAACTCCCTGAGGATGGTTATATGTGATAACCGAAACATGTAGGAGTGATTAATGGTTTTAGTGTGTTAAATTTTAGTGTTTTAAAATATCAACATAATTTAAGTGGACATATAAGTGCATAAGTTGGTTATAATAAAGTGAATATAGACACTGTCTGTCTGTCTGTCTGTGGTAACATCGGAGGCAGATTTGAAAGAACGTTGAAATAACGCAGTAGGTAGTTGGGCTCATAACTTAAGTTGCTGTTCTCTTGTAACGGCGTGTTCTGAGTGTCATTTGCATAAATTCTTTAACGTAAAGGAGAAGTAGGAATGAAGGGGAAGATGAATGTCAACAGAAAGGTCAATTAAAATGGATGAGATAGAAATGCGAGAGAAGGGAAGGAAACAGATAAAAGTACTAAAGTTTAAACGATAAAGAAAGAGAGTTCTCGACTAATTAGCAAGGGAATTGCACCAGTCTTGCTCATTTTGCACAGTGCGATTTCTAGAACAAAAGAGTTTGTGTCGTACGGCTGACTGTGGCAGGGAATCAAAGAGTCCTCTCAATTCTACGTTCAGCACAACGATTTACACCTGTTCTCACTTAGTCAATGGCTAGAATTTGAACGGAAATTCTGTGAAATGAAGGCACATACCAGTGAAATATCACTGTTATGGTAGCTAATGTGTAAAATTATCCGCCAGCATCTGCCCATCGTCTTCCATTTCTGAAGCAAGATTCTGTTTAAAAAAAAATTAAGTTTTGAAACAGACTTTATGGTCTGTTTATTATGCCTTACAAAAATAATCGCGATAGACTATAAACGACAAAATATAACGGTAGAACAGAAGTCGAAATAAATTTAAAGTGGTAAACGTGACTTATCCAGTGTTTACAGCATTGTGTGCGAGTTTATCCACGCTGTACGTATGTACTGTCTCTTTCGACAGTCTGTATAAATCAATATGTTGATGCACATTCTTTCAGTAAATATTTAACTCGGTAAATGAAGGGAACGTAGAAAAAACGTGGAACTGCTGACATTGGACGCTGCTGAGGTGCGAGGCTCGTAACTGCCACCATTCCATTTACTGCCATGATAAATATACTTCCGCGAATACATTTTAAAGGACCCGTTGCTCATATTCATGTTCTAAAAATTCGCACAAATAGGAGAGGAAAGCAACAGTATGAATGCTGTTATTCCCATAAAGTGCTAATGACTTCGTTTTAATTCACGCTTTATTTTATACAACCTGCTGTGACACTTAGAAAGAAAAGTATTAGGCCTGTAAAAAAATCGCTAATCACAACACCCTGTGTAGTGCTTTAATTCATATTTTCAAACACACGACATATTTCAGGAGCTTGGAACTATGGTCAGATATCAAGGATAAAAATACTCACATCAAATCTGTTATGTACATACATGAAACGTGTAAGTTAGGTTTTTATAAAATTGTAAATTTAAGATTTTATAAAAAATTTGAACTTTCATTGCGAAGGAACGAGGTCTCTTTCCCCAGGTTTACAACATGTACATAATAGATTTTCGCTGAGAATTGTCATCAGCGATACTTAATGATTGTCCCTTACTGCCGAAAAATGTTGTATATTTGAAAATATAGAAGGAATACAAAAACTGCTGTTACTGACGTTTTATACAGTATATTTCTTTGTTTTAATTTATGGAAAGTCGTTGGAACAATTTGTTTTTTTTCTACAAACGATCCATAAAAAGAGAAATATGCAAATCTTTGCGAATTATTGGCTCCAAGCATGTAAGCTGAACATTTCCGTCCATACATAGCATAATCGGCACTTCATTTTTCTTTATTTGCGTTTCACACAACAACGTTGTCAGTAGTCCAGAACAGAACGTTAAATTGAAGTGTAAACAATAAACTGTAAAAGTGTGAGAAGAAGCGGTCATACCTAATTCGCGGTACTCTCAGGGAATATACAGGACTATGAAGACTCAAGATATCCGGGATTTCCCCAAAGTATGAACCAACAGCTTTATCCCACTCGATCGCAACGTTCTATCATGTCGCAAATTTGTGGTCGGTTTCGATTAATTATGCACTAACGTCTATGTTACAAGTTTTTAAGCCATTTACATTGTTTCATACTGACAACGTGCAAAGCGCACTTTACATTTGCATCCAGTGTCGCTTATTAGCAACATGACTTTCGGAGATAATCTTGGTACCTCTAAAAGCCCTTGTGTAGCTATATATAATTTTCGACTGTATTAACTAGACGCCTGACGCCATGGAGCAGATTCCTCTGTGAGAACCGAAGAATAAAATCCAACTAGATGCCACTTATTACTTTATTATGCTTATGTTAGGCTCAACATGTTTCGGGCACCATTATGCCCATCATCAGGAGCTCACGACGATAGCTTTGGTTACCACATAGGCCGTCTGGTTCTCGAGTTGCTGCTGGTTGGGAGTTAAGTGCAGGCAGGATGGATGAGTGTCCGGACCGAAGGCTGTTACAGCCTTCGGTCTTCAGTTATCAAGATGATGCACGGTCCAATACACATCAAATTTCCTCCGTGAGAGTTAAAAGATATGAGATTTGCGCGCGGATCGCTGTGGACATGACTATCTTCTACAAAACAAAGCACAGAACTCAGATGGAAACTAAACTAATGGTGCATATCTACCAGAACACATGGGCACACAAGCCAGAATAATGTTATCATCAAGCTAACGGTGACTCAATAGCTCATAAAATTCTCCTCCATTTATTGAACCCGAAAGTTCCTCATTGCTTTCTTATCGTCCGTCAGATGCATCAAATCCACACCCTCCCACCCTTTGTCTCTTAACACATATTTTAGTGTCGCCACACGTCAAGACCTAGATCTGCAGAACGATCTTTCTCCCTCGAATTTCCGCACTAAACATTAATAAGCATTTTTAAGCATTCTTACGAGAGTCACACTCCTTGCTTATTTTGTCACCACGGTTGGGAACAGTGCAATATGAGACTTACATATTGCAATTTTCTGCAGCTACCTCCTTCTGCGTAGAACAAGTCGCTCTTCCCAGCACCCTGCACTCAAACACCCGTGATCTAAATATGTTCTTCGCTTAATATGAAACAACAGACTTCTTGCCCACAGAAAGCATAAAAGCAAAATTATATTTTCTACCAATCTAGTGTAGGGGTTAAGCATGTGTAGAGCTGCAATTCTACTTCCCCCAGTGCCTCCAACTGCATATTACAGGAAGACCTTTACCATTGCCTGAACTGTAATTTTAATTTCTTAGTAAGATCCTGCGGTGTGTCATCCCCGTTGTGTGTTTAAACTATATGGTGAGGTGAATTCAGTCAAAAACACAACTATAAATATATGGTTAAATGATGGTGTTTATTAGCAATGGAAAAACAAAAAGTTCCGAAGAATAGGGAGAAGATGTCAGACTAATCAATCCCGCAAAAACCACCCCCCCCCCAAACATAGGAGCATTAAGATACCACACCTGCAATCACAGTTTCCTCCTAACCCTACACCTACCCAACCGGAAAGATCCACTCCCAGCTACCTACAAATTCATTGACCCAATAGACATCGCACCAAACTTAGCTTAACAAAAGCGCGTAAAATGATGATGAGATCTCAACATCACCACGCGGTTTAGGCATATCATATAAAACTCTTTTAGCAAGAAAGTAGTCAAAACCTGAAGATGGCAGATATAGGCCGAAACATGTAGTTTTTACATTGCTAATAAACACCATCATTTAGCCATATTTTTAGTTGTGTTTTTGACTGAATTTACCTCACAATATAGTTCTTAGTAAGGGACTAAAAGTTTCTGGATCGAATGACAGCAAGAAACCCCGAATTTAATCTGATCTTAATTACTTCGTGAATGCAATTTTTACTTATTAAAGTCTCTCCAAAGTACTTGAAATATTTCACATTTCCAAAGGATTTATTAAAAAGAACTAAGAATAAAGGCAAAATAATGTTCAGGGTGAGATTTGAAGTCCTCTCAGTGACGCTGATGAAAATTCCTGTCGTCCGAGATGTTAGATCTTATCGAAGGGTAAACAGTTACAGGCGTTTCGAAAGACTGTATTACCTTAGATTTCACGGCTCCTCCAAAACGTGAGTAACTACCATTCGACAAGGCCTAACAACACAGAAGTCTTTATTTTACAATTACCTTTACATTCCATTGTGCCACTCAGTCGGTACTCCTCGCTTGCTGTCTGTCACACTCTGTGTTTCTGGTACAATTAAATCTCTTAACAGTAATTGCACCTAGCAGAGAGAACTTCCAGGAAATGTTTATCTGCAATAGAGTATCATTCAATTAAACATAAGTGACGAGATATTTGCGATTACAAAAGACAGTTTAGCGTCACATAGATCGGCGAGTGTAATGAGCAGATGTCTTCAATCCGTAATGACAAATACTTTTCAAGCTTCACAAAAAAATCACTGAAACAATGAGTTCGAAATGACGTAACAGAATCCGTCGTGGGAGTACCTAAATTTCGTATTTGAACTTATTTATTGGTGATTTATTGACGGCAATGTCAGTAGCACAGACTGGGTGTCGCAGAATGGGACTGGTGGCGAATACTCGACTCGAAGTGATGTCTAAGGAACTGAGTGTGGTACAATGTGAAGTGATATCGTGGCATTTTCTTGCAGGGAGTGAGGAAAAACAGGAAATACCGACGTCAAGAAGTCAGTCTCGGGCTCCATTTGAAAGCAGATGGCGTTTTGAAAGCGAGGCAACAGCGACGTTCTGTAAACTGTAGTGCTGGCAAAATGAACGGTTCTCGGTGGCTGATAGACCGTTCATCAGCTTCGTTACACTTGGTACAGCTGCAACACATAACGTTCTTCAAAAGAGCAACAACCCATATTTCTCCATCGAAGCGAACGACATAATAAACATGTCCTTAAAAACGTTTGTCTCAATAGTTACAAATCTTGGTTTAACTCGCTGCACCTCTTCTAACAAACCTTTCACATCAACTCATCCTCTGACGTCAGCAACGCCACTTCGCTTGACCACAACAAAGTGCCAATTTGACGCAGTGTGAAGCGCAACATTTAACGGTCACAAGTAACGATGTTCAGGTACAGTGATAACGAAATGTACCACGTGCTTCAACATTTTGGAACTTCTTATTTTCTCGACAGACTGTATGGATATTACAGAAAAAAATGTATTTTTTCCCTAAAGCGCATTAAACAGTTGGTTTTGAAAGGGAGATGTGTTTTCTGTGAAGTACAAATTAAATTTATATACATTATTTAATTAACATAACTTTTCAAATTGTTAAACAATTTGATTAGCAGTATCAGAAAAGGTTTACGGATTAAAAATTCCCAAATGTGTTTAGACAAAATAAGAGGCGTAATTGATAACATACACTTTGTTCCACCGACGAAGAACTTTTATTACTGTTTGCCGTCAAACAAATTGTAAGAAACTTTATTTTTTCAGCCACAGCACTAGCGAAGCCAACTTAACTTAACTTAAGTCGGCCCAGCTTGATGGGTAGCGGCGCCGACTTTTATGTTTACCACAGCGCGCAGTCGCAGAAAGCTCACTATACACAAGCCTACTGCGTATGTTGATTCTCCGTCCTCTGACATACATTACAAAAGTGGGTCCGCAACCGTCTTCGCTTGACTGCTTTTGTCATTATACTGACATGTTTGTATGACTTGTCAATATCAGTGGTTGCAGCTGGGATCGAAGCCGTGACACTGAAATATTAGGCACTAAGGATAACGGGTATCATCAATGAACACTGATCCTTTGAAGCCTGAAGTAAGTCTAACGTAGCACTTTAAAATTCAGTTCCTACCTCACAGAGAACGCCATCCCCTTTACTAAGACCAACAGCATAACGCTGTTGAGTGTGAAAATCTTAGAAAAACACAGAAATGTAATATGTAGACCAAGTTCAGTGTCTTTTAATGTTAAATGGGGCGTTACATACAGGCATGCCCCAACTTACGTTAGGCTGTTTTTCTCATAACCGCCATAGAACTCGATTTCTGCGTATGTCGCAATAATTCCCATTGCCCGCGACATACTTGATTCTATGTATTTATACAGCAAACGCGTGCGTGTACTGTTTGTTAATCCTGTAACTCCCCGCTGAGACACTAAACAAACGTCGTGTTAAAACCCTAAAATAGCTGAAGGTGCCATGAAGAAGTGAACGGAGTAACAGCCAGTTTCTTTTCGCATTCCAATCGTACTTCGTCTGTGTAGTTCTTAAAAGATAGGGTACCTTAGTTTTTGACATTCGTGTGTCCGTGCATCGTTAATATGATTTTTAATTACAACCAACAAGATGCAACTATTTTTGGTTATTTACTTCTAAAAGGCTCTACATATATCGAGTGGTTCCTCCGCCCGACATCAGGAGCACATAACTGTACACTCAGCTGCAGGTAGTGTCAACCAATACTGCTGCAGGCTGGTATCGTGGATGAGATGGAACTCCATGAAGTACTGTTGCAGGCTGGTTTGACAATACCTGACACTGAATGTACAGTTATGTGCGCCTGAAGATGAAGAAGGAACCGCCCGAAGCATGTAGAGCCTTTTAGAAATAAATAATAAAAAATAGTTGCATCTTGTTGTTTCTAATTAAAAATCTGTACCCTAGTTCATACGACGCAATCTGTCACCCCAAACGTATGGCTCGTTCGCACGGTCGCGAAAAGCCCCTGTTACCTTCGTCACATCGCCTGTCTGTCTGTCTTCCGTATTTCGTCCGTCCGCGTGCATCAGTGCGGCTCCCGGTTCGCGGATTTCGTGAAATTTTACATTTGGGACTTTTAAAAAAATGTATCAAGCAAATACAAATTCGGGTAAAATAGGGCAAAAATATCGGGCACTTTGCACGAAGACCTAAGTACGTTTCGCTGTTGCCGGTGATATGAATTCATCGTAAGAGCAATGTTGTGCAACACCAACTTTCTTACATTGCTGGAGGTGACATGTAGCTGAACAATGCACGTAGAAAGCATTAGTGTGTATCAATTACAACGGTTACGCGAAGAAGCCCCGATGTTACTTTGTATGTACACGGCGTATCTTGCTACAAAATAGCCCCGATAATGGAGGATGACGTTACGAACGTAACGTAATACTTAGGAAGCCTGTTTTTATATCTGGTTTGTGGTCGAACTTACATAAGTCAGGGCTTATACAGTATAGCCTGGTGGGAGAGTCGCTGTATAGAGTGTGTAGTAGATGGATAAACAAAGGCAGTTGCCCGGTCTACAGAACTTCTCTATGAACCCACCATCTCTGACTAATTAACTGTTCCCTCGGGTGATTTAGTGTCTTGGTTTGCTACGTAGAAAAACTGCAAGACCCAAATAAATAAACAGCAGAGCATCGTTTTAAACAGCCGACGTACGTCCGCTACTACTGTTTTGCGCTTCACCAATTTTGTCTCTCTGCATCACGACTGCAACTCTGTCCACACCGTTCATTTCCTGTTCACTGGACGAACTCAGTCCCCAAACGTTTGAAAACAGATTTGACAGCATCATGATGGAACGATAAACTGCGATGTCGTCTGGGACGTAACGCCTTGTATGTGGTAGAAACGTCTGCCACATTCATGGCATCACGTCCGAACACAAACGGCGGGTTCACGAGCAACAGTATTCTACCCACCTACCACCGTCTGAATGATGAAGAGGGCTACTCTTACCCGACCACCACCGTACTAACATAAAGTTACGTTACCCCACTCCTTGCCACCGCGCGCCTTCGATTCTCAGCTACACAGTTTACGAGTACACTAGGCTTATACCATGACCATGGAGAGATGTGGATGATGGGAAATTCTGTGCTTATGATTTTCCCTTTCTACTTGGAATTTTACTCCCCTTCAAGCCGAAGTTCCTGTCGCAAGCAAACGTAAGCGATCGCTACCAATACGAATGTGAACACAAAGGTTAGATGAACGGAGAGGAAAGTACGGAAGTACGGATGAGAGGCAGGTAAGAGTTCGAGGGAGATACAGAGTGAGAGTAAATCCATGGGGCTTCTTCCGCGGCCTCAGTGATAGCGGAGTGACTTTCCGCTGGAATCGGTACAGTCGAAGAGTTTCGGAACCTTGCATGATTACGCCCCACTTCAATCATCCTACCAAAATCAACAGTCAATACACCAGCAGCGGCCCCATGTGCTGTATCGTTAAATTACAAGTCGCTTTACGAAAGCCACACCTACTTGTCAACGCAGATGTGTTGAATATTATTAGCCACACACTGAGACTACCGCAAGAGGTGGCAGAAAAGTGCGGACACTAATAACCCAAAATATAAAACAAAAAAAAAAAACCCTTTAGATTTCAACATTCTGAGGTGCAATCCTGACAGCAACTGGACAAGTAACATCTTCATGAATTTCGCTTGCCTGAGACTCCATCACTACCCAAGCGTCATTTTACATCTGCCTGTCGATCCGCAAATAGTTTTGTAACAGTTTTTATTCGAAGTAATATGGAATTCATTTCTCTGGTAAGTATCCCCTGTATCTGTAACCATCAAACCACAAAATGATAACTAATATTTATTACTATCAGGTCCACTTTGCAACACTGTGTACGGCATGATGTTGACCTTGTCAGTATTGCTGGAGTCAAGCAGTCGCGTTCTGTTATATTAAGACCAGAACAATGAAGCAGAAACCGCGAGCCTCCTGTCACGGAACTCAACACAACTGGACGTCCTGTGGGGTGAGAGTGATCTGAAGGCTAGCACCGACATTCAAGTAGGCGCAGTTGTGAAGTCGCGCTTCTAAGAGAAAAGTCGTGATTGTTGTGTTGTGACTGTGCTGAACACTTATGAAGGTACGCTGTTTAAGGTGACAGCAGTATTAAATATCTGAGAACTAATACAGTGTTATGGAGCAGTGTTTCTCAACGGGGTCCGCACGTTCTACTCAGTAAAACACAGTTTTCCTAGTTGAATAAAGTGAGACCAACTTGATGTCACTTGCTTTATTATTACATTATTTAATGCTAAACATGTTTCGGAAGTTAATACATCCATCTTCAGGAGCTTGCGACTTATTTGTTGAGTTATTTTATGGGTTGTATTGTTCTAGTTCGATGTGTGTTGGTGTTATGTTGTGGTTTGGCTGGGGTGGTGTGGTATCCGAATGCAGGCTTCACAACGTAACACCAACACACATCGAACCAGAGCAATACAACCCATGAAATAATTCAATAAATAAGTCGCAAGCTCCTGAGGATGGATGTATTAACATCCGAAACATGTTTAGCATTAAATAATGAAATAAAAAAGCAAGTGACATCAAGCTGGTCTCTCTTTATTCAACCATGAAGATGATGCTCGGTCCAATAAACATAAGATTCACAGTTTTCTTACTTTTGGCTTTTCCTCAACTCAAGTTTCATTGTCATCGCCAATAGCAAAATTGCGAAAAGCGACTATTAGCTTCGTCATGTCTGTCTGTCCGTGCGTCTGCATGGAACAACTCCACACCCACCGGAAGGATTTCATGAAATTTAATATTTGAGGATTTTTCAAAATGTCGTCAAATTTAATCTTGATTAAAATCTGACAAGAATGACGGGCACTTTGGATGAAATCCAATGTACATTTATACTCGTATGTCGCTCAATTATTCGTCCCATGAGAAATCTTTCAGACAACAGTTGTGCAGAAAATGAAAACACATTGTACGTCCAATGATTTTTTTTTCCAAAAGTCGTGCCTTTTAAGATAATGAGGTAAACCCCGGTACAGCCAGACAGGCCACAGATGACAATACAGTATTGCACATTCCCGGATGCCGGATTACTAAGGCAAGAATACACAAACACACACACAGACACACACACTTAGAATATATAATACGTATTTCTTTTACACGGTAGCAATGGTTATGCGAACACCACTCTTTGTTACGGTACACCTACTTTGCGTATCTTGTTTCTTTGCGTAGTTTTAACATTGAAACGTCTCATTTTTTAGGGTTCTTAGAAAAAGGGTGTTGAATAGAATCGCAGAAACTAAGCGGAGGCAAAAAGCAGGTGGCGTACCAAAATACGGCAAATATCATTAAAGCAATAAAACCAAGAGGAAGAGATGAGCTGGGACATATATAGGGCATACCAAAAAAATAAAGAATAAAAAAAATTATTGCAAACACCTAAACCCAAAGGACCACTTCTAGAGATACAGGCGTAAATGTGAAGATAATATTAAAATGGTCGCTAGTGAAATATGTTAGGATGTGGAATGGATCTGTGAGGTTACAGCCCAGTGTCGCTCTTTATGAGTGAAAACATTCCGCTAAATATATTATTCAGCAGGACGTCTTTATTTCACAACAAGGATTTCGTCTATGGTATCTTGTTGCAGGTAGGGAAATGAGAGCAGAGCGTGATGTGACGTGATGACAGCAGCAAGCCAACATCTCCGTGCTCCAGAGGATCTTGTCCAGCCAACAGAAGCCTCACCATCATCACCAAGATATGACGACATCCTCCTCACCCAAATCTTCTTTCTGTAAAATCGGTTTGTGTTCACGTCAGAAACCTCTCAAGGTGATGGTCCTCGGACAGGGCGGAGTTGGGAAGTCCGGTGAGTAATGTGGTGTAGTTTCGTGGTGTTCCAGTATTCTGGTGCCGTGCAGTGTTGTTGGTTTGCAGCAACATGTTTCCTCCATATTTAGGGTTCTAGCTCCTCTCCTTCCGTAAATCCCGAGTGGACGCCGTCCATGCAGTCTGGCTACATAACCTGAATACATGGCATCATATTTAATCGCCTTGAAGGTGGAGGCAGCATATTCCTTTGAAACTTCGGTATCTACCTACAATCCTACACGGTGTCACAACCCAGAATATGAATATCTGAATTCGTACCATACGTATTTCCAAACATTCTCAAGAACTTGAGGGTTGTTTGACCGTGCATCTTCCTCGTGAAATAAAGTGAAATGCCAACTTGATGCAACTAGGTCATTTTATTGGTGTATTCTTAGCTCGACATGTTTCGGGTACATACGCCCATCATCAGGAGCATTAGATGTTGAATTGCAGCATCTAATGCTCCTGATGATGGCCGTATGTACCCGAAACATGTCGAGCTAAGAATACATCAATAAAATGACCTAGTTGCATCAAGTTGGCATTTCACTTTATTTCATTTTCAAGAACATCAACTTTCCCCCGCCTCTAGTAGCCTTTGTTCATGTTGCAGAAACCAGTGGTTTAACCTGCTGCGAAATTATCATTCAGATTTAAATATGCTCCGAGCTGCGACACGTCGAATGTTGGTCTGTTACAGCAAACCGAGTTTGGCATATTGTTTTATCTACCAACAAGAAGTTTTGAGAAGAAATCAGAGAGCCTACTTTTCTGCTGCATGTACCTCTAATGTAGGTCTAATGTAAGTCTAATTCTATACATATTATCTATAATGTCGTTACTATTGCCACTTTATTTTTTGTGAAGAGTGAAGTAATTTAGTTGAAATTCGGGACAGCGTAGTCATTATAACGAGAACGTTCAGGCCTGGATGCTCTGGGATTCGAATCCCGGCATGGGTACAGATTATTTTTTTTCTCTAAAAGTCATGAGCTGCTGGGAGGTTCACACAGCCTCCTTCACAAGGGTTATGGGGTTCATTTCCAGACGTGCAGCGAATACGGCGTCATGTTGACCAATCAGCTCCATCCAGCGCCGAGAGTAAGAATGGGGGAATCTGTGCTTCTGCTTTTTATATATACCTTCATGGCGACGGCAGGGACAACTGTACTGTCAATAATAACGCGGTGGTTCTCTCTACATTAGATTTGTGCAATTACGTCACTTGTACCACCACCATGCTTGTAATTATTAATGTACACGCAACATTTGACGTAAAATAAACTCTTGCCTGCCTAGCTGCCAAATTACACATGTCTGATTCAAGTATTTTATGATTTATTACCATAAATGTGATCACCAGGGAAGAATTTTGACAGACATGATATTTCACGTTCTAGAATACGAATACATTCACTAAAGTTACATGTAAGATCTGTTATTGCATATCACGTAATGGTCCTGCGTCATGGAGCTACTGCCAGTATTGCTAGCACTTCACCCATTCGTACGCTCACCATGCCCACGACATTGGCATAGCCCTCAATGGCATGACGTTCATGCAAAGTTTCGTGAAAATCAGTCAGCTGCTTCCAACGTTAAGTGAAGGGCACACAGAGATCTCACAGTCCGGTATTGTTTGCTTTACGGCAAGGACTGTGGGCTACAAAGGGGACAATGGTTGGATTTAAAACAAAATTACAATTTACGGCCACAACAAAGGTGAATTAGGGGTTGGGGTGGAACTCAATCACTGCCTGTGCGCATTGTTGTTAGCTTCTCGTGTGGGCTTAAAGGGGAGGAGGGAATGAAAAATTCGTCGTTCGGCAGAGACGCACCGCCAGTGTAGAAGCCTGATCGGTCTACATTAGACTTGCTCTTGGGGGGGGGGGGTGGGGTTTAGGAGATAATGTATGGCAACAAGAGTTACGTCAGCTTTAAAGGTAAGGTAAAACAGTCTCTCTGCTTAAATACCGCCCTATAAATAAGTGTGGTGACGTGGAGGTCATTTCCGTTTACTCTTAACCTCGGCAGCATATTCCGGTAACTGATCACCCTAGCCACTTTACTGACAATGAAAAAGCTCCCGGTATCCACTGGATTAAAGCATGGCTGTCGAAACTATGGCACGCGGAATGCTTTCCTTGGCACACGGCATTCACCGATGTCCCATTTCTTTTTATTTCTTTTGCCGCCGATTAGCATCTGTAAATTGAAATAATATGTGTGTAGACATATATACACATCTGATGCGTACAGACTGCGTGTGAATTACTGTTGCTACCAAATAAGGCCGCAGTGAAATATTTTTACACAGATCAGGAGCGGTGCGAAGTGTCGACTGGACATAATCACTAGGGTACCGGCCTGGCGGTGACTGGGCGAATACGTGACATTGGGCAATCCGTTTTACAATCTTCTGTTCAAACACGAAATAGTATCAGACTCAATTACTGACACATTTTCTTCCTTATTGCGTTCCTCGCGGAGGCCTTTATTAGAAATATAATTATACTATAACTTAATTACAAAATTACAATTGTAATATGCATTAATAATAATGCAGTAATTAATAATGATTATTATGGAAAGCTCCAAGACGCTATGTTGCTCTACAAAAGTCCCACGAGCAAGCGAAAGAATTACTTCGAAATTCATAGACAAGTTGGGCACGGGCCCTCAAAAACTTTCGTCAGCCCTGGATTAGAGGGTGTGGACCTCAGAGCTGGTCTGAACGTTTTGGCGAAGATAAATTGTCTTCCCTTGCAGTAGTTCGGGCCTAACCCTCTACTGACGGAGCTACCATGGCTTGTGAGAGCAACAGAAAATAAATTGATTTCCTAAATCCAACTATAGAGGCGTCAAATCCTATTAATATACGTCACAGATTCACAAATACAAATAAAACTGTTTCAGAACCCTCTGTGTGGCGATGTTCAACACAGCTTGCTCGCACTGCAGAAGTTCATGCTGTGACGATGACCATGAAAGTGAAATGATACCCTGTGGTGTAATGTTTACAACGACATGAATGAAAACGTGTGATTGATATCCACGCGCGCGTGTATATTTGAGGCTCAAATGTACAATTTTAAGCTCAGAAATCCATTCAATGCTGACGGCCTGGTGGTCAGGGCATGACCCCATTATTAGCACGTCATTCGAGGAGCTGTACGAAGCAACATTTAAGGAAAGCCTTACACATATCAAGCCCACAACATACAACCACGTGACAGGATTCTAACGTACAAGATTTATGTCTAGGCTTAGCGGTTCACGGCGCAGGACTTTAAAAGTAAAATTAACACACACTCAAACACACATTAACACCTCAAAAGTGCTGTGGTAACTATACCTTCCATCAGGTTCAGCACTACGAATCTCTTCATTTTGGCACACATGCTATTTATGTGCTTCCTAATATTTCATGGCCGTATTTTTCATAATGGAGAAGGGATTTTGTTTACGTGCGGTAAGAACTGAATTTCTTACATATTTTAGATTAATTTCAGTCTTTAAAGGGTTAAAAGACGGTCCCTGGGGCCGCGCGGTCCAAGGCGTAGGTCTGCGGCCACTCGCCTGCCGAGATTGTGTGTTCGAATCCCACGGGGGAGGCATGGAAGTCAGTCGATTGTGAGTGTCGTGTGTTGTCAGGCAGAGGTCTCTGCGACGAGCTGATCACTCGTCCAGAGGAGTCCTACTGACTGTGGTGAGTCGTTGTGTGTGATCTAGAAACCTCGTGAATGAGGAGGCCCTGGCCCACTGGGGGATATCGCGCCAAAAACAAACAATGGGTTCAACAAAAGAGCTTCAGTTATTAAATAAGCAGCGGTGTGTCCTGCATTCTTGCAGAAGCTTTAGTAGCTGCTACTAGGGAGACTGGACTGGAAGTAAGTGCTGATAAAACTAAGTACATGATCATGTCTCGAGATCAGAATGCAGGACGAATTCAGAGTGTGAGGACTGATAATAGTACCTTCGAGAGGGTGGAAGGGTTTAAATATTTGGGAACAACTTTAACAAATCAAAATTCTATTGCGG
>Ga0131853_10010206_pt1 | contig 17178 bp, 12 predicted proteins | sample TergutLab28metaG_FD_92764 | JGI IMG/M metagenome (GOLD analysis project Ga0131853, IMG submission 92764) | Labiotermes labralis P1 segment gut microbial communities from Petit-Saut dam, French Guiana - Lab288 P1 (version 2) (version 2) | ecosystem: Host-associated > Arthropoda: Insects >... | reverse complement strand
GGTCAAAATTGCATTACACAGCCTCTGGTATCATCACACCTATAGGTGTGTAATGCAATTTTGACCTCCTGATGATGAGCACATGTGCTCGAAACATGTAGAGGCATGAAATAAAACTTATTGCGAAACAAATTTTGTGCATAAAGTTGGTTAAATACTGAGATAAACTCACACGACAAGTTTATATCTGAACAAGAACAGCAAAGGGGAATCGGCCTTATATTGGCCGATTTCTTAAGCTTCCATCAAGATTGTGTGTACAATAATTTTGCTACCGGTGAGTATTTACGGGTGTTTATTTACGATAATGTACTAAAGAGAGGACGGCTATGTGAAGAACCAAGGCTAACCACTTTCTTTCAAACGTGCTCCTTGGTCTTCAGAAGCCCGAGAAACTTGTAAATTAAAGGTATATAGCCCAGTACGTAAGTGTCGAAACATCGCTAACAAATATGATGGAACTTCAGCACACAAAACGTCACAGGCATCATTACTGCCGTATTCTCCTAAGCACATTATTTTGTAAGACTTCAGCACACTGGTACTCGCAAAATAACTCAATAATCACAGATGATGGATTCTAGAATGACTGGCGCCAATATTACTCCACATACAAAAATACAGTATATGTGGATACGACGACCTTCTTCTGATTCTATGGCGATACGGCCCAAATTGGGCCTTGGCCCCTTTAATCCTCCGCCTACAGGCATCTCTATCCTCTGCCAACCTTCTCCAATTCCTGCATTTCAACATCCTCTTAGCATCCCTGTCCACTGTATCTAACCTCTCCCTCTGCGCCTTCCAACTCGTCTTTTCCCTTGTATTTATCCATGCAGTGCTCTCCTGGGCACCCTTTCCTCCTTCATCCCCATCACATGACCCACCCACTGGAGTCTTCTTAATCTGATATTCTTGGTTAGCTCCATTTCCTTGCACATTTTACAGACTTCATTATTATACCTGTTTCGCCACCGTCCATTAACCAACACAGTTCCACAGATTTCCCTTAGCACTTTTCTCTGAAATGACTCGCTCCCATACCTTACAATGAACCTTATTAGCGCTTTATATAGTTTTATTTTGGTTTGCCTGTGTACCTCGGATACGAAGTTAGACACCGGGACTTTAAAGGTTCGGACTAGGACTAGCCCAATAAGGCTCATGAAAGGGAAATGTAATAAAAATGTCGCAGCAAAGTAAAATATAATTACGCAGCGTAATACGAAAGGAAATAGATAATGCGCCGAAGCATTCAGACACAGAAAGTAACAAGGACTTCTCGCGACTATGCGAAGGCGCCTGTTATCTGGTGCAACCCTGCAATTTGTGCATAGAACAGAGAGCTATATGAGATCAGTTCATAAAATTCTGGTTCATTAAAGTAGTCCTCTACTGCATTCCAACGACGCTTCCATTGTTACCAGCATGCCATACACGATTCTGAAGAAATTTAGGTTGGCAGCTCCTGCGTCTTTTCTTGTGCTTCCTTTACTCATTCAGATCGACGCCATTCTCAACTCAGTTTCAAATCGGGTCAGCTGAAAAAGTCTGCTAGACAAAGATCAGGGCTGTGTGGTGACTGTGCATCCTTTAGAATTTGTTTTTAACGAGAAACTTCTGCGTGGACAGCACCGTGTGCGCAAGTGCGGTGTCATGGTAAAGAAACCAACTGCGTTCCCGCCAAAGTTCCGGTCGTTTCTTTCTCGCAGCTTCTCACAGACGTCGTAAAACGGTCAGGTAGACTTCCTGACTCACTGTTTTGACCTGAAGATACTTTAAAATTTCGCCAACGAACACATATCATACGACTGTCTACTCTCGACAAACAAAACATATTAGGACGGAACGGAGAATAGCAGCAGGATCTAGTCTCGTAAACCACGATCAATTATCACGTTGCTGAGGGAGGTTTTGGGCGCGCAGTCCGAGAACTTTTTGAACAACCTTCGTATTATCAGATGGGCAAAACCTGATTCGTGGTACGAGGAGAGAGATAAAGAAAACAAACTGAATTTCTTTGTGGAAACAACAGAAAATGTACAAAAAGCCGGGAACAGACGAAAATTTTAAAAACAAGGGAAGGGGTTTAGTAAGCGACAACATTTAGAAGATTCTAAACAACACCGTTGGTAAAACTTCCTAGTTTAATAGATATGCTTCCACCTGCACAAAGTGATTCCTTGGTTATTAAGTGCAGCTTTGTCATCTATACAATTTACAGAGCAATGAATTGTGTATTAGAAAGGACTTGGAAGGAAACGTCCATGGACCGCTGTCAGGTCGCGCAACTTGTCAGCCGGGACTAAGCAGAAACCACCAAAAAAAAAAAAAAACTCCAGAAGGGTATCCGGTCCACTTGCTGAGATTTGAACCACTGGTGACAGGTGGTGAAGACGGTAACACCTAATAATTTGACAGGTCCGTGGGATGTAGAACAGCGAGTTGTCACACTTGGACAGGACCACACGTAGGCATCTCACTTGCTATTGTGGTCCTGCCGTTTCTTGCAAAGGAACTTCGGGTAGGAAGAGATGCCAACATTAGCAGCAGCTCGGCTCTACTTGAACCTGACTTATAGACATCCCAAGCTCCGCCCAGTTTGCGTTTGTATTATTCGCATGGGAATGGAATTACACGATACAACCAGGTTAACATGAAAGAAAACCCACAGCCATCAATACTCACTCCAGCGACGCAAATTATACGCCAAGACCCATGTTTACTGGGTATTAAGTGTCTTTTGTTCGCAAAAGATATGAAAAAGTAACACGTTTTAAACTTGACTGATCTTTTGGACACAGCCCATCGTATAGGTTTATTAGAAATAAAATATGCCAAGTTTTAAACTTGATTATCTAAATAATTACATTGTTAATCAAATATTAAGGCATTTACAGTACACATTTATTATTAATCCCCTTATTCCAGTTTGGGTCAATACCACATCAGAAGCCGAATTACGGTATGTGTAATGGAAGAAATGTATTCATAGGGTGGTATGGACTGGACTGCGCTGGCTCAGAATATGGAGAGGTGTCGGTCATTTTTTAATGCAATTATGAATCTTCGGATTCAATAAAATGCGAACAATTTCTTGACTAGCTGGGGACCTGCTGACTTCTCAGGAAGGACTCCTTAGAGTTAGATAGTTCGTTCGTCAGTTAGTTAGTGAGTTACTTAGTTAGTTACCGTTTATACGATTTACAGCTAACTGAATCATGGGACGTATGTAATAAGGAATTACTTACTGACCGTCTAGTCCGACACAGGTCTACAAGAATATTTTAATTTTTAGTCCGTCACCATACAGACTACTATACAATCACACATATTTAGTGCTGCGAGAAAAAAAACAAGTCACCCGTTTAATTAAGAAGAAATTCAATGATTTATTTCTGTTTGTTTGTTTCAATCAGTTTTATCTGTTCTCTTTTCCACAACATATTTAAATTCTCAGCTCATTTGTATGCTAAGTCTCTACGTTATCACCTCCATGTCGAAACAAATAATCCAAACCCATATTTCCAGATTCAAAGAAGTCAGATGCGAGATTTCGGGCTTCCGCAGTGATGTAGTTGGGTCTTCGCTCTTCTGGGACCCTGCGCGGCGTAGGTTGGCTGCTGGTTAATCAGAAATAACATGATTTTCGTGTCATCACTACGTAATTACTGTTGCCATAAGCCTGAAGTGTTGATATGCGTCACACTCAAAATTGAATTCAACACTCAAGCATCTTTTCACATTCCGGTTAATGAAGATGAGGCTAGACTGATTAACAACAATGGTGTTTGGTCTACAGGATACTCTGTCCCTACTTACTACGGTAAACTCACTCCTGATCAGGCGTACTGCCGCAGAACAGCTCTTAAACTTACTGACGCAGTTCAATCTCGTGTTGACAAAATGTCTGCCAACTCACACACGAATAAGAGTTGCTGGTACCGGCGAGACGCGTCTGAAGAAGCGATTCAGCTTCTTCAACACATTATGTCGGGCGTCGGGGTGTGCTATTAATTCCGATTGTCAATGTATCCCGCAACTGGTCTTTCCGTTACATCGGCGTTTTTATCAGAAAGTTACGGAATTACAAAATGTACCAACTGCAATGACCATCTTCATCGTTGCACCGTGCATTTCGTGAAGTCATTTAATTAGCACACCAACTAATGCACATACATAATTTTTTTTTTATTAAAATCTTTAAAATCGCTCCAACACGTCTCGATCCTAAGATCATCTTCAGGGAGCTACACTGTTCCTTGCTAAAGTCATATTATTAAAAACCCTCACTGATTAATTTCTTGAATTTTTCTTTAATAACTTAGCTTGGTTAATCAGTGATTGTTTTTAATAATATGACTTTAGCAAGGAACAGTGTAGCTCCCTGAGGACGATCTTAGGATCGAAACATGTTGGAGCGATTTTAAATGTTTTAATCTAAAAAAATTATGTATGTGCATTAGTTGGTGTGCTAATTAAAAGCAATGACCATATTTGTGGCCAGGCCTATAAAGATATTTTCATAGCTGAAACGTGGTTGCACGTTTCTTTTTTACAACCAAAATACGTTTCCGGATATGCACTCGAAGTTTCGAGGGCACTGGGGCTCTCCTGTCACTAACTTTTCTCGCACTGGTGGCACCCTTATTGATGCCCATTGCCCAATTACCATATTCAAACGTATGTATATATTTGATCTGAAGCCTGTTTATACCTGTGTTTGGACTGAAACACTTACCTTGACGCTTTCAATTTACTTACAGGAAATCATTACTTGCCGTCTTACGCAGACACTACGAACACTGAACATTATTTGAATTCCTCATATATGGAGATAAAACCGCACATTTTGTACTGTTTTCATAGGGGATTGTAATGTTCCCGGCTGTGGTTTAATGGATCCCGGCAAACCAACAACATCAGCATACTGACATTAGAGGTGACGTAATTCGTAAGGCCGCGTGTTATTGGACTACAACATATACAAGCACACAGCTCTCGTCAGAACACTCTTCTTGGGAGAGTACAGAATGTCACAACAGTGTTTATGAGATGTTCAGCCTTGTGAACTCGTACACAGTTACCGACGGTTTGAGGCACCACGCTGCCTCAAAACGTCGATAATTAGACACCGGTCGACATGAGGTAATATTTAAGGACCAGAATATTAAAAAAAAATATATCAACTTGTTAAAACTTTTCCAGTATCGGTGTTACTAATTCCAATTTTCCCCCCAAGCCCAATGCCCCCCCCCCCCCGCAGTTACGCAGGTGGTGATTATTCTAGGCATTATGATCATTTATCCCTAAATGGCTTGTCTTGTGCGTACTAACAGCTCGCGACAGACACTGCCCTAACTGCAGCTGATGCTTCAGATCAAACTGTACCTCTCAGAAGTTCCTAGTAGTTCAGGTATGCATGCTAAATTTCTAATACTTTCATTTATAAAGAAATCAACTTCTCTACTGTTCTAAGGGAACCAAATCTGAAATACGTTACGCCCTTTTTTTTTATTGCCGTAAATTTGTTCGAACTACTGAAGTTCGACGAATAGCAGCAGCTTAAGTCCAACGCTCACAAACTTAAAATTCATCTCGAAGTTCATAATCATATTCTGCTAATTCCGATGCTTTGATGCTTCTATTAACCACTTTCAAAGCATTTTTACTCCTTCAGACCTTTTACGTACGTCTGATATTTCTGCTGCCGAAGCCATCCGGCCTTTGTAAGCCGTCCTATACCTTAAACTGCGAGCGTATAGCTGGAATTCCGACCGCCATATTTAGGGATGTTCTCACGCTTCTCTTCCATAACAAATGCGTATTTTTAACCTTAGCATATGAAGCGAAACAGAATGTTGCTCTTCCAGCATATAAATAGTAGTACTGTGGAGAGTGAACGTTGCACCGTGCATTTAGAAATCTATGTAGTTCACTCACCGACAAATGCACTATTCATTAACTTGGTTAAAAATTTTAAATTTACTTTAAAATACACAATAGTATCGCTCCTACATGTTTCGGTGTGTTGTGTGCAGTGCACACAATACACATGTCGCTCTACGACATGCTGCCACATCACCCAATTTATGTAACGACGTAATTTTGCTGAGTGTTTTAACATAAATATAACTTTAGTTAGGTGCACATAAAGCTCCCTGATGATGGTCAATGAGGACCGAAACATGTAGGAGGGATATTATTGTGTATTTTAATGTAAATTTAAAACTTTTAACCAAGTTAATAAATAGTGCATTTGTTGGTGAATGAACTACGTAGAAAGACAGAACTTTACAGCCGCAATCGATACTCACTCAAGGCTGAGATCTCAATCTTGTTAAACATATTCATGATATCAGCTACAAACGGCCGCAACATGTAGCTGGGTTCACATCACTAAAAATACAAGCTGTGTTCCACGTATAAAATAGGGTTTTGTTGTGTTAATGTTTACAAAACAACGGGAACAATCCCAGCAAGATTATTTCGAGTTATTTCGACATTGCTCCGCATTCTGTGCCTCCTATTCGACAGCAGGAATGGCGCAATCGGTGGTGACTAGGCTTCGGGCTGTAAAACCACGGAATTTTCGTCTGAGCAGTTAAGAGATTTCTGTCTACTGCAGAGCTTCATGCTGGCTCCGAGTACCACCTACCTTTCTACATTCAATGGGAACAAAGGGTTACGTCCTAGAGGTTAAAGAGACCGAGATATGTATGTGACCACACACCACCGCCCCATCCTGAGATCAAGTATGAGTGGAGTTACGCCTCCGGATGGCGTGCACAGCGACGACTTTACCGTAGCCACAAGTAGAGCAACAGACAGTACGGAACAAAACAAAGACGAGGACGTCCTCTGCGAGAGGTGTAATTGAAGGCAGGAGCAGGTTTGGGTTACTTCTATTGCAGAGACAATTCGGAGAAGTTGTACCAATACTGCATAAACATAAACACCAGTTTTCGTTAAACGTGTGCCCAGAAAGTGAGGAATTCGTGGACGCGAATTCATTAAGACATAACCTCAAGAGTTAACACAGATTTCTGCACTTTATACAATTGTAAACGCGAGGACACATTATTGGGCACGAAATGCGTAAGCTTTGGTGTAATGATGATTTACCAACACGTGATACTTGACACGCCTTACTACAATCTGTCGCATACAAATGGGGCACTGAACCTAAAATGTATGTTTTGATTTTCTCTACAACTTTTGCCCGAGATATTTCTCATTCTAAGAAGAAATGAGCGCGATATTATTAAAAAAAATGTACATCGGTCTTCATGTAAAGCACCCGTTATTCTTGTTTGATTTTAAACGAGAACTGAAATTTCTCGAAGATTTTTGAAAAATACTCATTTCGTGAAAATCCGTCCAGTGGAAACCAAGTTGTTCCATGCAGACAGACGGACGAACAGACATGAATAAGCTAATAGTCGCTTTTCACAATTTTGCGAACGCGCCTAAGAAAGCAATGAGTCGATCAATCAGCTTCTTTCCTGCACCAACATTTGAACAGCCAGCGAGGAAACGTTTGTGTGGGAGAAAAAGCACAGATTTCATGGCGCTCGACTGCAGACTACCAAAAATAAGGAGGACCGTATGACCTCGTTTAAGGAAGCAATGAGAAAAACAAGGCGCCCTTCGCTTTCTGAAGCAATAACGCCGAGTGCTGCCTTCCCGCAATAGCTGACTCTTTTCCTTTCTTATGGCACATGCGTATATTCAAGAGACCCCCATAATACTTGAAATGAACGATAAAATGTGTTTTCGCACTCCAACAACAGGAGATGCTTATCGGAAGGGGGGGGGGGCGCACAAAAAAGCCTGCAAAATAAACGTACCCCGGCCGTTTGTCAGTAATTATTCTGACACACTGATAATTGCTAAGGCACAAGCTATTAGACAAACCCCAAATTTTTTGTCTTCAGCATACGCAAGCCTATCTAAAGATTTTATGTTCAATATATCATTCCGCCTACAGTGCCAGATCATCCTGGTATTTTCACTGTACGATACCGAATCTCTTTCGTTAGAGGCCTACAAGCATAACAGCATTTTAATTAACAAAATAAATAGTTTACAGCTGAAGTAAATCAAAATGTAACCACTATTATGACTGGTGACAATGTCTGGTGTTGTCTTGTAAGGAAATATCTGGACGTCAGGGCTCAACCCAGTGGTCTCGGAATAAATTAACATTTTTAAAGCCCAGTGGTTACTTTATTAACCACCAGGCTGGAAATTCAGAAATTTAACATTCTGTACGGATCTCAGAACAAAGAGCGGTTATTTCCCTACACAATATCAACTGTTTTATTTTTTTTATTTCTTCGGTGCGTGTTAATGTGTGCTACGAGATGAATATTTAAAACCTCCATCAATCATCCAGGTTAACCGTTGTCTTTAAAAGGCCGTGCCCTGCCTCAGGCAGTTCGATCCATTGTCAGTCAATTTACGATTTATGGTAGACAAAGTGGCATTGGGACAGATTTTTCTCCACGCACTTCGATTTTCCCCTCCCAGTATAATTCCACCAAAACTCTTGAACTCATCTGTATCTGCACACCACTCTTAGAAGAAAGACCTGCAGGCGAAGCGTACGAACGTTTAAAAAAAAAAAAATACTTCCAGCAGCCGGAGAGCATTGGAAAGAAAATTACTTCCACGCTATTTTCGCCTTTAAACGGTTAACTGTGAACTTGCATTTTTCCATAGCATGTTATGCAACGCCCCAAACCGCTAGATGAACGATTATGGAAAGTCCGTGGAATGATAATGACAAGAGAAAAAGGAGGTACTCGGAGAAACCTGCCCCACTGACACTTCTTCCACCACAAACCCCACATGGACTGGCATGGGAGTGAACACGCGTCTCCGCCGTGGCGGGCCGGCGACTGCCCGCCCAAGTAATGGCAGGAATCTAGGACTTACTAAGTGGTGTTAAGTACATATTTATTGAAATTGGTTACAGGAACTATTTTGTAATTTATCCTTGTACACCTTGTATATACTGTCTGTGTAATAAATCACTTTTTAAAAAAAAAAAAAAGTGGTGTTAGTTATCAATGCGAAACGGCGGACTTAGTGTAAGGGCGTCGGTTTATGTTCCTGTCGTTTGCTGTATTTCCGTGTCACAAATTATTATATCAAACACAGTCAACGCTTAAAATTTACAAGTCCAATTATTTTCAGTCGAAAGTAGTCGCCCGACAAATTAGAGTTAATAGGATCAATTTAGAGAACAGTAAGCAGAATATGGTAAGCCTTTTTCCAGAGATGGTGGTGCTATAAACACGCGACGTTTTACACCTCAAGTTCTTGCTGTGATGTACATAATCAGATGAGCTATGGTTATCAGAGCGTTTGAAATTAGGTGCAGATTTACAAACTAAACACCGGCGCCTGGGAAGAAGGGAGTTAGTCCGCTTAGTGTGGAACTGATTACGTACGACACGAGACTGGCTCACGGGCCGACAGCATCGAGCAGCCGTGCAAAGCGGCATCGCGAATCGTATATGGAGAAAATGTCTTAGTAATACATGAGGTTCAAACGGGTTTCCTCGCTCACTGCAGTATATACAACGCCTCTTTCCTAATACTGCCTTAATCATCCAAACGTAATTCAGATACGTCCCTTTCTTTACAACTGTTAAATATAATTTAAGATTCACTGTAGTATTATGACACTTAAACCCTGAAGAGGGAACTAGCAAGTTACTCCGAAACGTTGGCAGTTTTCATCGCTTCGATAAAATCGGATATCCAGAAAATTACATCTGGATAAATGCAGTTATGAACAGAGTAGGCGACTGGACATTTTCAAAATACAGGTTTGGATCTTATAGAAGATTGTTATGATGTTTATCGCGTCACGACATTGCATTCTTACAGTATTACACATTTCCAGTGCTTTTCAAAATTATGTCTCCCAACCTAACCTAACCTAACCTAACCTAACTCACTACGGTCCGCACACTACGAATTTGCACAGCCCGCTACAAATGCTTATTGCGCAGTAAACTGGTGAAATTTTGAACATAACCGATCCTTCTTTAGCAGTTCGTTCAACCAACTCATTGGACTGTTGCCAAACTAGAACCTGAAACCTAATTTGGCCTACTACCAGCACTAACAAGGCCCACTTTCTTCAGACTGCTCCTGTTACTGCGCCAGACCTACAGTTGCTGCCATGTGAGCGCGTTTGTGGCTAGTTTTTACATATCGGTGAAGGGCGAGACTTTCCACACTCGTCCAGCCCGGCCCTGGGGCCCATCCAGCCCCCTACACAGCGAGTACCGAGTCATTCCCCGGGGGTAAAGCGGCCGGGACGTGGCGTTGATCACCCACCTCATCCAGAATCCAGGCTAAAGAAAGAGTAGAGTTATACTTCTACTCCCCTTTTGGGCCTTGATGGCCTGTTCTTGGGTGAACGTTACCTTTACCATTATATAGCAGAATACATAAAGTAATGTTCATGGCGAAGTGTGATTCACGGTATTTCCTTGAATGATGAGAGAAGGCAGGATTACGTGTGTCACTACTGTATCAGAAGTGTGCACAATCCGTAAGAACACAGTGCACCCTCTGCAGCCGATCATTCAATACCACACCTTCCCCTAATGAAGAGGGACAGTTAAAATAGGAAAGGCCAAATGACTGCTGTACCTTAAAATATATCAATTTTTTTGTTAAAACTTCTTCTTTGCTGTCTTTCGCCTGTCATAAATTTAAGTGCAGTGTCAAATGTAAACCAAACCACTCTTATATAAAAATTAAACGTGACTAGTTTACGTACATAAATGTAAACTTATTTACGTCAGGACATCAAAGGCCTTTTAGTTATCATTTATCTGCAGTTACTCGTATGTCGCAGGTACCGTAATTTATAATTTAAAGATCCCAAATAAATGCAATCACAAACTTTTTCTCAATATTAAAGCAGACTGAATGTACACATAGCCACCACGCATCAACACTCCAACCTACATACTGATGTCCGAATTACCATTTTCAGCACGACTTGTCTGTCAAAATAAAGTCGTATTTCATCACTCTCCGATATCGAATCCGTGTTAATTTCCCCCGTGTTATAACGCAACAAAGCAAACAAGGCACCCTCCAGTTTCCCGGTCCTTCATCTATGGACGTCCGACAAGCCTTGATAGTTTTAGTGGACACGCTTACTTAAGTCGTATTACAGAAGCACCCGGTTAAGAATCTCCACCGAGTAACGGACCGCCTAACGAAGATTTCTGTAATTTTCTGCACAGTCTCTCCAAGCGAATGCTGAACTATTGATTTGAACTATACCACGACTGCCTCCTTATCCCTTGCCCTTAATGACAAGCAACTCATTAATGCAGCAAAAATAGCAAATTAACACGTATTAAACATAAGCATTCAGCTCGTACATCACAGAAATCACAGTGTGCTTCCATTTAAAGAAATCACAAGGCTACTGTGTGGGCCAGGTAGCTCAGTCGGTATAGCGAATGACTACGGGATGGACGTTGCGGGATCGAATCCCGGTGGGGACGAGATTTTTCGCCCGTCCAGACCGGTCCTGGGGCCCACCCAGCCTCCTGTAAAATGGGTACCGGGTCTTTCCCGGGGGTAAATTGCGGCCGGGGCGTGCTGCTGACCACTCACGCCCTTCTAGTGACGCGGTCATGGAAGAGTAGAGCTATACCTCTACCCACCCTCTGGGCCATACCGGCCCCGTAACGGGATCACTTTACCTTTTACAAGGCTTAATGTTCTTTACGGGAATCGTAGCTGTTTGCTGTTCTGAGGAAGAATTTTAATACAGCGTTGATTCCAGAAGATTATGTAGGCTACTGAACTCAAAACAAATAAAAACAAAAAAGAATCGGTCGGCAGTAGAGCTTACAAGCAGTACTGCTACTTGAAGGCTTTATCTGAGCAAAGGAACTTAACATTCATACTAGCAGGCATCAGAAAATGTATACTTCTAATAAAAATGATGGCTTAAACAATTAACACACGCATAACAAAAACCAGAAGCGCCAAAGCTAGACCAGTTTTACGATTTGCACTGTTATCCCACCAAGGCAATCTCCGTATGGCAGCGAAGCGTCAGGTTTCAGAGCCGAGCGACACAAAAATGACCGCCTGAGGCCGGACAAGAAGACACCAGTGTCGTGGTTTGTGCTTTGTGTTATGATGCTATTAGTGAGTCAGACTACACAGCTTCGAGTGGTAGGATGATTGATGACAATTATAAAATGGAGAGAATTTGGAAGGCATGGTCCTAGCCAAATCGAGGGACGATTTCGGAGATCCTCATGGAGAAACGAAACCCCTCAGGACGGCCGTTGTCCCGATCACAAGTACAAAAAGCATTACCGATACATCAACCCATTCGGTGACACAACTGTCGTCAGTTGTGTATCAGATTATCACGGCGTAATAAAAATAGGAATCAAGATCACAACTTCAAGTACATGTGCACTACTTGGCACAAGCAAGCCGCGCAGCACAAGACACTCAAAAACCCCCTGATGGTGGCTTCGAATTCAGCCCTGGCCATGTCTGTATTTGTTATTCTATATGAATCTAATTACGCATGTTAAAAAACAGGAAACTTAATCATCAGAATTAGGAAGAACGAGGTTTATTCAAATAAAACCTATTCATGGTCGTTCTGGACCAGAGCTTTTCCAGCTTTTCCCTCGCGTGCCACTGTCACAATACAAAACATGTACACGTACCACTGCCTACTGCATATATTAATGCCTACTTTCAGGATACTGGTCTTACAGGATGTTTCGCTGGGGAAAACTCAAATTTTGCAGCTGCTGCTTTTCTTATTTAACGCATTTAGGGTTTTCTCTGCATTTCAATAACATTTCAAATAATTTTAACAGTGCAATTGACGTTTCTACAATTTTAATTACTGAGAAAAAAAGCAATTCCTAAGTTTCTTCACGCACCACCTGGCGACCGTCCGCGTACCACCGTTTGAAAGCCACTGTTTCGGACGTTGGGGCAGAGGTCGCCATGGGAAGTGACGTAGGCAACCCATTGGTACATTGACTGATGAACCCTTCCGCAAAGTACTCGCTGCGCTGCTGCTGTAACCACTACAAAATCCGGCCACGACGTCTCCGTTCTACACCAATCTATGGCCCTTAACGACGCCCTCCCTTGCAAGAAAGCCGGGACGGTTTCTCTTGATGGCGATACCAAGGTCTCGGAGGGTTCCACAATAGCGCCGTCAGTTTATGACCGTATCAGGGTCCTTCAATGCTGAACTGTGTAAGGCCCCCAGATTCGTGACAATGATTGTAGCAGAAGCCTAAGAAGTGCTTAGCGTAAGGAATCCATAGGCCGGTACGTGTATGACAACGAATGCCTGCCCTAATGCCCATGGCGACTACTCGGACGGTTCCCACTGCTTCCGCCATATGAAAACGAAATTATTTTCGTTCGAAAAATCCACGCAATTTTCATGATAGGAATTAATGGAATGAAGTTATCCGTAACATGAACATTTTAATCCACTGTATGGCGAGTTTCAATTTTCCTCAAGAGCAGAGCGACGTCTCGGCAGCAATGAACAGATGCCTGCAATTATTAATAGCAGCTGTCGTGGCAAGGGTAACTCAGAATTCATATACTGCGGGTTCTGTGGTGGGAGTTCAATGTTTATTAATTCTGTGGTATCCTGCAATTCGGAACGTATAAAGTTCCTCTCATGTGAAAAAAAAGACAAACAAACAAACAAACACATACGAACGAATGAATTTGTTTCAAGTGGCAAACCATGTTAAAGTTGGCTACGATAACTTCTTTATTGTAGCACAGACATTCATGGGCACATGTGCCAGCTACTGATTCAAAAACCAATCCAGATTAAGTAAGAATAATACAGAGACGACAATTTTGGGTGCTTCGGTTGATTCGCAAACTATTTCTCACGATAGGCTTACTTGTACCTCTCCCCAATATGAATGAGACACGAGTACTCTGAACGCATATATCAAGTCACTGATTGGATGGATATTCTTAAACATTAAAATTAATCAGGAACGAAACGATATTCTTAAAATCCGACATTACTTGCGGCTGACGACATATCTTAAGATTTTAAGTCCATCCTGGTAACACAGGTTGACATTTGAATCTAATTCAATGAGATCTGTCAGCCACAACGTTCTAAAGTTTTCGTCTTTTCAAGTTACACGTCTAAACATGGCCTTGATTTCCTTAAATAACTCTTAAACAATTAGATGAATACTGCAGGTTATGACATCATCTTCTTGTGTCATAAGAACCAACAAAACGCACGCTTTTTACATTAATGTTTTAATTTAATTATAGTGTCTTCGACATGTTTCGAACATCCAAGTATTCAACCTCAGGAAGACTTGTAATGCAGTTTTATGGTATATCTTTCATGCATCCATATAAGCAGTCTGGTCGATGGCAGGATGTGCTTCAAACATCCTCTTCATTCGTATTTTGTATTTCTCTGTTTGTAAATCTTTCTCAGGTGGAAGCATTCTTTTGTGAATTCTGTTTTCGGACAAGTTACGTCTGTTTTGGGCACACAAATGACATGTCGTGCACGAGTACACGAACGTACATACATAAATACATATAAATATACATACATACATTGATAAATAACGACAGTGACTTCACAGAAGCAACTATCCATTTTGTATTTAACGCAACTTGTATTTAAACAATCACGCTACAAAAGAATGTGCTCCATGTTGAAAACAAAATGCCACTGCGATCACAACCAATTTCTTGCAAAAAATAAAAGACAGTTCTCTTTCGGATGTGCTTCACAACTTTTGTCGCAGTTCACATGTTCCTCTCGGAATAACGTGTCCACGGTAACATCGGCCAAACACACTAAACCGTACGTTTCGCTGTATGAGGCGCAGGATCTTCGTCAAGTCCGAATTACCCGTTCTATTTCTTAAAAATCTTATCTGTAAACCAAACACCGGTCAGAATATCAGGACTCGTTTCAAAGCAATCTGTCCGATGACCTTCATCAGTATCACTCGGTGTGTGAAAAACCGCATCTTGTAAAGAAGCAACTTTCAATAGCATGTGTTCAACTACCAGTGCCAAGCTGTTAAGACAAAGACAGACGGACCTTCTTGGACCTGTTGAACTGCTTCCCACTATACTCTGCATGGCCTCATCAACTCTCAATGTTCGCTTATATCTAGCAACAACTTTCGGACTGACACAAAACTAGTTTCTTCAAATTTTCGTACCGAACACAATTTCGAAGAATCGTTATGAACATGAAGAACCGGTCGGTAATTTATTTGATTTGGACGACATTTTCACACATAACCTGTAAGGCCTGGCGGTCAGGACATGCACCGCCAAATTTAGCATTAAAATCTCCACATGTTGACCGAACATTTAGTCGATATGTCCAACGTGGTTCTCAAAGTATACAACCACTATTTCACGTACGTCATCTAGTGACATTTCTAGTAAAAGCAGTGTGTGTGCTCTGTGAAGTGTGAAACTAATTTTTACACGTTTAAAAATAACCCAACCTTCCAATATCCTCCTCCCTTCCCCAGAAGGACATACAACCGCTTAGCTTGATCCTTCCCAAGTCCCAGCTAACATTATATAAGGTTTCAACGCCACAAGTACAGCGAAGCGTTCAGTACGCGGGTATAGCTAAACGGACCAAGGGATGCTGAATTCGCTGTTCGGTTGTCTGGTAAAGCAAACAACCTCCGTTCTGCAGCACAAGATTCTACCCTCTGTCCAACATTTCTCTGCACATGCGTACCAGTATCAAAACAAATCTGTCCTGCAGAAACAATTTAAAACAGCCCTTTCGTGGAAACTATGTACAATATACAAGTAAACATGGGGAACCGCGGTGGCACAGTGGCTAAGGTGCTGTGCTACAATTCGGAAGGTCGCTGGTTCGATCCAAGATGGTGTCATTGGAATTTTTCATTGACATAAAATCCTTTCAATCGCACTATGGCTCTGTGGTCGACTCAGCCTCTAACAGAAATGAGTACCAGGAGCATTTCCTGGGAGTAAAGGCGGCCGGTACGTAAGGCTGACAACCTCCTGTGCCGCTGTCATGAAATCTGGGAACCTTAACTTCCTGGAACCCTCTGGGCCACTCCAGGCCTGTAACGGGACTGCTCTACAAGTAAACATACGCATGAACACATACATACATACATACATACATAAGCTCTACTCTTTTTTAATCTCGGCTTTAGATGGGGGTAGGTGATCAACTCCACGCCCCGGCTGGCTGGGTAGGCCGCAGGGTCGGTCTGAACGGGTGCGGAAAATCTTGCTCCCCCACCGGGATTCGATCCCCAGACCATCCAGCCCGTAGCGAGTCGCTATACCGACTACGCTATGCATATATATAAGAGTTTGAGATGTACGATGTACGGCGGACAGATTCGTAACGACATCATGTACGGTGTAACATGAGAGTAACTGAAAGTTGGGACCGACTGTGATCGATAACTGTACCTGCTGGAGCGTTATTAGTTAATTGGCGGCGATGGTACGGCGCAGAGGTTGATGGAACGGCAAGGCCTCTCCACCTACTGCGGGTCTGTGTGTGGGTTTCTGGAATGACGGGGGCGTAGGGTAGAGGAATGTGGAGGCAAGACATGACAAGTGGGAGATCGTCGACACTGCCTAATCACAAAAACCAATGCCCAGAATGTTACTACAAATGTTAGTGCACATATAAAAGACGACTGATGGGACGGCGTCTTACTTCTGTTCTGCGTTTACTTTAGGATCAATCGAAAGAGGGTGGGCAGGGACAGCGCAGTCGGTACAACGACTCGCTACGAGCTAGGCGGTCCGAGGATCGAATCCCGGTGGAGGGGGGGGGCGAGATTTCCACACCTGTACTGACCGGCCCTGCAGTCCATCCAGCCACGTACACGATATTGAGTTTTCTCTCGCGGGGAAAAGCGGAAGGGGCGCGGCGCTGTCCACCCACCCCCCCCCCAACAGCGCGAGGGTAAAAGAAAAAATAAAGTACACCAAAAAAAAAACAGGGGGTAAAGGCCCAGGGGGGGAATAGAATTTTTATTTTTCTTTTTTTTAACCCCCAACCCGAAGGGGGGGGGGGGGGGTGGACAGCGCCGCGCCCCTTCCGCTTTTCCCCGC
>Ga0131853_10010205_pt1 | contig 17178 bp, 10 predicted proteins | sample TergutLab28metaG_FD_92764 | JGI IMG/M metagenome (GOLD analysis project Ga0131853, IMG submission 92764) | Labiotermes labralis P1 segment gut microbial communities from Petit-Saut dam, French Guiana - Lab288 P1 (version 2) (version 2) | ecosystem: Host-associated > Arthropoda: Insects >... | reverse complement strand
GGGGTGCGTCCCCCTGGAACACCCCCCCCCCCCCCCCCACCGGAGATCCGAGTGGGGGAGTAGTTTACCTGTGAATGTTTCGTAACGCTACCAGCTGTTAAGTGGGGAACAGAGTCCTTTTCCTCATTGGTGGTCAGGGCATGTAGCTAACCACTTTTCTTTTGGTGCCTAGGTTAAGAACGTTAGAGCTGTACCTCTGCATGTGCACACCAGAGTTCCAGTTGCTCTTGGGACATGGACATCTGTCCAGTTTTGGCATGTTTACAGAACTGTGAGAAGCTTTGTCGTGTCTGTTTGTCCATCCATCCACATGGAACAACTCAGCTCCCACTTGACAGATTTTCATGAAATTTTGTATTTGAGAATTTTTAAAAAATCTGTTGATAAAATTCAAGATTCATTAAAATCCGACTAGAATAACATGTACTTTGCATGAAGGCCTTTTTAACATTTATGATAATACCTCACTCATTTTCTCTTAGAATGAGAAATGTTTCCAATAAAAGATGTACAGAAAATCAAAACACACATTTCATGTTCAATAACTTTTTTAAAAAATCGTGCCGTTTATGAGATAATGTGGAAATATATTGTAGACCCAGATAGGCCACAGGTGACAATACCACACATGAGCATTGCATCCAAGATAGCTAAAGCTACAATCACACACTCAGAATATGTAACACATAGTGCTTTTCCATAGTAACAGTGGTTTCATGAATGTGCCTCAACGTTACCTTTATACATACATTGCCAGTCTTGTTTGTTTTTTGAAATGATGATCAACAGCCCCTTGGAGTATGATTCAGAAAACTTCAACAAATATGGGTTAATGCTCAAATCAAGCTGTGATGACAACTAGGATAGGAAAAATAGTGATATTAACTTCAGGTACTTGGCGCCAGGAAATATTATTTTGTCCTTCTACATAATAACTCGCCTGTTCCACCCAGTACCAATCGGCCTGTAATGATATGCATAGCGTTGCAAATCATCTTGCCTGAGACCTACTGTTGCTTCGTTGGAATATTGCATTACATCTCTCTGGACACAAACAACATTATGTGACTGAAAATGCTTACATACACAAAGTTCCAGTCCACATGCATTCTCATGTTACTGGTAAGATGAAGTGAAATAAAAAAAAAAGTAGAAAATTGTATGAGTTTTACAATTTGTGCTATTTACCTAACACAGTAGAACCCCCACATACGATTTGGCTGGTAGATGAGCATTTTGAACCTTAAATCACAATGGGGGTTGTGTCAAAACCAAAGCGAAAATTACTACTGTGGCTACAAAAGCATTATGGTCACTCTGAATATAAACCTAATGATGTTCCAGTTTATGTCTATATTATTAGGCAAAAAAATGGAAAAATTTACTCCTGCCCTTGGTATTTTTGACCATTCACACACACGCACAAACCGTTGAGAATCAGTAGCACACTGCTGTAATAGTTTGCAGTCAATTGCAACATCAAAACAATTCCTTTGGGCGTAATTGTGGTGTGATTTACACAACCTAGTGTCCAAACTTGTAAGCACAAACTCTAAATTGAGGCTTCACAATTTTGTGTCTTATATGTGGGAAGAACCTGAAATTGAGAAACCTTAAATCAAGAACAGTTGCATATTGTTTATAAGAAGTTTTGGCTGGGACCACAAAAATATACCCCAATATACAGCAAAGTCTTCAGTCAGAATTCTACCGTATTATGTAATTTATCAAGATGGAAAGATGTGGTATGGATAGAGAAATTATATATCCTGCAGAACTGTCATTATGCAACATTAAGTGGATGTGTCACTTAGGTAGTGTGAGAGTAGATTGTAATGAAAAGATGTAAACTAGCCCAGTTTTGGGCTTTTGCTGACACAGTAACGAATCTGATGTTTATTGGACTGTGCATCATTGTGATAGTTGAAGAATAAAAAACCAACTAGATGTCACTTGTTACATTTACTTTACTTCTTAGATACTCAACATGTTTCAGGCATTAATATGTCAATCTTCAGGAGTTTGCGACTATGCATTATGAGCAACACGCAAAAGATCACAACAGTTAAAATAACAGACACACGTTACTAGCCACAACAAAGTGACAAAACATCACACCGAACACACACCACTAAACACCAAAATTACGCTAATGCTAACATCTCCATCATTGCAGAACAGTACAGCCAATGTGGTAGTCCAACAGCATAGTCGCAAACTCCTGAAGATGGACATATTAATGCCCAAAACATGTTGAGTGTCTAAGAAGTAAAGTAAATATAACAAATGACATCTAGTTGGTTTTTTATTCTTCACCAGTAATGAATGTTTGATTTCAGCCTAATAACTGTCAGATGCTCACAGAAGAGTGTACTGTTATGATTTTAAAATACAATTACAAAAGTGTATGTTACCTTGAATATATATTTCAAGATTAAAGAGACATTGTTAAATATGATCAATTGAATCTTTGCAAGTATTGAGGTTTTCATGTTGGTGTGGTTGCAGACTCCATTTCTCTGCAATATGATATTCCAATCCTGCATAATCAGTTGCTAATACTTTGAAGGCAGTGTGTTCCTTCGAAATGGTAGGAACTGGTAATACAGTGTTGCAGTGCCACATCCCAGACAAAGACCTCAGCTGAAGTTTTTTAAACTTTCAGCCCCACTAAACCCTAATTTAATTTATGTAATAACTTTATCTTGAGAACAAAGTCATAACTCATGCTAATTAACACTGCTTATTGTTTGCCTTTTTTTTTTTTCTGTTAGCTGTACAAAATGTCTGCATAACCTTATGGCATTAACTTGTATCATCTGAACTCAGATCACTATATACACTTCTCAGTGTTTCTGTGGATTTTCCCAGAGTGATCTAAGCCCTCACTCTAGTACACCCATCATCTGTCTAATAAGGATAAATGGATTTATAAATGCCTTCAGCAGAAGAGTTAAAGGCTTGGATCAGCATGCTAACATTTCTTTTATAAGCTGTTGCATGTGCTTACCCAGGTTCAGCAGTGTTGAGAGGATCTTTGGACAGCAGTATGTGAATTGTAGGAACCTCTCTCACTACTACCAGTGGGTCAAGTTCTTCCAACTGTGGTTCCCAGAATTCTTCAACTCTGCAAGTCATTAATATGTATTACATTTTGCATTTCAGATCTATCCTCCTCTTTTTCTCACTGTGTTGAAGTACTTGCGAAAAAAGAGAGTAGAAGTAACTCAGACTTTTCATTTGTACACGCTACTACAAATCACGCATGCTACAATCTTAAATGACACTCTCTTGGACATTGTATAACAAACTTTATTTTATATTTCTCCTGTAGACTCAAAACTGTTCATGTTGTACCATGATTTAGTGGAAAAGAAGTTACACGGTATGTGTACATATGTGAGCAATTTACAGAGGTGTGAATGATACCCTCTTCACCAAAACATCCAGACCAGCTGTGGATCCTCAGCCTCCTATTTCCTGGGTACCTGCGGGAGATCCTTCCTCATGCATAATGTGGCCTGAGCATGAAGCTGAACCATTCAATTCCATCACGTCCCTGATATACTTCTGGTACTCATTTCTGTTAGAGGCCGAGTCGACCCCACAGCCATAGTGAGATCAGAAGGATTATGTCAATGAAAAATTCCAATGACACCATCTGGGATCGAACCAGCGACCTTCCAATTTGTAGCACAGCACCTTAACCACTGTAGGAGTATTTCCTGGAGGTAAAAAGCGGCAGGTGCGTAAGGCTTACAACCTTACCACCATCCTGCGCCATTGTCACGTAATCTGGGAACTTTAACTTCCTGGAACCCTCTGGGCACCTCAGGCCTGTAATGGGACTGATGTCCCTGATATGACTTTACAGCATCCACAGGGACAACTTCATCTCTTTAAATTAATCCAAGGTGGGATGCCAACTAAGCATATGCTTCATAAAGGATGAGAATGCTAATGTCTTGCGGAGTCTCGCAGCATTATTGACAAAGGGAAAAACTACGGTGGGATTCTACTAAAAATATATACAGCCTACAGATTTAGAGAATTTAAATATCACTGCACTGTTAACTCTAGAAGCAAGCTGCAATCAAACATGAACTGTGACATGACACTGCTTTCAGAGATTCATAAACTCTGTTGTAGCTGTCTCAATACCAAAATTCAGTCAGAAAGATATCAGCACTTACTTTTTAAAGATGTAAATGTTGGAGCACAAGTGCCTTGTTTGCCATGTTTCTGCATACTTATTACGTACAGTGCTTTTTCACACTTGTATAGCACATTATAAATGCTGAAAACGTAATTAAAGCTGCCATGCATACCCACCTAGAGAATTTTAATATGATGATTAATATAGTGGGCTGTGCAGTATTCGGCAATACTCTAGTGTATGATCATGTACGAATGGTTCAGAAACACTTAATTGTACAAGGCTTATTTGAAGGAAACTTACTTGCGGTAACAGATCTTGGTGATCTGATATGTTTGTTTGTATCGCCGCTTCATGATCTCCACACAGCTAATTGCTTTACCCATGGCAGCTCCAGATCCACTCCACACAACTGCTCTTTCTTCTTTGAATGCTTTCATTGCATAACCCAGCAGGTTGCGCATCTTACTGCCTCCACTCACCTTCAATAATAGTTACTGTAGAAACACATGTATAGTGAGACCTGCTTAAATTGGAACCTAGACTACATGGAAACCTGTCTTTATTGAGAATTCAACAGGGAGTTCTCCACCTGCACATTGAGATTTGTGGTTCTCATGGTGGTTTATATTGGGCGAATGTCCTGGGCAGCAGGTCACCATGCCCACTACATTCAAAAGGTAGTGCCTAACATTTGTGGATTCTCAGCATGCATATGTGTTCATGACATCCTTTTGTGCCTAGAATTTTTTTGAGTTGGCTCCAAATTTTTGGAAAATTTGTGCAACTGTCATTTATGTTAAGACTATGGGTCTTCCATGACATAGTTTTGGAGGAAGATGTATTCTCTGTCCACAGCATAGAAGAATGTAAGACCATGTAGTGTGATAGGGATGTGTGCCATTTCAGAGGAATATGTATATAATGAGAGCACAGGCAAACTCACATCCCTGTGGACCACCTATTAAAATCTCTGCCCATACATACATAACAGCGCAAGAACTGATTCTCCAAACTTGGTATTTTATACTGGGGAATATTACATGAAATTATAAGGTAATTTCAGTTTTTGTTTAAATGAAAGCTAATGGCACGTTACATAAAGAACAATGTGTGCACGGTTCTATCCCTTACTCTGCATGAAAAAATCTCGACTGTAGTAACGTTGCATGAAAGAAGGCCCTTGTTCTCGTGTGCTATATTAAAATATGACTTTGTGGCGTCAAACTGTGCTGTACAGAAAGTGAAAATAAATGTAAAATATGCCCATGTAACAGGGTTTTGCTCGAAACCACCAAAAGGTAACATACATGAATTGAAACTGTAGGTCTAGAAACTACAATGTGGCAAATACGCCTGAACTAGTGTGCTATGCGCACATTGCCCCAACAGCATGTTACATTCTGCACAACAGCCTATATCTTTTGTCTTTCATCCCCTGTTCCCGCTCCCGTTCCCCATACCCCTTGCGTAGTACATTTTACACGTCACCGTAACGCTACCAGTAGACAGGACAAACAAATTTTATGTTGTTACTAATTCTTGCCACGAGACGGCAGAACGAATCACTTGCGCACTCCTGCCACCTTGAATGAGAGGCAGTAACAATCATATTGAACTATCTATAACACTTGGTATGACACTAAATGGCGAGGAATGCAGGTAAAAATATGTGTATGTACACTGGGACTACCATACGTCATCCTTTTCGAGGACGTCCTCTTTTCAGACCCCCAAATTTCCGTCCGGGCGGGTTTTATTAAATTTGTACGACTGTCTGGGTTATTTCGGAATGCTCTTGCATATTGTAATGGTACTGGATAAATATATACCTATTGCTTTTTTTTAAAAGAATTATATTATACTCCGAATATAAAAATATAAACATATGAATTCAGCAGTCGCCCTTCAAAAATATGTGGTACAACTTCGTCAATGTTCGTGACTTCTCGCTACCTTCTTGTACGTGATGACATCAGCTGAGAATAAGCGAGTACAAGAGTGTAACAGAAAATAACAGAAGTATGAATGGGCGCACAAGACGGAAGACAACCAGAGAACTGGTGACAGACTACACACTGTGTCTACACTGCATACAAATTTGAATACATTTTGTTTTTAATTTTGTAAATTTTCTTTAAAATGACAATGCTGATTTTATTTTATAAAATTTTAAATATTCATGTCCTTTTTAACCTTATTTTCGCTGATACAGTCGTTTTTATGGTCGCTAAGCGGGAAATGCCTCTTTTCTTGCGATGAATATATTGCAACTTTGCAATTGCACAATGAGTTCAAGTTGGTATTCGTCAGCCAACGTTAATATGAAGTCACGTCTATTACCTGCATATTCATCAAGGTCATTAAGGTTCGTTAAGCACCCAGGGGAAACCCATGGTATAACCCCTGTTCTCTAACAACCTCAACTGAACTGTGGAGGATATAGCACATTGACGCAAGGTGTTGTGCTTCAATTGGCGCTCTAAGATTAATGAATCCCTATGAGGCAAGACTGACAGAAACTCACCTGCATCCATATAAAGTTAGAAGGAAGTTCCGGGATCGGGATGTTCTCACGAACAAGTGGCTCCTCCACGTTTTTGCCTTTAGAATAATTTTCCACTGCAATACAACAACAATAACAAAAACAATTTCAGTTCTGTGGATTGACGCAGCTTAAGGTCTGTGGATTTTTGTTCTCTTCAACAGAACATATAATGGCTCTTGCTGCACACCAAGGTTACTCGTTGTTGTAATGGAATTTCGGCAGGCTATTAAAACTGAAATTTATAATCTTACGGTTTGTTTCTAAGACATTTTTCCTCTCTTTCTCACACACGCACAAACACAAACTTCGGAACTTTGAATACTGCAGTACAGCGGTTCCCAAAATGCGCACCTTGAATCCCAGGGGTTCCGTGGATATATTTCTGTAAATGGAAATTTGAAGTTGACTTCTTTTTTAAAATTAAGGGAACAATGTTCGGTTAAAAATAACCGCGAAACTGCTTTAATGGCCGACATGTTTAGTTCGTAAGATCATTACAATATCTAATTAAGAAACTTCCTGTACCCACGAACCGAAGGACAATCAATTTCATAGGGCCAAATCATGGTATGATTTTCTTTGTAATCTTATGTTTATTGGACCGTGCATCATTGTGATAGTTGAAGAATAAAATACCAACTTGATGTCACTTGCTATTTTATTTCAATTCTTATGTGCTCAACATGTTTCGGACATTAATATATCCATCATCAGGAGCTTACGACTGTGCTTCAGCCTGCAACATGGACACCACTCCAACCCAACCACACCGAAACTCCAACACACATCGAACCAAGAACAATACGACCGATGTGGTAACTCATCAGAATAGTTGCAAGCTCCTGATGACAGATATATTAATGTCCGAAACATGTTGAGCACATATGAAGTGAAATAAAATAGCAAGTGGCATCAAGTTGGTCTTTTATTCTTCAACTATGCTATGAATTGTTACGTATGCTACCGGTATGTATTCGCAGCTATCTAAAATCAGTTCCGAGATATAAATTATCAATTTTGGGTACCTATCATCCGGACACTACATTTATGTGAGCAAGGATGTGAGGATCCGTGGTTATCTTTCGAAGCAAAATGGGATCCGACAGCAAAAAAGGTTCGGAAACACCGCTACAGTAAATTGATACATCGGGAATTATCTGTAATATTCTGTTTGGAAAGAATGCGACATTATTTGACCCTGTATAGTGGCATTAGTTTCCATATGATAGTAAAGTTGGCCCTATAACAGGCCAGGAGGGCACAGAGAGGGAGCAGAGGTATAGCTCTACTCTTTCTTTAACCTCGGCAAAGGGGGTGCTTGATCAACCGCCACGCCCCAGCCGCTTTACCGCCGGGAAGAGCCCCAGCACCCACTGAAGGAAGTTGGGTGGTTCCAGGGCTGGTCTGGACGGGTTTTGTCAAAGAGAAAATCCCTTACCGCACCGGGGATAGAACCCCGAACCGTCCAGCCCGTAACTAGTCACAATACCGACTACGCTATCCCGGCACCTCATTTTTCCATATGATCTCACATTTTAAGTACACTTAGCCCACATGGCCACTATTACCAGCATGTACAATGAGCAGTACAGCAAACGGAACAAAAATTAAACAAAATGTTGCCAGATACTTTATGACATACCCGCATACCTACCGAATACGGGAATAATAATATAAACAACCAACTAGATGCAACAATGACAATTCATTGATAACTTCAATCAGCTCAACATGTTTCGGGCGATAGTTTCGTCCATCATCAGGAGCACTAGACTGTGTTTTTATAGCTTCTGGCCGGCGGTATACCTACGACCATGCACCTAACCAGTTCCACTTCTTCCATGTTGCCAGCCTGCAGCACCGTCGGTGCATTATACCACAAGCTGTAAACATAGTCCAGTCTGCTCCTGAGGATGGGCGAAACTATCGCCCGAAACATGTTGAGCTGATTCAAGTTTTCAATAAATTGTCATTGTTGCAAATAGTTGGTTGTTTATATTATTATATCAATGACCCATGGCCACGCAAACATAAAAAATGAATACGGAAAGTTTACTACTAGCAATCTCCTTTCATAGCGACATAAAAGCGCTGTTCTTCCTGCAGACGAATCCCTCGTTGAACAATGAGGGACATGTTTGTAAACTGAAAGGTTAACAAGTACTGACAGAAGTGACGAACACCACGAAACGACGAGCTGACAGTGGGGATGAATTATTAGCATATTTCATGCTCTAAAAGTCTCTGGTTCAAATGTGGGACAGAAGACCGGTTATCCTGACATTTTGCACAGCTTTCCTTGTTTACTCCTGGCAAAATCCGCGATAGTACCTTAAAACAGGCCACGACAGCTTCATGTCTTATCCCGTCTTATCCCTTACAATTTACTATTTGTTTATCATTCCATAATTTGACGCAATAAATCCGGGCCAATGTTGGCGTCGTTGAATAAACAATTAATAAATACAATCATTGAACGTGATACATCTGACGAACAGTTTGGTCAGAAGGTTTAAAACAAACAGTATGCACTCAACACTACGTGTTTTAAACATGAGCGGTTGTCGAATTCACAAGGGCATGTGGCTCAGGGTAGGACCAGTAGCGGATTCACAGCTTTCGTTTTCCATCCATTGTTGCGGATTTCTTTGTTAGTTCAGCAACTACAGACAGTTACTGTGAAGTTTGCAATGGAACTTAGCAGTGGTTTACGCTGTGGTAAACGGACCGTTCTTTGCTTGTGACCATTAAACAGTGTATTACAGTTAAAAGTACACTGCACTCAAGTGCCGTCGTGTTTAGTGCGTGCGAAATAATAACAGTTTTTTCTGTAGTGTTCTATGTTGTAAGAGTTGTGCAAAAATCTGACTTTAGGCTTATATTAGGTGAAACACCTAACAAATGTGACCAATGTGAAGTGACAGACGCAGTGATATCGACAGATTTTTTTTGACAGGAATTATATGTCCCCCCCCCCACCCTCCGACAGTTGTAGCGAACGTTAAGGCACTCTACCCACGCTGTGCAAGTCAACTACGGGTTTTCTTTTTTTTAGAAATGGACGGTATTGGCTTCTCAAAATGGACTATGCATCATAGAGTTGTTTAAGCAGTGCGATAGGACAGAAATACTGCAGTATTAGCAGACCGGTTTCCGGTACCTGACATTAGAAAGTGGCCATTATGAATTAGAAACTTGGTGGAACTCTGAGGCAAGTCTTTCCTGATATCTCTTGAAGAAGGTTCACTATAGAAACTGGGTGGGAAGCTGAGGCAGGGAATATGCGGTGCTCATATTGCGAGCCGCGGATGAGATCGTGTCGGCATGCCAGGAATTTCACGGATGGCAGCAGTCATGACGACGCCGAAGAAGCACGTCGAGACGCTGCATCTTGTCATTATAAGCGAGACTGACGGCATTCCAAAGCTCCACACCACAAACGGACTCAACCTTAACACAGCTGGCTGTTCAGATCAATTCGAACCTGGATAAAGAGTAAACCTGTCATTTGCAGAACATCTCTCCGCCACCCCCGAAAACAAACACAACGGTTGAGTGATTGGCAACCCTGATTCGCATTCAGAATGCATGTGGTTTAAATCTCTGCCCAAAGACAGGCTGTCCGCAGCCTTTCGCATTCCCTCAAGGCAAATGACGGGACTGTACCTTAAATTCGAGGCCGTCCGCAGCGGTGCTTGAAACACGTGCCTACATGTGCAGATGTTCTCTTTTCAGGAATTATTATTGACGTAACTCGTAAAGTTCTCCCTCAGCATGCCATGAAGGCATGGGGGAGCAGATACACAGCTCCAGCCATTCTAAACATCGGCACTAGCGAACGGTCAGCGTCACGCCGCGGCCGCTTTACCCCCAGAGAAAAAGTCTCCCTCTCATCCGGTACCCACCGAATAGGAGGCTCGGTGGGCTACACAGCCGGTCTGGAGTTTGTGAAGGAAAGGGATATGTCTTGCACTTGCCGCGAATCGAACCATGATTCTTTGGTCATCCAACCCGTAAGCTAGTCGCTATGCCGACGAAATTACCCCAGCTCATAAAACCTGCAGTTACACATCAGCCTGACAAGTGTAACAAATAAAAATATAATAATAATAAAAGTGGGCCCGGTAGCTCAGTCGGTATAGCGACTGACTACGGGCTGGACGGTCCGGGATCGAATCCCGGTGGGGACGACATTTTCCGCCCGTCCACACCGGCCCTGGGACCCACCCAGCCTCCTGTAAAATGAGTACCGGATCTTTCCCGGGGGTTAAGTGCGGCCGGGGCGTGCTGCTGACCACTCACCCCCTTCTAGTGCCGCGGTCATGGAAGAGTACAGCTATACCTCTACCCACCCTCTGGGCCACACGGGGCCTGTTACGGGATCACTTTACCTTCAACTTTTTTTTTACAATAATACATTACCTCCCTACAAGCAACGTTAGCAGCTGAAACTCTAGAACTTTCCTTCTGCTAGATACAGAACATCCAACTTTACACTACTACAATACTTACTTACTTACTTACTCCATGGTGCAGAGTCCTTCTTGAGAAGCTAACTGGTTTGCAGCTAGTCAAGAAATTCATGCATTTCACGGAACCCCAAGGTTCATTACCGCACTCACAAGCGTCCGCCACCTGCCTCTATCCTGGGCCAACCCAATCCAGTCCACATACCCACATCCCACCTCCTGGAGATCCGTCCTAATATTATCCACCCATCTACGCCTAGGTCTCCCAAGTTACATTACTACCATTGCGAACACAAATAATAAAACTAAGAAGGGGCAGGATGAGAGAGGAAGAAGCTGGTGATGATGATGAGGAGGAGGAGGGGAGGAATACGTGTGCACGGTAATCATGTTCATGCTTTCACACGCACCCTCACATAGTGTACAAACAACATAATTCACGTCGAATGTGTAGCAGTGTTCACTTTCGTATACACTGTAGTTGAACCACTGGCTAAATGTTACGTCTGTATGTGTCTAACAGAGGAAGTCTAAATTCGCCACTCCTTATGAGGCTATTTAGTAAAAACCACTAAAATAAATCGCAAAACTAACCCCATGGAGCAGAATCCCTCTTCAAAAATTAACAGCCCCCCCCCCCCCCATTCAGTCAACAAATTCCCCGCATTTAATGGAGCCCGAAGGTTCATTACCGCGCTCACATGTGCCTGTCACCTTTCCCTATCCAGAGCCAGATCAATCCAGTCCATGCCATCCCACTTCTTGGAGATCCATTTTAACATTATTCTCCCATCAACGCCTGGGTCTTCCAAGTTGTCTCTTTCCCTCAAGTTTCCACACCACAACCCCGTACTTACCCCTCCTCTCCGCCACACGTGATACATACCCCGCCATACACAATTTCTTGGGGAACTTAAGTGTCATGACAAAAAATTGGTTGTTTACCCTACATAAATACAAAGGGTGTGCCTTGCTTAACGGAAACCTGTTTTAATCGGAAATATGTTCGTATCCATTGGTATTTCGTTCGTTGTAATCTAGACTTATTTAGCGACAATGGTAAAATTGGCAATGATTGTGCAATAAAGGTAATAGTAGATGGATGATTAATGATTACAATCAAACATAAAATGCACAAAAATGTCTCGATGTCTCTTAGTCCGTCCGATAGATATTTGTCGCTTTTGAGTGTTGTTTTTTGTCAGGTAGAGGTCTGTGCGACGAGCTGATCACTCATCGAGAAGAGTCCTACCGACTGTGGTGCGTCGTTGTGTGTGATCTAGAAATCTCGTGAACGTGGAGGCCCAGGCCCGCTGGGGGCTGCTGTTCCGCAAGAAAGGAAAAAAGAAAGAAAGAAAAAAAAAACAGGAAACAAAAAGCATAAAGTAGTGCTTCCAGTGCAGCGCGGAAATTGGGATTGGGTGATTGAAAGGAGGAAGGGACGAGTATTAAATCCTTCAAAACCTAGTGGTTAGTATACTTACCCCCAGACGTGACATTAAAAACGCTCGATTTTACCCATACGGTGTATGTACGTATAGAACGCACGATTCGCATAATATTCAGCCATTACTCCCCAAACACCCAGCCACTGGTCTCTCTAATGGAAGCACACGGGCCAATGTGAGGCACTGACTGACTCTCTGTAGGTACCGTTTGTTAGTTTGAACCATTCACATCGTTGACGTACCCCACATGACATTTTTTACAAGGAATTGTTAGCTAATGGTTCTGTGTTTATGTCTTTGTTAACCAAGTGCAAACCACGCGTGATTGTAGGCTTCCGCCGCGCAGCGGAGAACTGCAGTTTATTATCGACGTTTCGGCAGATTCTTCTTGGGCTGCTTGACCGCTGAAGATAGGACCGATGGGTTGTCCAGGAACGTCGGTAAGAAAATACAATTCTACGCTGCGTAAAATTACACAAGAGCGCAGATCTCAAAATGTAAACCAAATTATGGTAAAGGTAAATCAGTCCCGTTACAGAGGGTTCCAGGAAGTTAAGATTCTCAGATTTCGTGACACCGGCACAGGATGGCGGTAAGGCTGTCTGTCTTACGCACCGGACACCTTTACCCCCAGTAAATGCTCCTGCTACTCATTTCTGTTAGAGGCTGAGTCAACCCCAGGGCCATAGTGCGATCGGAAGGATTTTATGTCAATGAAAAATTCCAATGACACCAGCTGGGATCGAACCAGCGATCTTCCGATTTGTAGCACAGCACCTTAACCACTGCGCTACTGCGGTCCCCACCAAATGATGGGTTTTCACGAAACTTGGCACTGACATTGTGCCAGTAAAATCCCACCCCACTTTTGTCCTTTCAATTCTGTGTCAACAATAACATGAACAGTGGCACACGAGTTTACAACATGAGGGGCCTCCTACTGCATTGTCGGCCACAAATAGTTTGCAACTTCGAAGACAACAATTCACCTTCTGTTACTGGCTACGCAGAACTGCAGTCTTGAGGATTAGCTGAAGAAAAGGAAATGTAAACGTGATGTCCCACGTGTCTGATGTCTTTTACATTTGTGTCTTTCACGTAAGACGACAAGATGACACTTTTTAAGCTCATGGTTCCGTGCATCATAATTCAATGTTAATAAAAATCCAACCAGATACAACAGTATGCAGATATTTATTTACTACAAAATCACTCTATACATGTTTCGGGTGTCACAGAACCCATCATCAGGAGCACCAAAAACTGTAACTGCGGCCTCCGGCACAGGCTGTACCGATATTTAATCCTTGTATTTTGCAGTGTGGCCTGTGCCGAAGGCTGCGGTTACAGTTTTTTGTGCTCCTTATGATGGGTGCTGTGACATCCGAAACATGTAGAGTGACTTTGCAGTAAAATAAACCAGACTGCATACAGTTGCATCTAGTTCGATATTTTATTTAATAATGAAGACGACACTTCTATTCCACGTTTCTTGCAGGTCACCCCCAAAGAAATGTATGGGAAATAAAACAGTCGCGACTTAAGAAACGGCGCGTCGAAATAAGTGTAGCGCCTCATTGGTGAGCTGGCGACCAAATGACAGCAAAGTAACGTAAAATAAAGCTGTTCCTGTGTATTCCATAAAGGCACACAGGATAACAGAAATGTAGGTCAGGGGTCCATAAATTTTCCAAAAATCTAACAGCTATCTCAAAAGTTTTTGTGCCAGAAGGGTGCCACGATGCACGTTCCATACAGAGGATCTAAAAATATTAGTCGCCACCGTACAAAATTTAGTCGCCCGGGCGACCTGGCGACCGGGACTAATGCACTCTTGATATATCTGCACACATTCTTAACCTCGGTGCTAGACGGAGGTGAGTGGTCAGCTCCACACCCCAGCCGCTTCACTCCCGGTACTAGTTGCAATAGGAGGCTGGGTGGAACCCAGAGCCCGTCTGGACGCTTCGAAAAACGATAAAAATGTCTTCTCCACACCGGTAATCGAGCCACGATTCCTTGGTTTTCCACCCCGTATCCATAAAAAAAATCGAATGACCCAAAGGCTTAGTCGACGAGTAAATTAAATTACTTTGGACACCAGACTTTCATCTCATTTTGCCGTAGTGCCAGTGTTCCCCACAATGCCCTTCATAAATGATCTTGCTGTCTGCTCGTCGTGTACTGCTAATCTGACGTCATTCATTCCGCCAAACACGGCCATAAAACTGGGTCGCCACGTTTTTCCCAAGGTTTCGCAAATAACCACACAGGAAAACATCCGAACTTATCTTTTCTCACACCAAGCGCTCACAGAATCCTATTTGTCTAGGATTAATTTTACGTTCTCGATGCAAATCCCTTGCGAAGTCCTCGCGCACACACGCAACGTCAAATATTCGCTCTGTACGCGAAATTTAATTGCTGCAACTTTCACAAAAACCAGTAACGAATAAATCATCCCCATTTCAAACCTCCGGTTCGACAGGCTAATCCTGCGGTTCAGCAGTGCAGACGGTATTCAAACAGTATAAATTACAGCGCGATGTAACCCCGAGTATGCTCCGTCAGCCATCTTAGGGTGCATCGTACCCACAATCCCCATAAATAGTGTTCGGGAGAGAACTCTACTCACGCGAAAATACTGTGCTGTCAAATCGACGTCGAGGGACTCGAAATGTATGGATTTACATTCATCCTTTACAGACGGAAATTAACGTAGTTTATATTTAGAGATTCAGTTCCTACCACGCAGTAAACGCGCACCTTCTCGGTTATAAAAGCCAGTCATTTACTACTCCATAGGGTGTGAGCACGGTTTCTCCTTAGATCCATACAAAACACAGACATTCACTGTGTGTTAACAAGGCAGGACTGCTGTATGTTACATTTCGTGGTTTATATAGCACCAACGAGCTATAAAGCAAGAGACTTAACATTTCTTTGTGCCATGGACACCTTTGAGAGTCTGGTGAAACCCACAGACCCATTTCCCCGAAAAAAATGTATTCAACTGCATAAAATATAGACAGTGAGATTTACTGAAGTTAACAAATATTTTCGGAGTCTAAAGGCCATAAATTACTTTGCTGCCTACACTCATTATTGCTTTAGAGGTTAGGGAAAATAAAGTTGTAATTCCCCCCTCCACCGCATCCAAGTTCACGGACCCCCAGGACCTCAAGTTAAGAACGGCTACTCTAAATGGTTGTACTTCAACATAACGCGCGATTATACGTCCGCTCGCTCGTTCGAATCCCACCGTGGGCATGGAAATCTGTACCATGTGAGTGTTGTGTGTTGTCTGGTACAGGTCTCGGCGACGAGCCCATCACTCGCCCAGGGGAGTCCTACCGAGTGTGGCGTGTCTGAATGTGAGCGAGGAACCACACACAGGAGGCCTGTGTGTGGGCTGTCGTGCCACGAGGAAAAAAGGTCCCTTACTCAAGTTAAATCAGATGACTTGCACAGCATGGACAGAGTCCCTTGGTACTCGCGACGACAGCCGGGACAAAACAGATATATCCTGGCAAAACAAGATCTAAATTACTGCATGACCTTCTTCCCATTGGTCGCCATTTGTTAGGTGTTTCGTTTATGACAAGCCTAAAGTAAAATATAGGCACAGCTCGACCCACACAGCACACTACGGAAAATAATACCTGTATTATCTCCCACGCACAAAACACAACTGAACTTAAGCCTCGTGTATTTTTAACTGTTATACAACGGTTACTGGTCACAAACAACGGACGATCAGTTTCAGAATTTTTATTTACCTATTTCGCTTCACGCGGAGCCCCTAAAAATGATATTCGGAACGCTGGCTAGGAAACTTTGGTCTGCGCTATTGACGGCGATCTCAAATAAAAAGGAACAGCTGTCAATGTCACCAATTAACCACCAAGCCACGAAGATACGTGGGTGAATGGAGGCATTAAGTCCATGAATTCGTAACCTCGGCACTATGCGAGGCCAATGGCACCAACCGTGGCCCGATCACTTTACACCCAAATGAAATAACCCGTGTTGCCAACTGGACAAGAGGCTGGGTAGGACGAAGAGCTGCGGAGGAAAGATATGCACCTGCTCCTGCCGAGAATCGAACCAATTTTCCCAGTCGTACAATACGCAGTATAGCCATTATACTGATTGAACCATGCCGGCTTAAAGCGATCGACTATAAATAAATACATTCTACTGATAAACTTAGCACTACAGACTGAGAAAGACTATCGAAATACTGTTGAATACACACTGAAATAGTGGGACGGGTAGCTCAGTCGGTATAGGGACTGACTTACGGGCTGAACGGTCTGGGGATCGAATCCCGGTGGGGACGAGATTTTCCGCCCCTCCAGACCGGCCTAGGGGCCCACCCAGCCTCCTGTAAAATGGGCACCGGGTCTTTCCCGGGGGTAAAGTGAGGAAAAAAGTGAGGAGTTGAAAGATAGTTTTTATGAGGAAATAGAGGAGGTGTTCGATCACTTCCCAAAATATCATATGAAAATTTTACTAGGAGATTTTAATGCAAAAGTAGGTAGAGAGGATATTTTC
>Ga0131853_10010202_pt1 | contig 17183 bp, 14 predicted proteins | sample TergutLab28metaG_FD_92764 | JGI IMG/M metagenome (GOLD analysis project Ga0131853, IMG submission 92764) | Labiotermes labralis P1 segment gut microbial communities from Petit-Saut dam, French Guiana - Lab288 P1 (version 2) (version 2) | ecosystem: Host-associated > Arthropoda: Insects >... | reverse complement strand
TTTTTTTTTTTTTTCTTTTTTTTTATTTTTTCTGTTTTTTTGTTGGGTGTGAGAATGAGCCGGGGGGGGGGGGGGGGGGGGGGGGGGGGGGGGGCAAAATAGGGATCTGCCTAGTACAGATTTTTTTAAAAAATCAAAACTGAGAGAAAAAAAGGCATTACAATTACTAAAAATTGTTCTATCCTGATTACAAAAGCACTTGACAGTGTCCTGAACAAAACCTGTAAATTATTCTTCAAACAGATTGAGTGTATATTTGTAAGCAAATTATCTGGCTTCTCCCTTGTATATAAATCTTGTGGTGAACATGTCTAAACCCCTCTTTCATACTACAGTGAAGCTTCAATGCTTTGTACCCTTACTTTCATGGATTCCCTTATTTCTTTTTCATTTCACAAACATATAGTCAAGTAAATGAATATATAGCACTGTAATTAATTGTAATTAAACTCTTCACAGTTAAATTTGAATGTGGAGGGATGACTACAGTCCACACCACATGCCATTTCTCTAAGATTCAGTCTCATATTACACTCCCTTTAAGAACTATTTCTCTGAAATGGTCTTTTCCTTTCTGAATTTCAAATAAAATTTCTGTGTGCATTTTTCATTCCCACCATACATGCCACATGTATTAACCATAAAATTTGTAACAATATTTTGGTAAATAATACAAGTTTGGAAGCTCCTCATTATGTAACTTTCTCCACAATTCTTGTGCTCCTTGTATATTAGGTTCTAGTAGAATTGTGAGTACTTTGTTCATACACTGCCAGTCTTCATGAAAGTAAGAGGTCCAGTTTCACTGACATACAAAACAATAGGTAAAATTACAGATTTGTGTTTTAATCTTTTAGAAGTTGATATATTCAGAAGAATGAAATATCAGTTGTGATTTATGAAGTGTAACAGGTATGGAAACAGTAATTGTACTTACATCAACATGCAGCCATAGACCATAATGTTGGCAGATGTCAGCAAGCTGCTCAAGAGGGTCAAATGCCCCTAAAACAGTAGTTCCAGCAGTAGCAGAAACAAAAAAGGGCTTCTTTCCTTCAGCAATTGTCTGCTCAATGCTGCAAATGAGGTCACTCGGCATCATTTGTCCGTGAGAGTCCGTTTTTACAGGAACAACGTTGTCTGTGCCAATGCCCAGCCAGTGTGCACCCTTCTTCACTGAGTAATGCCCCTGTTTTAGAACAAACATTTGATACTTTTTATTCTTACTTACTTACTTACTTACTTACTTACTTTCTTACTTACTTACTTACTCCATGGAGCAGAGTCCTTCTTGACAAGCTAACCGGTTTGCACTTAGTCAAGAAATTCCCCGCATTTTGTGGAACCCGAAGGTTCATTACCACATTCACAAGTGCCTGCCACCTGTCCCTATTCTGAGCCAGCTCGATCCAGTCCATAACCCCCACATCCCACTTCCTTTAGATCCATCTTAATATTATCCTCCCACCTATGCCTGGGTCTCCCCAGTGGTCTCCTACCCTCAGGTTTCCCCATCGAAACCCTGTACAGGCTTCTCCCCTCCTCCATACTTGCTACATGCCCCGCCCATCTCATTCTTCTCGATTTTATCACCCGCACAATATTGAGTGAGGCGTACAAATCATTATGCTCCTCACTATGTAGTCTTCTCCACTCCCCTGTTACCTCATCCTTCTTAGGCCCATATATTCTCCTCAGCACCCTATTCTCAAACTCCCTCAGCCTACGTTCCTCCCTCAATGTCAGTGACCAAGATTCACACCCATACAAAACCACAGGCAAAATTATACCTGATTCAATTTCAATTTCAGTTTCCTAATTCATACCCTTTATTCTCGTCTTTGTAATTTCGCAGTATACAAGCTGAATTTCTAACATATGCTGAAGACTCTCTCACAGTTGTTTTCAGCTACTTTGGATTCAGGAGCCAACTGGGTTTGCTGGGGATCAGTGACCTGTCTGTTTCACATTGCATGGATTAAACAGCAGTTTAGAAACTTGATTTTGACTACCATGACTAGATTTGTTTATTTTAGTATAAATTGAAGATATATATATATACGCCCTAAATACGGTGATTAGGGTCACAATTTTACATTTCTAAATTTTAGTGTCATTGGAACGATTAAGTACCATAATTAAAGAAACACATTCATGCACTGACTTATATTAATTATGCAGTTTGCACGATAAATATCATGGAAGACTGGAAGGAATTTGAAATTTATAAAATTGCCATGGATTTCTAAGGTAGTACATGACAAAGGAGGAGAAAACAGGCTGAATGCTGCAAACAGTGGTCACTACTTACATCTTCTGATGTAAACACCACTAGTGGAGGCAGTCCTGATAGGCCCTTTGTCTTCGAATCAGGAACGGCTTTGTATCTTGCTAGCACCATGCCGTACATATTTGACACACTGCCACCTGCACTAACAATGAAGAAACTCTTAACTGAATTGGTGATCACGTGAATATAATACACTATAACAACAACGTTGGAACTTCAGTGTGACTATTTTATTTCCAATTTTTGTTTTTTACTGCACCTTTTTGTGGAGGGCTGGTTTGGTGATATTTTGAACCATCTGGTTGTCTCCATGACCAATCGGTGCATATTAAATATAGCTCATGCCACGGAGAGTCATAATTACACCAAAACGAGTCACTGCCTTATGTTTGTAACCATATTATAAGATTACCTGGGGCAAAAATTCCATCGCCACTTTGGAACCCAAAAATTTTGAGGACATGTTGCAACACGGCGCACTCCACAAGGATGAACACGGGAGCAACTTCGTATGTGTGACTGAGGAAGAGAAAGAGCTCTGTATTATTTATATAATTACTTCTACATTCAGTAATTCAGTACGAAAAAATTAGTGTTTAAATAGGCTCTGTTCACTCTCTAATATAACCACTGTACTTCTGTAACAGTCTTGCTAAGCTACATCCATCATGATTCACATCACCAGGAGTTCTGTTGGTATATGTTGGTGTTTTTTACTTCCTCATTGATGACATATGGTAACTGACCCTTATTTTATGTTGCTTTTGCAATATTTTAACACACTCATGGTATGTATCAAAATGTCTCATAGTCTGCAACAGTTAATAATTTCTAGTGCAAATTCATTACAAGTATGATGTGGTGTGGTTATGCATTGTACCAGACAGTCAAAATTCCATATCCATTTCAAAAACTGTTTTGATGAGTCTTTGTCATGGAAAAAGTTGTAATTTATTTCTTCAGGATATTGTTTCCAGTCCAAAAGAGGAGCAGAAATTTCGTCTAAACCATTAATATTCTTTGTTTTCATTTGAGAGCATTCTGAACTTTATATACCAACAAATTTCAACCACAAATATGTAGAATATTTAAAAATGCCTTGTCTTATTTATGCACTCGTACTAACCTACGTGATATATCATTACACATTACATTAATCCCTGCAAAGCAAATGCATAAGAGCAATCTTGCGAACTTTACACCTTCATTGTTTCACACAATTGTTTATTTATGGCAGACAAAGAGATACTAGGGACAAGTTCAAGTATTTAAATTTTTATCAGGTCTTTCATAATTTCACAGTATGTCCACATTACCACAATTCTTTATCACACCTGACTCAGCATTCAGCTGTATTTGGTGATAGGACACTCTTATCAAAGTATAATGTAATTTACTAGAAGAGGCTTACATATTGGTGTTCAGAGCTTCTGCAAGCCAAGCGCCTGCCAAGCCATAGGGGTCAGTGCCACCATACAGCTGATTCTTGAAGTGTGGGTGGCACGTATGCACGGAATAATCGACAACGTCATGACACAGACGGAGTAGCTCGTTCATATGCACACCCTGTGCGTCTGGTTCGAGACTCAGTATTGCCTGTAAATGAACAAGGAATTAAAAGGTGTACATGTGTGGAGTGATCATATTTTCAGATACTTTCTGAATGTCAGATTAGTCTTGATATTAATTTATTGGAAATTATTGAGACCCTTACTTGGAATAACAAAACTAGTTAAAGAAAAGAATCAATGTATTAGGCAAAAAACAGGAGCACAGAACATAGTAAAGGAAATAAAACAGTACCAGAAAAAGTGGCTAAACCATGTACAGAGGATGGACACAAACAGACTATCAAAACAAGCACTAAAATATCAAACAGCAAAGGATGACCGAGGAAGAGATGGAGGGACCAACTTCATGTTGAGGATCAAGGAACAGGAAACATGACTAACCCTTCAAGAATATGATGATGATGATGATGATGATGATGATGGTTAATTTACTGTAGATAAAAAGTAGTTCTGAAACTAAAAGAAACTGAATAAATTACTGCATGAGAACAGCAAGGATTTTATTGCAATATTTATTTTTTAACTTATCTTAAAGTGTTGGATGTCTTGTGTTAGGCATTACTGATATCTGAGCATAATTTTTTGAGAAAATTTTCACTTTTTTTGAGCTTCATGTACACACACACACACACACACACACACACACACACACCACACACACACACACCACACACACACACACATACACACACACATACACACACATTTCATCAATCCATGACATCCCTCAAGCGGCATTCGAATAAGAAACATTGTCAGATATAAAGTATATTAACAATAATCAGTCATTACTAAGAACAATAGAAGACACAACAGACAATAGTGTAATGTATTATATTCATAATATCCTTATCTTGATCTTTTGAGGGCCAAACTGATCTATAAGAATATTAATCATCAAAAAATTCTTCTAAAGTGTAAAAAGATTTAATTACTAAATACTGTCTTAAAGTTGATAGAAAAGACCTTTTATTTTCTGCTAATCTTGCAATGCAATCAGGTAACTTATTAAAGATCCTAATGCTCATATAATACACTCCCTTTTTATATAATGTAAGATTACTTATAGTTTTAAGCAATTTTAATTTATTTCTCATGTTAATATTATGAACCTCATTATTGGATGTTAACTTTTCCTGGTTTTGTAATAAAAATTTCATTAAAGAAAAGATATATTGAGAAGTTATGGTCACTATTCCCAGTGATTGAAATAGTGGTTTGGAGGAAGTTTTGGGCCTAGAGCCAGTCATAATTCTTACTATTTCCTTTTGAGTCAAAAATATTTTATTGCTCTCTGAGGAATTTCCCCAGTAGATGATTCCATAATTTATTACCAAATGAAAGTAAGCGAAATAAGTCATCTTAAGCGTGTTCAAGCTGCTAAAGGAGTACGTGGCTGTAATGGCATATCAGACCCTACTCAATTTTGATAGAATTTTAGCAACATGATTTTTCCAATTCATATTATTATTTAATCCTAACCCCAAGAATCTGATATTTGTAACCTCGTTGATTAAGTAATTATCAGTGGGAAACTGTTGCTGATTATTTAGGGAGTGATTAGTGCAAAATTTTACCATATTTGTCTTTTCCATATTTAAGATTAATCCATTGAATGAGAACCAATCAGAGATATAATCTAGTGTAGAGTCAATTTTTGTTTGCAAATCTTTCAAGTTACTGGCGGAGACTAACACAATTGTGTCATCCGCATATATTACAGGACTAGCAAATTTGTTGATGCTACAAGGGAGATCATTCACATATATAACAAATAAGTGGTCTCAGGATCGATCCCTGAGGTACACCATTCTTTATTGTTTCCCATCAACAAAATGATTCGTGCTTAAGATTTTGTGTGGTAATTTTGACCTTTTGTTTCCTATTAGTAATATAAGTTTTGAACCAATTCAAGCTCACTCCACGAATTCCATAGTGGCATAATTTTGCCAAAGGAATCTCATGATTTACACAATCAAAAGCCTTGGATAGATCACAAAATATCCCCCCTATTTGTTGTAGGAGGTTTAATGAGGATATTACACTGTCAGTCAAAGAAAAGATGGCTTTTTCTGTATTACTTTCTTTCCTGAAACCGAATTGCTCTGGAGCCAAGATTTTGTTTGTATGCACATCTTGATACAATCTGCTAAACATTATTGTTTCCAGTATCTTTGAGCAAGATAATAGTAAGGATATAGGCCTATAATTTGACATTATGAGTTTGTCTCCTTTCTTGTGTATGGGCAGTATAATTACATGTTTAAGTCTATCTGGGAATACCCCTGTCATTAAAGAGTAATTGAATATGAAATTTATGGGTTTACTTATTTCATTTACACAGTGTTTCTAGAATATTATTTGAAATTCCATCATATTCTGAAGAATTTTTATGTTTAAGTTTATTATATCAATTACTTCGATTTCAGTTACCGGTATTACAAGCAAAGTAATGGTTACATGACACTGACAAACAAGAATTGATTCACCACATGGCATTTAATGTAGTGTTTATGATCTATAATACAGGCTGCATATAAACTTTTGTGTGTGCATAATTTGTACAAAGAGTAAAACATTAACACATAATATGGAGGTCACATTTGTCCAGAGGCAAGTTTCTTCTTTGAAACTACAACGTGGAAGTGGATAAAAATTTGCTGTTTGGTTTGTGAAGTAAATTAATTTCGTTCTGAACCATACCAGTCTTAAATGCGCTGGTGTAGCTCAGTCAGTATACTGAAAAGTCTAGGGGCTGGATGACCGAGGAATTGTGATTGAATCCCCAGCTAGGAAAAATATTTTTATCTGCTCCAAAACACTCACACTCAGCCTACTCTTCAGTCCGTACCTTGGGCTCTTCACCAGGTGAAAGCATCTGAGGAGTGAAGTCAACCACTCACTCACTCACCACACTAGTCCTCAGCTTAAGAACAAGTGGAGCTATATGTCTGGCTCGCCTATACGCCTTCATGCCGCAGACAGAGACAACTTCATCTCTACCTTCACTGTGCCCAGACAGATTCTGTGTTCCTCCAACCTCCCCATAATGGGCATGGGGGGGGGGGGCGACCTCAGTACATGATAGAAAATGGCTGGGTCATGATGATGATCTATCAGCTTTAGAACCTATCTAACGACACAGTCTGAATAGTTATTAGAAGCTGCTGGATTGTAAGTTTCTATCAATGTTTTGGAGGATTGTGCTGTCACCATATTCAGGGTGTCTCAGCAGACACCTGCAAGTATTCAGTGATCCTAAAGATGGAGGCAGTGTGTTTCTCCGAAACAACAGAACACATTTATTATCCTGCACTGCATAATACCCCACAGGACAATTATTGACTCAAGATCTGCCTTAAGAGCCCCCAAAATTAACAAACCCTAACTAGGGTCTAAAATGAGAATGGAGACGCAACTTCACTCCCGTCTACTTCTTAATGGTGTTGCAATGGTGATAAATTAACCTTTACCTTTACTTTGCGTGCCTAACTTAAACGGTACAAGGTTTCTCAAAAAGGCTCTTCGAAAAAAGAATTAGTAAAAGACTAATGTCTCTCCACAACATGCCAAGCAGGCACAGAAAGGGGAGTAGAGATACAGTTCCACTTATTCTTAACCTCGCAGGTGGATGGTCAACGTCACGTCCCGGCCGTTTTACCCCAGTGACAGGGACCCTTTACCCATTGTACAGTAGGCTGGACCTCTTAACATCACTTATTCCATCTAAGAGGTCCACCAGGTTAGGTGCTTTCCTTGCTTGAAGAAGGAAGCATAGCCGACATTCGAAATGTCATGTTTCGTTAAAACTTAGACGATGGACAAAGCCCAGGCAACGAATATCATGTGTCATACACCATCGTTACAGCCTGACAGAGCTGCAATTTGTTTCAGTCTTCCACAACACGCGTGCAGATTACAGGTTCGCGTGCACTTCCGTTTCAACTAACGGTGCTAGTGAGGTGCATGACCCAAGGAACGAACTGCAACGTGCAGCCGTGTGCTTACTGTGTTTACAAGCGTTACTGGATCTCCAGTCCGTGTGCCACGTTGCTGTTAGATTGTTCGTATTAGGTTCATACTTGCTAAACGGAGGCGAGTGATTGAGATTAATTCCCCTGCCACTTCACTCCCAGAGAAGGTCATGATAATCATTTGATAGGATGCTGGATTGACCCCAGATTGGGGCTGGATGAGATGATAAATAAAAACAGGATGGAAGACCGTTCGCCTAACCCGCTGCCAATTTCTACGGCAATTCAATAACAGAATTTGGAACGTCGATAGGTTACACAGTTGAGGAATTTACATGTGAGAGGCAGGATAGAGCAGTCGGTATGGTGACCAAGCCACAAGACCGATTTGGCGGTTCGAATCCCTACAGGGGCGAGATTTTTTTCTCTTTTCCAAAAGTCCAGACCGGCTGTAGGGCCCACCCGGCTTCCTATTTAATGGCTAACTGGGTATTTAAGCGGCAGTAGAGTGACCGGGGGATGAAGCTGACAAATCACCTCTATCTAGTGGCCAGAATGAGCAAGGCTACACTTATGCTCCCCTTCATATATTCGTGAGTCAGTCTCAGAGGTGAGACAGGCCTACATTCTTACAGTATGGACCAGGCTGATTTATGGGATAATGTGTCTTTGTATTCGGAGGTGCGTAGTTCGAATATCGGTGTCCGAATCAGCTAAGTTATTATTTTCCTCAGGCATAACAAAACGAATTCCTGGGTAGTGGTCTGTAACAAGTAATATCTGTTTACGCCAGCCATTATTTATTTATCTTGTATTATTTTAATTTTAGAGGCGGCCCATACGTACAGGCGAACCAGGGCTGTCACCTAGGGCACCAATTGGAACGCAGGTAACAATTTAAATACGTAAAACTGTTTCAATTCCATAGTGCATTTCCGTGTAGACCAAAAGCCTCAGCTAAAATTAGCCCTTGAGGGGTACGGAGTACATGTTTCACCTAGGGCGCCAAATCTAGGGCCGTCCCTATCTCCACCCATCACATTCGACACATTTATTACAGTGCCATAAAGGTGTGCGTGATTTAGCTTGTATGTGGTCTACTATCTGGTATTGGGGTTTGTTCTGTATCAACTCTTGAATCTGTGTACAGTCGAAAGGAATGTTTCAGAACGTAGTGGTAATTGCGAGGTAAGGAGACCAAATATCTGCCATTTTGACTGGGTTTCTTGTTGTATTCCGTCAAGGTGGATGTTAGGATTGCCTTACAATAGGCCAGTGTTTCTCAACCTTTGTGAGACAGCGGACAGGTAAATTCTTTTTTTATAAGACGAGGGCCCGGTCCCTGTATGGTGTGGCATGTTGACAAATATAAAATTACATTTAAATTAGTTATCAATTCCAGGAGAATCTCTCGCGACCCGGTATAATTGATGCCCGGGTCCGGTACCGGGCCGCGGCCCGGCGGTTGAGAAACACTGCAATAGGCCACATCCATCCCCTTACAAATCCTTACTACGTACCAATCATGATTGCGTCAACATTTTATCTAACTCTTCATGTGAAACATCATTGTTAAAAGACCAAAGAACTAAACTGCATTGTGAATGAGGACACACGTAAGATGAAGGTGGCGTGGCCTATTTTAAAATAACTAAAATTTCTCTGCAGGGACTGACCCAACTGTCTTGGCAGCTACTACCGGGACGAGGAACGAATTCGCGACCTTTCGCACAACGAGCAACTCTGATGTCTGGTGCAACAAGGACCTTTCCACCGGTTCAACCCGATAAAGCTCAGTGATTGGGTTCTGCCCACACAGTGTATATGGTTATGAGAACAGACAGCGATTATTTCCCTATACAGCATTAACTGACTGGTTTTTATAACCGAGACGAAGTGCTTTCACTGCGCGGTACGGACTGGGTCTTTAAATATAATTCGGTCTAATCTTAGTCTTTGTTGTGCTACAAATCGGAAGGTCGTTGGTTTGATTCTAGATGGCGTCATTGTAATTTTTCATTGACATAATCCTTCCGCTCGCACTATGGCCCTGGGGTCGACTCAGCCTCTAACAGAAATGAGTAACAGAAGTATTTCCTGGGGTTAAAAGCGGCCGGTGCGTAAGGCTGACCTTACCACCATCTTGGGTCATTGTCACATAATCTGGGAATCTTAACTTCCTGGAACACTCGGTGCACCTCCGGCATGTAGCGGGACTGAATCTTAATCTTGAATGCGGTTAAGAATGACCGCGATGTATGGACATGGTGTTGCCTTGAACTGCCTGCATACCTATCACACAGTTTCAGCACAACCGCCATTCATCACAGCATACGTCACTCACCTGCAACTTGTCTGGGTGCTGGAACCTCACCACTGGGCTATTTCGTGACGGCTCGAGGACCCCCGTGTCACACAGCAGTTGCAGCATCCGTGCCAGGATCATGGCACGTGACCCGCACTTCTCTCCATTCCTTTCTTGTTCCGCCATATTGTAGAACACACAGGCAGCCACACCGCTACCTTATTGATCGCTACCGTTAACTCCGCACTCAGCTGGCACTGCGGTTCTGCTGAGTTCATCTTCCCCCACCAATGCTGGCACATCGTGTAGAGTCGTCAGCATTCCGGTCGCACGATCTTGAGGACCCGCATTCAAATTTTAGCAATGAGACCAATTATTCGAACCGAAGAATTCCGTAGATTACGCTAGAATTACTGTGCAAATTATTGGACTACGGAATTAAAATATGAGACAACCGAATTCTTACCTGTCGTGGGAGGCCAGTGTTTTTCGACAGAGCTAGGTTAGGGTTACCGTTCTGCAAGCCGAGAGACAAACCATGGGGCATGAGGATGGAACATTATAAAGTGAACCGACAGTTTCGTTAGGCTGGTGTCAAACGAGGGGCAGTCTCGGGCTCTGAGAAGAAGTCAGCAGTCATAGCAGGTAGTCTTGTGGGTCAGTTTCAGCCGGTAAAGAGTCAGTCGATATCTGTTGTCACTGAGATGGTTAAATGAGGAGGTGTGAGCTTAATCATATGCTCGTGGAAGTAACCCCCCCCCCCCAATTACCCAACACTCTTGAGGTCAAATATGTCATGAGGGGTCTCGAAGTTACCACGGCAGACCCGAACAGCACACAAAGAAGAGTCTTCCCAAGGGAGCGGTAACCTTGAAATTTTTCAACTCGGTCCTGGGCAGACACCGTCTTCTATTGGCATGAAAACGTGGCCACGCGTGAGACCCTTAGTGTTGCCGGGAAACACGCTGCCTCGGTCTTAGCGACCCGTAAACCTAGTCGACGTAATTGGCGAGGTGTCTGAGAAGGTCCTTAGCGAAGGCGTTCTGAACCGGACACCCCACGACGTTGCAGCTGGTTCGTTCCGTTGAAGAGTCAGCAGCATCTTCGATCAGAAAGGATTATACGGGACGTGGCTAAGGTCTTCGACACTGTATTGGTCAAGCGGCTCCTGTATGAGGTTACCGCCCTCCGCATTTTTAACTTCATTCACTACGTAAGCTGTCTTACGACAGGAAGTTCTCCACAGGGTGCGAGATGGTGCTTCCTATTTCAGTTTACAGTATCTTCTAGTTCCCTTAATGTCATCCAGTAGCTGCTTACGTCTTCTTACTCGTCTTTTAGTCACTTTTGTGTTTCCTTCAGTAACGTATTTTTGAAGGGAGTTCCCACGCAAGATGTGACCAATCCAATTTGAGGTTAGAAATTCCGTTATGCTATTATATAATTATGTAAATAAACATTCAACACAACTAAATATATGTTGTTTAATGTAACATATTTCGACCATGTTTGTTTGCATGATAATTACTGACCAATCCAGCGGGCTTTCCTTCGTTTTATTGTATGTATGGCATTACTTTTCTCCTTGGCTCTCTGTAATAGTTCTTCATTTTTTTCACAAGATCTTCTCCATCCTACTCCAGCACCACACAAAGCAGCGCTTCAAACGTAGAATCTTATCACCTTATCTAATTAAAATAACTTCTTACTTGTATTGAAAAACGTTCAATTTCCACTTAAATCAGTTATATCAGCTCCTGTGGGCTGAAGTGACTCAAGATTTAGTCATATCACTCATCCTTATCAGCCTGCATGTGAACGACACAGGCGGCCCCTTAACCACCTTATCACATTAGCTGTCTGCTCTGGTGACAAGGTCGTCGTAGCCACGTCCCGCCAGCTGACAATGATCGTCGGGTACCTTGAGGTCTTATCTCAACAGACTCGTGAACTGGTTATAAGATAGGAGGTTCGTTGCCAGTGTCTTGGTATTCTTTCCGAAAGGTGCCCCTGCACCACAGTTGGTGAACTTTTGGGGTTGAAAAAGCAAGCCCTGCTCAGAATTGCCTGATGCGCAGAGCTGCTGTCAAATTTTGGGCAAATATTAACTTCATCATCATATGTCTGTCATGGAGTTAGGCCACTTGTTGACCTGTTCCGGTCTCACGTATCTAGAAGTCTCTTCAGAGGTCTGCCACGATTGTAAAATATAATTTGTAGACTGACACATTATCTTTATAAAACGGTTAAATTGTTTAAATTGTCATAAAGCATAACTATATTTCTTCTATGGCAAAATCCACTTCACGTTAAGCGACATGTTTTGGCATAAAGTGCCATCCTCAGGTTGTATATGAAAAAGTGTAAGAAGGCACTGAAAGAGATTAATAATTGTATCCAAAACTCTACATTGTTGGCTCTGCAGCCCTGGGTGGGCCTTGGCCTCCCCTTTTTTTTTTTCAGGTTTCAAAACAAATTTTTTATGGGGTGAGGTTGTTAGCCTCACACCCAACCCCCAACCTGTAGGACCAGGGTAACCATTTTCGTCGGGTTCATCATCCTTGACCTGTCTGGCATTGGAGGCCCTACCAGTAGCATACGCTACTACCAGCATAGCTCTCGGGATCATATGACCACGCAAGTAGGGATACCTTCATGGGGGAGGGGGAGGGTAGGACTGGTTGCAGGGGGTCATTATTTATGGAGACTTTACATGTAGACCATAGTATATTTTCTGCTCTATCTCTGCTCCAAGTGGAGCGATTTTCTGTGAAAATTCATAAGGACACCCCAAACATACCATAGGATGTCAAAATGTTCATTGTGATACGATAATAATGAAGGTAGAGGACTGTGTGGATGTTCTTCTTTGGTAAGCCTCATGACTGTCGAGCCATTGGGTGTACTGTAAATACCAGTGTAAAGGTCAAGGAAAGAAATGCGACCATCAAGTTCCCATCTCCATGGTGTAATGACATACTTATTTCTATCTTTCTGTACCTCCTTGCGGCAGCAACCCACGCTGTACATTCCTCTGCACAACCAAGGTCTTCAAATCGCTCATTTTGACAAATCAACAGAGACTGATTCCATTATAATGATAAAAACAGTATTATTTCATACAATATGTGTAAAATATCAGGGTACATCATAAAATCATTTAGTTTCATAACATTTTTTTTTTCCTGAATCAATACAGATTACTACATATGTGCTTGGCAAGATATGCATTGTAGACTCACAAAGGCAAATAATAATAATAAAAAAAAAGCCAGCATCTGTGGGTCTCTACATTACAGTACAATTCCTTTAATCCTGCTACTGACAGTCTGGAAATCCTGATGGTTCATAAAACAGTCCCCAAACAGGGTATGTAGGACATGTATGACTTCTGACTGGATGTTTCACCATCGATATTGATTCTGTGACTTTATCTTGTGTCTAATGTACCTTAAAGAACTTAATGAACAATTTTTATAGCTTCAGAAGATCCGAAGATGAGTGACAAGGTACTGCTGGCAAAAGGAAACACACGACACGAAGAAATCCTGAGAAACTTGAAATATTTACAAGGTTTGAACAAGGCAAAAGCCAACGTGTGGTTACGTCTTTATACAACATTGGATTGTCCAATATCCAAAGTACAAAGAAATTAAAGTGCCAATTACAGCTGTTACAGTATCAAGTGAAATGTGAAGGACCTTCCCAAGTAGCAAGGAAAGAGCCTAAATTATCGCAGTCAGATAAGGTGTTGTATGAATGGTGTACAACAGTGTGTTCAGAAGGAAAACCCATGACTTGACCTATGATAATTGGGAAAAAAGCTGAGTCTTTACCATGAAATAGTAATTAATGATAAAGGCTGTAAAATTTAGGTACTTTCTGATAACACTGCATCTTTTCAGGCCCTGCAGGTGTTGGATTAAAGGAATTCTACCATATATAAATACAAAATCTATTACAATTTTTTTTAAGAAGCATGAAAATCGAAGATAATGGTGTTAAATACAATCAATATTCTTGAATCTTGAAAAGAAACTTGTTAGACGAGGGAAACCAACAGCTGCTTTGTACAGGTTGTATAAATTACAGGCACAGCTAACAGTTTGTCAGTCCTACATACTGTGCACTTGCCAGCAGTAACTTCACAAAAATATGTGTTACTACTTAAAATATATAGTGAGTGTACTGTATATGAAAACATGTAGCACAGCACGTTATCAGCAGCAAATGATTGACTCAGTCTTGTGATTTGTGTGGGTTTACAGTTCTAGGTCACTGGTCACCTGCCCTCTCTTCCATCCGATTACAGAGGCATGCTGCAACCCATGATTCAACACATCTTGCAGTTTATATAGACAATGCAGCAAATCTTGGGGTCAATTACAATGCAGACCAGCAGCAAGATGTATTAATAAATTACGAAATAAATTAAAATTAAAATAATCTCTAAATCCAAAGTCCAAAAAGACTGAACATAATTCTTCAGTGGCACGCCCATAAATACACACCACAGCCACCCTTCCTAAGCAGCCGTCCATGAACAGCTGCTTGTTCATGGCTTAATTAATGCCAGCAGATAAATTGTAATCAGCATTATGTTACATGTATTTCGCCACACCTGGGGAAATTACCATGTTGCATACTTGTTTTCCCATTTTTTGTTTACACCAAGCCCACACTGGTATGCGTTAAACATCCCTGTTAATTGGTATAGACATAAATTAAAGTTTTCCCTGTCCACAGAATGAAGGCTTGCATGTGGGGGGAGTGGAGGAGTAGTTCCACACAGTCTTAAAATTTGGCAATAGGTGGAGGTCAGTAGTTATCCCAAGGTCCCACCTGCTTTACTCCAAGGAAAAGAGCCCATGATGCCCATTGAACAGGAAGGAGGCTGGGAGGATCCCAGAGCTGGTCTGGATGCTTTGGAGAAGAAACAAGTCCATTCTCTGCTTGTATTCAAACCATGACCATCCAGACAGTAGCGTAGCCACTACAATAAATACGCTAGCTTTTCTTTATGCTGCATACACAACTGAAAACTTGAATTGCTTCATTTGTTCTTGCGTATTATTTTCAAATGTGAATGTTCAAAAGGGGTGATGGACATTTCTTTGATTGTAATGCCTCATGAAGATGTTAATTTGTATATTGTAAATAAAAATTTTTATTCTTTTTCCGTATAATTCAAATTTTAAACTGTATTTATAGGACAAAACACAGGAGAGCAAACACTGTCCCTCGGAACACTTAACTGCTCTGCCATGGGTTACAAATCAGACAAATTAAGGAATACCAAACTAAAGACAGATTTTGAGATAACCAAATTAGAGAAACTGAATTGTCATGCAGTAATTGGCACTAAACCCTTTTATGTTTAGCAGAATTGCAAGACCATGAATTTTGAATAGTAAAACATGAGAAGTCCTCTAAGAATAATGATCACAAGAATCACTGTCTTCAGGGATGTGTCACTGTACAGTCTGGTATAAGCATTCCGTTGTTTTAAATGAGCGTATGGCTTCCACCCTTCACCAACGCAATGTAGCAATCTTCAGTTGCCACCACAAGAACCACAAATCTCAAAAGAATAATCGAGTTTCAAACAGTGAAAGCTGCCTACACCATGCTTCACATTAATATATATTTAGAATTACTGTTTCATCAATCCTCTGGCCAAACCACTGCATAAATAACATAAAAATCTTTCAGTAACGTACTTCATGGTGCTACAGATTTTGCTAGTACAAAGACTACTGAAATCCAAGAATTCATAGAGCATTTTTCCATTTCATTGCATCGGTGGAATAAATTTAAAAAAAAAATGACTGAACTATGGAAAACTATTTAACTCACTCTGTGCAGTAGGTAATTTGAATGTCAATTTTATGGTTATTCATCCTGTTGCATTGTAGTAACAAAAATAAACCAATAATCAACCATCAAACACAAATAAAAAATATATATATATATGTTATCCCATGTTTATGAGACATGCCACAGAAGAAGCTATTCAAATCTTCATATTCAATGCCACTGCATCTCATGACATACGCCTCACTTCAATTATGGTGTCACTTTCCAACCAACGGTCAAATATATACCATATTTACAGCTGCACAATAATCTGTAACCTCCTACATTTACATATTATGAAGAAAGCAGCAATTCAAATAGTTTTTGGACTGGAAAGAAAAGAATGTGTGTTTATATCTTACAATTTAGTGATTTTTTTTATATATTACTCAAACAACATAAGGATGCACCAACACATAATCACTTTTGAAGCTAAAGAATACAGACAATCATTTATATTTTACTGTGTTAACAATACTGAATGTTATAACAAAATCTCATCAAAGTCAATATAACATATACATTTCAACACTAAAATAGTCCTAACTCTAATAAGTGTTACAAAACATACTTTCCTTCCCAGTCACATTCACAATTTATGAACAAAATGGCAGCACCTCTGTAATCCAATACAAACCCCCCCACCATGTTTCTCCCAACTGGGCCTCCCAAGAGGCATCACACATAGTTGATCTCAGTCCATGAGAATGTCTCTCTTATATACGAGTTTCAGGCTCATTGAGCATGTCAACGGATGTGGCAAGACCTCTGTGACCTGCCAACTGCGGTGCTGTCATCTCGGCATGGACTTCGTCTCGAACTTTACCCAGCACACGCCTCACTTCTCGATTGTGTGGTGGTGCAATACGTAATGCGTCCTGTATATCTCCAAGTGCCTCCTCAAACTTCCTGTTAAGAAAAAAAACAGATCTTTATGCTGTATTTATTTTAAAATCTGACACACTTACAATTCAACAATGATAAAGCACTCAAGGTCTCCTTCAGGCTCCTGTGCCAAACCCTAAAGTTACACATATGCAAAACAAAAGTAGACCGGTATACTAAAACTAAACTAAACTCCGTGGCCTTAGTCCGCACGCGAACTATACCGACAGAGCGGCCGCCGCCGGTCGGCGAAGTTAGTGCCAACTTTTGCTGATAGAGGGGTGTCACGTGGTCAGCGCAAC
>Ga0131853_10010201_pt1 | contig 17186 bp, 8 predicted proteins | sample TergutLab28metaG_FD_92764 | JGI IMG/M metagenome (GOLD analysis project Ga0131853, IMG submission 92764) | Labiotermes labralis P1 segment gut microbial communities from Petit-Saut dam, French Guiana - Lab288 P1 (version 2) (version 2) | ecosystem: Host-associated > Arthropoda: Insects >... | reverse complement strand
CCGGTTTTTTAACAGCTGTCGCCGTCTTCCGGAAACCAAACGCCATTCCTCTCTGTTTCTCCATTGATCTGGTTCTAAATTTCTTGTTGTCATGGCTGCTTGTACTCCTTCCATCCACGTTTTACTTGGACGTCCTCTTTTCTTTCTCTCCCATGGTATCCAATCCATAGTTAATTTTGGTATTCTCTCCTCTGGCATCCTTTTGACGTGGCCATATTATTGTAATCTTTTCTGCTGTACGTGTGTAATATTATGATGTTGGATTTAAATGAAATCTGAAAGTTTGCGACAGATTTTCTAAAAATACCCGAAAATCATATTTCACGAGAATTCATCTAATGGAAGCCTACTCGTTCCATATGGGCGGATAGACACACAGACAGACGGATATTACGAAGCTGATAGCCACTTCTCGCAGTTTTGCGCACGCGCCCAAAAGTCAGTGGCTTTCGCACTAAGATACCCACATTATCTGTGTTCAATGCTGTGATGGCTTCCGAAAGCTGTTTTAGTTTTATGAGCCCTATGTTTTTGGACTTAGTCCATATTTTCGTATTCAAAAAATAGCACTACCATTCAAAAAATAGCAGAACCATTCAAGACCTGCAGCTGATCCCGTCCCTGGGCGAAATGGTGTGGTAGCACGTACTGGACCCAGTCCAGTAACTGGGTATAGGTCTTTGTCGGTTAGAACCGACTTTATGGTAGTTCGTCTTATTGGACTGTTTGCCCCTGCAGACGGAGACGTTACGCTTCTTAGGAAAGTCCTTAAGTATCTGCCAAATAACTGTTTACTGTTTACCTGCTGATACCCCCTGACATCCAGCAAGACTTGAATCTTCGTTACCGCTGTGAGAAGTACAAATAACGCGTATCTGAATAAGTTCATAATTATCAGTTGAGTTTACTCAGGCCTTCTTTACGAAGTAAAAGGGTGAAGGCCTTATATGGAAACCATTACCCCCCTCTCTCTCTCTCTCTCTCTCTCTCTGTTTGTGACGTAGTGTCAGCGACTAAACCGTCTGTCGAATTTTCTTGAAATTCTATACAAAATTGTGTATACATTGTCGTCGGGCAATTGTCAGTTTCTTGAATATCGGTTCGGTGACAGTCATTCTTCACGTAATGGTACAAACGGATGGACGTAATTTCCATTTTCATTTACCCGTTTGATCGCCGCTTAATATCGTTAAATTATTACGATTTTCGGTAAGGAAACCATACTTTAGTGAAGGGAGTGAATTTAGATTTGCCCCATATTTTCTGTATTCTTTGTCGACTCTGATAAAATTCGGTATTGGAGATGACTACAAAAATTTGCTGACTACGAGTTTCGTGAAAATCGGCCTAACAAATCTATACTTTTAAAAAAAAGCGTCAGGGTAATTACAACCCCCCCCCCCCCCGCGTAATTTCCACATTTCTTTTGCAGCATGCTGAGGCAGGGAAGGCCTACTTTCTTTAAAGAGTGGTAAATTAAATTACATTAATGTGTGTACCGTGAAACCGCACGACTCAATGAAGGTAAGCGACTGTGACCTCTGTCGCTCAGCACACCTTTGGCTGTCTTATGCTTTGGGACACAGTAGCCTTATGGTGACAAACATAACTTGTTTGTTAACTTTAGATAGGGACAAGTGCTGTAAGCCAAGCATCACCATTAGAGTTCAGAATGTCAAAGGCGTGGAAGTTTAGTGACACAGGGAAGACTGAAATCCTAGCTGTGCGATAAACAAGTAGCTCTCTCCTTCCCCTAGCTTTGACCTCTTATAACAACTAAACATAAACAGCATCAGTGTGTGAGGATGTAATGTTAGAACGACTGCTCATGCCAAGAACTGCATCGTACAGCAGTTATGTGTTTCCCTTGCTCATAGCTATTTGTCGTAAAAATGGTCTGACGTTTCGAAATTTGTCGGTTGCCAAGTGGACTTCACTGACGGCGTTTTGTGTATGATATGATATGATATGATATGATATGATATGATATGATATGATATGATGTGATACGATATATGATATGATATTGATATTTACTGAAATTGGATTTCCACTCGGTGGCAGTGGTCGGTAGACTTGTACAAAAAAGGAAAGAGACAGCACAAAAGGAGAAAGAGTACATAAAACAATACACAAACAATACAGAACACGGAATGCACAAAATAAAAAAAAATACAAAACAAAAAAGAAACGTAAAAAGAATATTAAAAAAACATAAGTCGGGTAATTAGACAATAAATATTTATACAACGTTCCTTCTCATTTTGTTTTTTTAACGTCACAACTTCAGTTGCAGGTATGTATGTATGTATGCAACCTCACAGTATGTATGCAACCTCACAGTATGAATGCAACCTCACAGTATATATGAACCTCACAGTATGTATGCAACCTCACAGTATGTATGCAACCTCACAGTATGAATGCAACCTCACAGTATGTATGCAACCTCACAGTATGTATGCAACCTCACAGTATCGGTTTCGGAATTTTACTTCCTATTTTGTCATCCTCATTACTTCATTTAACCCGGGTTAAATAATTTGCCTTGGAACTTGAAATTTATTGGTGATGCGTCTTAAAATCCTCTTATTTATTCTATATTTCTCATTATGAATAAAAACCACGAACTAATATTTGATACGTTTAATACTTATTACCCTACAATGAACGTCACAAAACATTATAAATACGCCAATTAATCAGTTTCGGTCCCGTATTTAAACACCATCAGTCTGCTTTCTTGTATCGGGATGAGAAGCGACTTTTCACAACTATTTAACAAACAGGCAAATAGATTTCAAATGATAGTATTGTATTGTGATTGTTTAAGTATCAATACAGGAGAGAACAGGGGTGCAAATTTTTCCAAAAATCGAGGGAATACCTCAAGAGTCTATGCGCCGGTTAGATGACATGAAGCAAGTTTCATACAGGGGACCAAAAAATATTAGAGCAGACCTACATCTCTACTCCCCTTCTGAGCCTTCGTGGCCTCTTCTAAGGTGAACTTTTCGTTACTTTACTTTACTGTACTTTACCGTACAAAATTTACTAATTCGGACGACCTGGCGCACGCGAATTTTGTGTGTCGGGGATGAAGGAAGACAGAACAATATTTCAGGATAAGTAGAACAGAGTTAAAATACAGTACACATAAATTCGAGTGTTTGCCGTTGGGATAAAAACAATCATAATAATGTAAACATACTTATAATTAAGTAGCCTGCTAAATGGAATTATTTAGCTGAAAGTTTTCCATGTCACAATCGAAATACGGGATAATTATTTTCGTTGTTACACCGTGCATGTTGTTGAGTTACTCAATTATTATACCAACTCCTGCACATATATAAAATTTATAACATTTAATGTTTTAATGTGTAAATTTTATAAATTTTATATATGTGCAGTAGTTGGTATAATAATTGAGTAACAGGATAATTACTTTGCCGTTGGTACCCAGTGCAAGCACCTTTCTCACACACTAGAGTGACAAGTAACAAAAACCGGCAGGATGGAGCATTCAAAATTAAAACTCAATGAATCAATAAGCCTCCCAGTCAAAGCAAGAATTTAAATATATTTTCAGATTTATTTTCCCGGGTACGATGTCTGGCTGCTTTGGATTATACAACACAGAATATGAAGTTCGCAGTGACATTTTTATATAAACATGTATGCAGCTGTATGTCAGATGGGATTGCCTCGTCGGTAGATTTCCTAGGCTACTGGCTGGATGACCGAGGAATATGTGATTCGTTTACCGGCAGGAGCAAGGGACTTGGTAAGCGCCTTCTCAAAGCTTCTGCTGAAAGCGATACTTAGTGTCGTTAACGTCATTATTATGCCTATGCGCATGGAACAGAGCGACACCAAGTAATGGATTATCTTGAAATTTTATGTTTTGAATTTTTACTGGAGTTTTTAAAATTTGATTTTGGTTAAAATCAACAAAACTAAGACACATTACGTTGAAGCGCAGTGCATTATGGTAATACGTCACCGTGACTAGTCTTCATAATTGAGATGAGCCATTTCTTTATGGGGTATGAGCCGAGACCGAAGAAACAGTTGACTATGTAAACGTAAAAATCTAGTATTTTCGATTGTATATATAGCCGTTTATGGGGTTAGGTACAAGAAATACATCTCGTCTTTTACGAGACATCGATTACGATCGATTGTAGGTCTGCGGAGGAAGCTTGAAGTGTTTGTTGTGTAAAAAGTGGAAACGCCCGTTTACAATACCTTCGTTTTGAGTGTTTTTATTGAAAATAGTCACGAATTTAAAATGTAGGGGTCGTGACAGACTGAACGCGCCAGGAATATAGCACTGTGGACGTACGCTAACGGGGGTTTCTTCCTAAAAAACGTGTAAACCGTCCCCGGATGCCACCCAGCCTACCACTTAATAGGTAAATGGGGCATTTTGCCCGAAGATAAGTCCAGTCATGAACACTGATCACGCACTCCTCTGTAGGCCTGAGTTGAAGAATGTCTCGAGTTATATATCTGCTACCCCATTTGCCTATACGGCGTGGACAAGAGCAACGTTTTGCTTAACTACGTATGCGTTTTGAGGAACTTGATCTTTTCTGAAAATAAGAACTTAGACTATTGATTGAATTTATTCTGTTTCAGGCAACACACTTGTCGCAGTTGAAAGAAATGTTGTACTGTCACAATACACTTGAGTTTGATACATTTAACGTTCTGGGCGATGTTGATATTTCAGAATGCAATAGGCAGGATAAAATTATAACATAAATTAATATATTACGTCGATAATTTTTATCGTTTACACCGTGCTTTTTTAAATCTACTAGTTCACACACCAACAAATGCACTGTTTATTGACTTGGCTAAAAGTTTTAAATTTACATTAAAATACACAATAATATCGCTCCAACATGTGTCGGTCTTTAATGACCATCATCAGGGAGCTTTATCTGTACCTAACTAAAGTTATATTTATGTTAAAACACTCGGTAAAATTAAGTCATTACATATATTAGGTGATGTGGCAGCATAAAGCTCCATGATGATGGTCATTAAAGACCGACACATGTAGGAGCGATATTATTGTTTATTTTAATGTAAATTTAAAACTTTTAACGAGGTTAATAAATAGTGCATTTGTTGGTGAGTGGACTGCCTCTATTATGTCGAATTTCATGGTATGTGGTGGTATAAGATTGCTTTCTGTAGACCAAAGACTTTCACGAATAAGTTGCTGAATAAAACACATTACTTCAGACGTAACTAGACAATCCAGAGAAAACATAATTATCTTCGTGCTTTATTTATTTCTATGATTTTTTTGACTCATTTAACAACACTTCCTGTTTCTCAAATTATAGACATCGAGTGATAGGAAAAGTAGTGAATAATTAATTTTCAAACAATGTGAAAGTTAGAGGTTGCAGCGTCATTTAAAATTGTCTTGGAATTTAATTAGAGGGTTTGAGGAAAATCACGACACATTTAGTCAGGTCAAAATTTCTTACCCGAACCTGTTCCTCTCAGCATAGAGAGCAGGGGTGCCAACATCTCGACCAACATATTCCTTTGAATTTCTTCACTTAACGTTCTTGTGTTTGAATAAAGGTAGATCAACTTGATGACACTTGCTTTATTATGTCAGTTTACTGCTCAACATGTTTCAGATGTTAATACATCCATCTTCAGGAGCTTGTGACTACTTGTTGCGTTGTTGTGTAGGCTATAATGCTCCTGAAGGTGGATATATTAACATATGAAACATGTTGAGCAGTAAATTGACATAATAAAGCAAGTGTCATCAGGTTGGTCTGTCTTTATTTAAATATCAAGATGATGCACGGTCCAATACGCATATGGTTCTTGTGTCTGTCTACAGCATGGCCTGGCATGGGTGGAAATGAAAAATGAACAGTCTTGTCATAACCTCGAAAGAGGTAGATCATATGGGGACGTTTAGTGTGGGTGGGAGAATAAAACTGCTGTGTAAGTTTTACTGGTAATCACATGCACTACTATACACACAAAGCGCTTTGTTGCGACACAGGGTGTCAATGGGTTTCTTGCGATTTTCGAAAAAAAATTGCGATTATTGGCCTATAGATTTTTCGACGATCAAATTTTTAATGGAGATTCTTGTTTGCTGAAGGACAGAAACACAATAAAATTAATTTTACGCGAATTCGAGGTAATTTATGAACTGGAGTTCTCATCCGCCCTACATAGCAGCTTAAAGATTCACGAGCATATGTTTTCTTCCTTTGAAATTTTCCGACAAAAATATTTACATAAATTTCTAATTTCCTCTAATTACCTGGCCAACTCATCATCTTTGATTTAATCTCTTTGCCACTATTCGGCGAAGCATAAAATAAAGCCTTTTATCATTCTAAAATGAGCCATCCCCGTTGCGTGTATATAAACAATAGGTGTAGGTATCAGTCAACAACACAACAATATCTAAACAGATGTTTAATAAAGGATGATAGTAACTACATGTTTCGGCCTATTGCGGCCATCATCAGGCTTTCATCCGAAAGTATGGTGGTGGTGCTTTATAGTATGGTTATGTCACGATAGTGAGCTCACCATCGTGACATAACCATACCAATCCCATATATATATATATATAACTTCGCCGACCGGCGGCGGCCGCTCTGTCGGTATAGTTCGCGTGCGGACTAAGGCCACGGAGTTTAGTTTATATATATACACTCTCCCGAAGTCTGGCACATTCCTCCTGGGACACCCTGTATATATATATATATATATATGTGTGTGTATGTGTGTGTAAACAGAACGCATAGTGATCTCACAGCCTACGGTTCGTGTTTCCTTTTACCAAAGTAAATAACCTGTGGATATAAAACAAGCCTGCAGTAAAGCACCGCGATATCGCTCTGCCTAACGAATTGATGAAGGCTTCCATGTAATTTACCGGTCATTATTAGGCGCGTTCGCAAATTTTTGTAAAGCGTGTCATACCTTCGTCATGCCTGTCCTTCCTTCCATCCGCATGGAACAATTCAGCTGCCACTGGTCGGATTTTCGTGAAATGTTATAATGGCGGGATTTACTAAAATCTGTCAAGATAATTCAAGTTCGGTTAAAATCTGACAAAAATAAGAGGCACTGTGTATGAAGACTTAAGTACATTTGTCAGTACTTTGGCTACTGGCGTTACAATAGTTTCATTCGATAGTGATGGAAAACAAATAATAATCGATAGTAATCGACACTAAACTGCCTTATTTTTTCATGCGATTTACATGATGCATGAAAGGTAAATCAATCCCATTACAGGCCCGAGGGGCTCAGAGGGTTCCAGGAAGTTAAGTTTCTCAGATTACCTGACAATGGCCCAGGATGGTGGTAAAGTTGTCAGCCTTACGCACCGGCCGCTTTTTACCCTCAGGAAATACTCCTGATACTCATTTTTGTTAGAGGCTGAGTCGACCACAGGGCCATAGTGCGATCGGAAGGATTATGTCAATGAAAAATTCCAATGACACCATCTGGAATCGAACCAGCGACCTTCCGATTTGTAGTACAGCACCTTAACCACTGTGCTACCGCGGTCCCTTACATGATCCGTAGTTAAGGAAAATAAAAAAGTGAAATTCTAATATTTAATGCCTATAAATTTATGCGTAGGAATAAGAAATTTCGCGTGTTATTGAATTACGAATGTACTTTCAAACAGTGTACAAATTATTTTAGGTATTTTAGAAATTACAAAATGTTTCGCCAGGATGAATATTGAGATTATTCATGAACGATGTATTTTTATATAGAGAAAAATTAACTTAGATATGAAAAGTAAGTTCCACATAAAATACCGGGTGTCCAGAAAAGAATGGTTGGGTTTCGGAGGTAGACATTCAAGAACCTTAAACAATGAAATTAAAGAGTAAGACAAGTAGAGTATGACGTACCTTAGTAGGTCTGTACGTGTGCAACTTCAGTGCCTCTGCACGTGTCCAATTGATATTCCACTTCTTCCCATACATGCTGTGCGGTAGCATATCCCTTGATACAAGCAGAGTGGTTTCTTGGATACTTTCTTTCACATGGGACAGGTTTCATATTCTTATGAGATAAACATAACCCCTTATAAAAACCCAAATAATGAAACAAGAATTGTCAAAACAGGGCTCGTAGGTTCCCATGGAATTCAACCTTCTCTGCCAAGCCATTATCCGGGAAATGTTGTTTGAAAAGTGTTCTTAACAGCCATAAGAAACTAAGCTTGAAAGTCTGGAAGCTTCGGCGGGCATACTCGACACTACTTGAGTGGGAGAACGTCAAGGTACGACAGTCTGATTCGTATGTGTTTCTATAAACAGTCCTACCAAACCCCACCATTATATTTCCGATACGGTGTATAATGACGTACTCTGAAGGCACTGACACTGTGCAAGAATATAGAGTCATGTACAACGGAAAGACACGTGACCACGATGGTTTAAATGGTATGAACATCCTAGGGAATTCCAGGATGTGAAGATATGAACGCTTATTATTGTTGCGTTTTACGTATAGCCTATTTCTTATTGGTTTTGCTTTTATTTATTACGACATTTTAAGTCTGATAAAGGAGGGAGTGCGTGTTATTGACATTAAATGTAATCATCTGCTTGCTCCTGTTGCCCTGTCGGACAGTACTTTAATTGCTGGAGGAAGAGACTGAACCAGTTTTGTGCAATATCTCAGTCTCCGTGCGACCCACACTGCCATCCGCGTTGATTACGTCACTACCGACATGACTGTTGGTTAATTTATTATGATCATTAACAATAAGACTTCTTAGATATTTTAGATTAATATGCTTCCTTTTTTTTTAAATATTTGCTATTTTTATTGCAGTATAATTATCTCAGTATAATGAAGATCACTCGTAGCTACCAATCTCTCTCTCTGGTGCATAGCATTTTTCTCTGCTTTATATACCTGTGCTGTTATAACGGGCAATATTTACTTGCCAAGGCCGTTTGACAGTGCCATCTGTAGAACGATGCGGTCTCTTATAGATGAAAGTATGTACATCTCAAGGCCGTCTGACAATTAATGCCTTATATCAGACTCGGGAGTAGATGCGTCTTCCGTAACGTTGTTACATGCGCTCTGCATCAGTCAATCATAAGCTGCCTGTTACAGTTTATACACTCGTGATATCATATATCTGCATGCACATCTTTCCTCAGTTGACACTTATATCTATCATTTTTATATCACCTCCCGTTCTTCTTCATCTACCCGACTTTCCATTTTTTCTTCTTATTTTAGTTATTTGTAAATCCCTTTCCTTTTTCGCCATAGAGTGTCTTAGTTTCTTCGCTGCTTTGTTCTTTCCTTGCTCTTTAATATTTCTTTATGTTTCTCTCCTAAAATGTTCCTTCATGCAACCCCAGTCGCCATTAACACATTCTCTTCAACATTAAAAAAACTGTTGTATTTGTTTTGTACATTTTTATGAGTTGCTGTTTAAACGAATTTGGCAGAGCCCTGAAGGAAACATTAATAGGATATTCAGAAGTCAACATAACTTGTTTAAACAATAATACTGGTGTGTGTGTGAGTGTGTGTTTGCATATGTGAACGTATGACATATGTGTTTATATGTGCTCACAGTTACGGAAATAGATACCACTCATTACACGCATAACTCTTGCTGATGCGAGACATGTACGCCAACGAATATGTCCGTCTTGCCTGCTCAAGTGCAGTGCTGCTTACTGCTGGAGTGACTGAACTGACAGGCAGGTGTATCTTCTTCTGTGCATGGAAGGTCGTCACCGTCTATCAGAAAAACAATAAATGGTTAAACCATCATTGTATAGGGAGTTTTTTTTCTCCTACTTTGCCAAAAAAAAAAGCCGGCCCGACGGGTCGAATGGAGGGTTGGGCCGGCGGTTAACGGTCAAGCAGGAAAGAATCGCCCTTTAATAATTCAGAATTAGTGTATGAAGTCTAGAAATAAAATAAATCAATGAGCGTTAACAATTTTTAAAGACACGGTAGGACAGTAGGGAGAGAGACGTGGCACGTTCATATTGACGTACAGAAGGAAATGAAACTACACCATTCGTAACATAATGGAATCCCATCCGCACAAGAGAGCTGGGATGACCAACAAAGTTTGCGAAAGATGTGTTGGAGAAGGGAAGAGAGAAACAAAAAGGGTGGAAGATAAAAAGAAAAGAAGGAAGAAGGATAGGTAGATTGAATATAAAAAAATAGGGGAAGAAGTAACAAGGAGGAACAGAGAAAGGAAGAAAGAAAGAATTAGCAATAATACTTTTCGTGAAGGCTAAACATTGAACCCTGAATAGCGGTTATCGCAATCGGGAGGTTTCTGGTTCGAATCTCGGCTGGGAGTTAAGCTGTCCCCATGGAGGGTTTACGTGTCCTCAGTCGCTCTACAAAATGGTGGATAGAACTCTCCAATAAGAAAAGTCCTTTTTTATATACTACGTCAAAAAACTGTTGACGTTGTATCAATCAGAGTCAGCGGCTAGATAGCCTTGTGTGAACGCCGTAAGTTTTTGGATGCCTTGAAAGCAGAGTTCTGGTTGCGTAGATGCGCCGTTGTGAACAGATGAACACGATTTTACGCCAGGCGTGCCCAGATGCCGTCGGTCACAATCGACTCTCTGTCTTCGCTCTGTTACAATATGCGTCCTTTCCTACGACTCTGAGACATATTCACGCGTTTTCACATGCCAGTGCAGTACTGTCATTTTACATAATGCAGCGTGATTCAAAAAGATGGATTCAATTTCATAAGTCTGTATTTCAAAATTAGAACTAGTGACAAATATGTTGTAAATTACATTTGATTATACTCACAATGAAGTTTATAAATGTTCATTGTGAATGTTGAAACGAAGACGAAACGCACGCTGCACAGCAGTCGCCGACTCAGTTTGAATGAACTCACAAACGCAAAAAATCTTGTGCTGCATAGTAGCCATTTTGCTCTCAACGGACGCTACTGCACTGCTGTGCATTAGGCGAGCGCTCTAGCGATGATATTTGAAAACTTATGACCTCCTGTTTCAAATTTTATGTAGATCATTCATATACCATGTATACTTCAGGAAATATAGACGTACGAAAATTAGTCCATCTTTTTGAATCACGCTGTATTTCAGTAAACCAAGACATGCATTCTGCGTATAACCACTGTTGCAACAGAAAGGCAACACATCGTTCTGTCTATTGTTGAGCTACACGTCACTGTCAACAATATAGTACGAATACTGAGTGTTTACACAACAATGTTCTGATCACGAAACTACTTCCCCCGCAACAGTGAAGTGTAAAGTGCCTGAAAATATTTGCCCGATTGTAGTCGAATTTGGATTTTCTCGGGAGAGTTTCATAAAAATATCCAATATCAAATCTGAAGTAAATCCATCAAGTGGGAGCCGCGCTGATATTGAGGGAGAACTGGACGGACGGACGGACGGACGGGAGACATGACGAAGCTAACAGGCGCTTTTCGTGACTATGCGGACGCACCTAAAAATATCGCTGCTTTATCGACTCAGCAAGGCATTGTGCAGGATTTTATATTCATCGCGTTATAGTAGGTGCCAAAACTAACTTCCACATGCCATTGGTACTGAATCTCCGGTTTCCATAGTGATAATATCTTGAAGACGGAGTGGCGGATCGCTTTCCCGTCGTCCTCCTCCTCCTTAAATACCTTTCACCTAATAATTGGTACTTGAAACCTTGCTACGGTTTTGAGAACAAAGACGCTCACAACAGTCTGTTCCGTCAGAAGCCGTGCTAATCTGTCGACTGAATTATGCCAGACCAGTAATGAATACTAACATAAGAATACATTACCATTTTAGAAGCAAATCGAAGCACGAATTTTCTGTTGGTGTGGTGTTAAATACGAGGTGAAAGGTTAATGAAGTGCATCACGTAACGAGTAGCTTTGTGATGTGTACTGCTCACCAAATATTGTTTCGGTGATAAAATTAAGATGAATGAGATGAACGGTGCATGTAGCACGTATGGGAGAGAGGAAAGTTGCATTCAGTATTTTGATGGGGAGACCTGAGGGAAGGAGACCACTTGGAAGACCTAAGCGTAGATGGGAGAATAATATTAAAATGTAACTTCGGGAAATTGGATGGGGAGGAGTGGACTGGATTGATCTGGCTCAGGATAGAGAAAGTTGGTGGGCTGTTGTGGAAGTGGTAAATGTACGTTCGGGTTCTACAAATTGTGGGGAATTTTTTGACTAGATGAGGACCTGTTAGCTTCGTAGGAAGGACTCTGCTCCATGAAGTTAGTTAGTGCGGTGTTAAATGTTTATGTACAATATGTGAAGCTAATTTAACTAAAAATAGGAAGGGAAATTTGGAACGCCACAGAGAAGCCTTTAGTAGAAGTTTGAATTGGAGGCTTACGTTGCTAATGAAAGGATGAAGAAACGCGTTAACCCAAGTCGAGATGACAGCCATCGCGGTCCTTATTCGTAAGTGTTTTGCAGAAATGTTCTGCTGCGAACATGGCGTCTTTTCTCGTGTCACAGGATCTAATGAAATATACAAAGCCACTTGATGGTACAGTGGTACACGGGACCTTTCATGAATCAGCTAAATCTCTTTTGTGTTGTCTTTCAGATGTTAATCTAAAGTAACAGCCACCATCAAGGCCTATTGTCACTAGAAGAATTCAGTTAATGGCAGAAAATGTAAGGCACCAAATGAAACAGGGTTTGCACTCTTGCGTGTGTTTTTCGTTGAAAATCTGTGAGTCAGTAGTTGAAATCGATTCACTGCTGCTCGTGGTGTGAGAGTGGTACTTGCAAACTGTAGCGTGAAGGAAGATTTACTGACACTTTTAACCCTGCAAGAGGCTGCAAGACATGGCGATGTCTACAATGCACATAAAACCTTCTTTGTTGACAACAGCCTATAGGAACACTAGCTTTCATTACTATTGATGATGCGCCGTCCATGGCAAGGGAGCTTAGATGTGTAGCGACAGTGAAACTTTCCCTTAATTTCGTAGCTGATGTTGCATCTTGCATTGGCAAAGGAAAGATTCTGAAAATGACCGTATGTTGTGAGAGTTTTAGTTTAAGTTGTTATTTAAATTCAATCTAAATCCTTGCAGAGACTTCAAAACTCTCTTCGGCGAAACGAATTCTAATAAGGCGTCGATCTATCTCTGTGCACCGATTTGTGATATTTAAGTCGACGCAGGATTTTACACAGATTTCGAAAACATATTCCACAGATGAAACCATTTTTAACTTCAATACGCGCAGGATATTTGCAAAGTCATTAATTATTGGGTCTTTATTTTCTAACTTCGATCACAGCAAAACTAAATGAAATCTACGCGGAGTGTCAAGGTAGATACGAAAGTGAAAAAACATATTTTAATGAAGTGGATTCGGAACTGGAAATTAATCAGATTGTCATATACCAGAAATTGGCAGGCGAATAAGCAGCACACCTTATTGTGATTAAGATGGAATTTGAAGCACTATTGGGTGATTTTAACCCGTGAAAGGCCCGTGGTTAAAATGCGTACCACCAGTTTAACATGCAACAATTCTACGTTATGCTCACACGTTGCATTTCTTTTGTATGAATCTCAGAATAAATAGCTATTCATTCCCTATACAGCTTTAACTGACTGGGTTTTATTACCGAAATGAAGTGTGTTTACTGCGCGGTACGTACTGAGCCTTTAGCTGTAGTTCAGGTCAATCTTGGCTTTCAAAGAGTTAAATCAATGGAATATGCAGTATTTCATGTACTTAACACTTTTGTTTCGTGAAGTGTTTATTGGGGAAGGTATGTAATGCAAAATAAATTCTCATTTCTTTTTCAGTGAGATTGATCTCGAAAATTAAACAATAGAATTTCAAAATGGCGCCACTTTCAAAAAACGGAAAATAAATGATACAAATGTGCAGATTGGTTAATGTACGGGAGTTTCCCATGTCTGACCACATGTTCAGTCATTTTTTTTTCATATAATTATTGGTGCGTAAATTTATATTCGTTTGTGAACATTATAAAATAAAAGTATAGATGGGAATAAATTATTTGTTGTGTTCCGACTGAATTGAATGGTCTTTTAGTTGATATTTACATCCCATCAAAGCTTTTTGGTTTATTCGACTCTGTACATACATTTCGAACATCGAAAGCATTTTAATTTTGAGAGACTTATTTTCAATTCATATGCAGTTTTTCGTAGTGTTTCTATTTCCCAAAGCGTATAATTTATAACAGTAAATATATTTGCTTATTTACTTTGTCTACTAATATTTAGTATTCTAACACAGCCAACACAAATTTAATAATAATAATAATATGGGCTGGGCATGTGGCGCGTATGGTTGAGGAGAGGGGGGTGTATAGGGTCTTGCTGGGGAAACCGGATGGAAGGAGACCACTGGGGTGACCTAGGCGTAGATGGGTGGATAATATTAGGACGGATCTCCAGGAGGTGGGATGTGGGTATATGGACTGGATTGGGCTGGCCCAGGATAGAGACAGTTGGCGGACTCTTGTGAGTGCGGTAATGAACCTTCGAGTTCCGTGAAATGCGAGGAATTTCTTGACTAGCTGCAAAGCAGTTAGCTTCTCAAGAAAGACTCTGCATCATGGAGTAAGTAATAATAATAATAATAATAATAATGTATTTTCATATCATAGGAACCTGTTTCGACTGCAGCAAGCCATAGTCAGGCTAACCGATGTTGTAAACATTTAAGCACATCAAAATTATACTGACACTCTATTGTTTTAAAGTTATTTTGATAATTGTAATTTTAAATTTATTTAAATGTATTAAAGCCATTCATTACGTTACATTTTTCCTCAAATACCTTAGATGAAGGAGCCACATTTTAATTACAATTAAATGCTGTACTGCATGTTTCGATAAAAATGTGACTCGCAGTGCGGTAGCATCTCCCTGATGACGTTCTGTTATAATCGAATTGTATAACAATGAAATGACATTGAAGCAATTGTACGCCTTCATGGTGCTGTTTATGTATATGTAGTATGTTTACCTACGTAACGTGCCTTAATCACCATTTCTGTGTGAGATATTTATGTTCCAATTTGATTATAATTCTTCTTTTTGCATAGAGCAGTGATAATTGCAGAATGCGACTAGACATTTACCTGCTTAGATTGCCGAATCTGAAGACGAACATCGTATGTGCTGTTACACAACCTAAACTTTATCATCCACATAACAGAACATCCTCTGAACAAATGCAGTTAGCTACCTGAAGTATCATTAAGTCATTTTCAGAAATGTTCCCCAGTTAAAATCAAACTTATTTGATATCAGCTGCGTCGTATATCTGACTTTTCAAGCGTGAGTCTTGTTGTGTAAACATTTTTGTGATTTTCCCTATTTCTAATTTAAAAGTGGTCATGGTCCCAGTACTTATATCAGTTACTCTAAAATTCGTAGAAGCTGCTAGAGATTCTTTATATTGTCAGGCAACATTTATGGTTTCGGTGGTTTTTGCGAAAACGCTCTACCTCTGAGATTGGAAGACAACATTTTGGACGATTACCTGGTACATCTAAATCACTCAACTCTGTGGATTTTTCACCATCATCGTTATTGAATTTCTATGGGTCTCTGAAACATGGTCTTTCCCATTAGGAGAAGAATGTAGAAAGAAAGCGTCAGCTAAAAGAAGGTTGAGACGCAAGGGAAAGGAAAGAAAGCGAGGCTGAAGAAACGTTTGCATAATAATAACTTCATAATCAGTACATTTCACAAAATATTGATAACATGATTGTATAAAGGAGAATGATGTGGGAGGAATATATAGCTTGTCTAAGTCGTATGGGGGATGATAAATGCCTATGATATAATTTAATCGGAAACCCGGAAAACAATAAACTTTTGTAAATATAGCCAAGTAGAAGAATAAGAATCCCTGAAGATGATGCAGATGCATTGAAACACGTAGGAGTACTTACGATACATAAATATATAAACATATATATATATATTGTGCATTTGTTGGTCTGGATAATAAACTGTACAAGATGCACGGTTCATACATCAAAATGGTTAATGACGTTTGGGGAAATAGCCAGTAATATGATAATCACACGAAACACGCTGTGTGGCAAAACGAAAAGTTTCATAAAGTTACAGCTGGTGGTACGTGTAATTGCCACTGTAATTTAAGCGGTTAAAAGGTCATGGGGGTTTCATTTTATGAATTCAACCAGAGTGTCACCCGAAACGGCTTAGTGCTCGCTAATTATTGTGAAACGAACCTGTAAATAATTCAGCTGAACGTAAATGAAGGGAAAGTGTAGCTACATCGACAAAATGTCTGTTCAGAAGCAGCAGTCAAATGAGGCAGATCGTGGAGCAAAATGTCTGTACGCTACGAATGATTGACGTGCACATAATCCAGCGAATTCCCCCCCCCCCCACAGTATGTTCTTTAATAAATTGCAGTGGTATAGAATATTGATCAATACACCTGAACGACCCTGAACAAAATTATGACTCATGAATTAATGAATTGCTTTGCGAGTTCTTGGTCCTCTGCACTGACGCAGTTGGGGTTTCCGTTCTTCTGTGATGTAACGCCTGCATCCCACAAGAACGGAGAGCTAAAAGAATTCCTTTATTGCCAAACACCGCGGTCTACCGTTTGACTTTCCTAATCGATACTAAGTGGTAGGGCAGTTAATAGAAAAACTGACCAATCCGAGGAAACCGTTTAAATGAATAAATAGCAAAGACGCAGCGTAGAGTGAGAAAACATCGCTGGCATTTACGAGGCGTGACGGTGATTTATGTATCGCAGACAAACCTGACAGTATGTCAGCAGTTCTACCGTACAAATCGGAAATGGAAGAGTGCATTGATTCTACGTGATGTGTAAATGAGATGCGCGCTCTTTTTGGTTTGTTACGGAGCTTAGATTCTGGATTTAATTTAATTCTGGAAGATACATACATGCATATTTTTACCAAATATACACAACTTTAATCTTATGCGTATTGGACCGTGCATCATCTTGGTATTTGAATAAAGGTAGACCAAGTTGATGACACTTGCTTTATTATGTCAATTTACTGCTCAACATGTTTCGGATGTTAATACATCCATCTTCAGGAGCTTGCGACTACTTGGTGCGTTATTGT
>Ga0131853_10010200_pt1 | contig 17187 bp, 13 predicted proteins | sample TergutLab28metaG_FD_92764 | JGI IMG/M metagenome (GOLD analysis project Ga0131853, IMG submission 92764) | Labiotermes labralis P1 segment gut microbial communities from Petit-Saut dam, French Guiana - Lab288 P1 (version 2) (version 2) | ecosystem: Host-associated > Arthropoda: Insects >... | reverse complement strand
GTGCTGTATCAAGTTAAACAACTAAATCATATTTTATCAAAATAACACAGTCACTTGTACTCCCACCTACACCACACTCGTAGGCGACTGACTCCTTACTGGATTGCTAGCGTCTGTTATCAGCTCCTAACCTTTTCACCATTTAAATCTCTCCCCTCCTACCTATCACCAACGTTCCTTAATACACGCTGACAGATTAACTTACATCGCATGGCCATGAACCGTCCTTAACTGACGCAAACAATCCTAAAAAAAAACAAATATATCAATAATGTTCGGCTACAGTAACTGGCAAACTTCAAAATGCCATTAATTATTTTGTGTTAGTGCTGATGTAAGGAATGGGACAGTTAAAATTAATCTTTTTAGACTTTTCCTCGTTAATGCGGAGCACATAGTAAATTTCTCCGCCCTCTCGTCCTTCTGTTTGTGCATACGGAAAAACTCAAAAATGGCCGAAGAGATTTTCGTGACACTTTATAATTACTAATTACAAAAATGTATCGATATAATTCAATGTTATTTCAGACAGAAAAACGTTAACGCCCACTTTACCTGAAAAGCCCACTGCATTGTTTATGGGAGATGAAAACAATTCGAACAAACTTGTTAAAGAGTAATAAATCATGTACTTTATGCTCAGGCATCTTGCTGTTAGTGGGCCGGGTAGCTCAGTCGGTATAGCGACTGACTATGGGCTGGACGGTGTGGGATCGTATCCAGTTTGCTTCGAGACGTGGTGGAGTGCGGTTGTGTTTAGGCAAGGAGTGAGCCGGTCGAACAGCTACCATTGAAGCAGTGAGCGTGTTTGTGCGGTGATACTACACCAACAGGCTATCAGCGGGAGACAGCAAACATGACTGAACGGCAACAAATAATCGTCTGTGCTTTCGATCAACGTAGCGCACGTGTGTCGGCGTTCGACTTACACGAATGGGTCTATGGAAAACTGCATTTACAGGAACATGAAGTAGTGACGATACAAATTGATGGGCCTCGGAGACACGTTTACATAAAATTCAGGGACACACATAGGATGCAGGCAATATTTACAGCGAACCAGGGGCAAGAGGACTTTCGACACGAGAACGGCGAAATCTCAAAAGTTCGAATCGAGGCAGTCGGATTAGGAATGCGACGAGTGAGGGTGGCGAGCTTACCCTCCGAAGTTGAAGACAAGACCTTGAAAATGGTGCTGGGTGAATTTGGTGATATACGTGACATTCAACCGGAAATATGGCCAAATGACTATCGCTGTCGGGTTCCCATTGGAGTACGCGTGGTAAGCATGTCACTGGTCAAACATATCCCTTCGCATGTGGTGGTGGCAGGGTACAGAACGCTAATATCATACGAGGGGCAGCCGACAACTTGTTACAGGTGCAACGAATCGGGTCATCTGCAAACTGCCTGCCCACACAGACGGCGGAAAAGCAGAAAGCAGACCGGCAACCACTGCATCATAAGCGGAAGTGGCGGCGAGGGGACCCATTTCAAACACAACGACAATATTGGATAGGGCCACAGACATGGCTGCACCCAAAAATGTGGAGGCAGAGATACTGCAGGCACCTGATAGCGCCCACACGCACCAGAAGGACGAAATAGGCCAAAGGGACGTGGGGGCCGCCCCCGCAATGGAGGAAGAGCGGGTACTGGAATCTACAACGGACACAGCTGGCGAACGACCACATGTGGAGGAGAGGCGACGGACACTGAGTAACGACCATGCCCCACCGTCCCGGGAGGGGCTGGAGGACAGGATTGAGATACCTCAAGAGCAGCAACCAGTGAGGCGGCAGTCCGGCAACGAGGAGAGTGGACGGCCCATCGAGGAAAACATGGACGTGGAAGGGGGCACTTTGGAGTGGAGTACAGGCGGGAAGGTAGAAGGTCGTCTAAACCCCCGGGACTGGGTGCAAAAATAGCTACGGCGACCAGTCCCAAAGGGCCCCCAAAAATTGAAGATCGACAGAGAGGACGACAGTCCTCCGGTGCGACGGCGGAGTAGAACGAGGACTACGGGAATTATTTCCCTTTAAGAACGAGGCGTTCCCCACCTTAGTTAGACTCGCGATGCCTGAGATTTTTAAAATGGCGACCCTCAACATTAACAGCATGGCTACGACAACCAGGGTAGCGATGCTGGAAGACTTCTTGCAAAAACGGAAAATAGACATCATTCTCCTACAGGAAGTCAAGCGGCCTGTCTTCGATGACATTCGAGGCTTTACAGCTTACACGAATATAGGCACTGCGGGGCGGGGGACGGCAATCCTGGCACGAGAGGATACTTCAATAGCCTCCTCAAAAATCTGGACATCACAGGACACCCAAATTACAGCCGGGCCCTGCAAGACTTCATTAGAGGGTTTGACCTAGTATACATGTGGGAGACATCCCAGAAGCGCGCTACCTACAGCCACTACACCAGTCGGAGAACCTCGAGGATTGATAGGATATATGCGTTGCGCAACCGGAGCAGATAAAAACTGGGTGCGGAAACGAGAATCGCTGGGTTTACTGACCACCTGGCAGTGGTGATACGAATAGCCCTTGAGGCCACCACAATGCAGCGCGGACGCAGTTATTCGAAGATGAATACGGCTTTACTTCGTGAGGAAAGTTTCCAGGAACAATTACGGAAGCGTTGGGCAGAATGGTCCAAGCAGACCAAATACTACCCTACCATGGTGATGTGGTGGAAACGAGTGGCAAAAGTGCACATCAAGAAACTCTTCATCCGTGAAGGGACTGTGAAGCGAAGAGAGTAAATACAGATGGAAAACTTCTATTACGCTTGTCTTTATGACATACTGCAGCGCCCGATCCAACACGCGGAAAGGAGGGCAGCGATTAATCATCTTAAAGCCAAAATTGTGAAACTCCACAATGCGAGACTGGCACGGGGACAGATTGAGCTACGGACACAAGACATCTTCAAGGAGGAACGCATGTTCCTATTACACTTGATTAAACGGAGAAAACGGAGGGGGCAGCGAGAGATCTCGGTAGTGCAGGATCGGGATCATGGATGGCAGACGTCTGCAAGAGATATAGTGCGTGTGTTCAGTGAGTACATGCGGAATAAATATCGCCCCACAGAAGTTGATGAGGACAGTGTCAGGACAATATAAGAGACGGGATACGGGTGTGTGCCTGATACCTGGAGGGAGATACTCAAGATGCCAATTACGGCCGAAGAGCTGAAAGCAGCGGTGTTCAAAGGAGACTGCAAAAAATCTCCCGGCAGAGACGGTATAGGACTGGAGTTCTTTAAAGTACGTTGGGAAGACATAGCATGTGATATGAGAACACCGTCTACTCAGATGCTCCGGGAACCGGTAACTATCAGAGCGTCAGAAACAAGGAGTCATATTCTGCATCCCCCAAAAAACGCGAGGCCTCATACACCAGAGGATTATAGGCCGATAACATTGCTCAATACAGATTGTGAAATATTAGCGAGACTGACTGCCGCCCGTGTGCGGCCCATTCTAGCTGAACTGGTCCATCCTAGACAGTACCGCGGCGTGCCCAGAAACACGATCTTCGACGCCGTGGCCACAGTACGGGATGCCATTACCTACGCGGAGGCGACACGGCGCCCATTATATGTAGTATCTTTGGACTTCAAACAGGCCTTTGATCGGATCTCGCAAACATACCTCCTGACCGTCTTGCGTAGCTACGATTTTGAATCGGGATTCATAGAATGTATTTGAATGATGTACGGAAACGCCACATCGGTCACACAAGTCAGTGGACATATATCTACTCCCATCCCCATCCAATGTGGAGTGCGACAGGGATGAAACCTTAGCATGACTCTTTGTCTTATGTCTCAACACTTTGTTATATTATCTGGATGAACGCCTACAGGGACTTGGCGCACATGGGGCGCAAAGGAAGACCACGGTGACCGCGTACGCCTATGATGTCTCCATCTTGGTAACTTCGCAAGAGGACGCCAGAACAGACCGAGACGCCATAGCCTGTTACGAGAAGGCAACTGGCGCAACCCTGAATGTTTCGAAATCTAGCGCATTGGCGGTGGGCACGTGGGACACTGCGTGCGATATAATGAGCATACCCTATAGTGAGGAAATAAAGACTCTTTGCGTCAAAATGAGGAAAACCGTGAAGCAGTCGGCGCTGGCAATTTGGACGAGATTGACGTCCTTGGTACGCACGCAGGTCCGACAAGCATACAGTAGAGACCTCAATATAGCACAACGCATTACGTATGTACAGGTTTATATGCTCACCAAATTATGGTACACTGCGCAAGTGCTACAGCACCCCAGTGACGGCCTCCGGCAAATTATATCGGCCATTGCTTGGTATATATGGCAGGGTGTCATTTTTCGAATGCCACTATCAACACTGCAGAGGCGAAAAGGGGCGGTGGTTGGGGTCTGATTGAGTTGAATATTAAATGTCGCGCACTCCAGATAACGAGGATCTGGCTTCAGGGGCAACGAGAGGGGACCATGATGGAGGGATGACAGAGGTACTGGAGGCTGCAGGGGATGCGAGATAATCCCCACATAAGGCAGATTCCACCTACCCTCGAATACCTGCGTACCTACGTCCACAAAATGACGTACATAGACCCCTACATGCTGGGTGAACACCATCTGACATTGCATAGGAGAGTGTACTGGACGCTACGAGGGATGGCGGAGGCGAGTAATCCACCGCGCGTGATTGGAATCATGCAACTTCATCCGTCCGCAGATTGGGAAAGAATATGGACCAACTTGCATCAGTGTTGGGCGACGGAGACAGTAAAGATAAACTGGTATGTGGCGATACAAGACATACTGCCCAATAATGAAAGTCTACATAAGATTCGACTACTCGACTCACCACTTTGCGGACATTGCGGAGAATCAGACACGGTCCAACATAGAGTAAGTACGGCGAGGGGTCGAGGATCTGGCTGTAGACCAAACGACGTATAGCATGGATTCTGCGCATTGACCCGGCCCATATACCACCGGACTGGACAACGAGATCCCAGTTCCGGCTATGGCCACCTCAGCGACACCGGGCGGTATTATGGATACTGTCCCAAATAGTGTGGTAGAGAATTAAAGAATGTCGAGCAAGCACTGAGCAAGATTACGGCGACTTTCTGCGACGGACACGCTGGAAGGCGTATCAGGCCCTACATCGCCGGTCCAACGGTGGGAACTATCTTGAGATCCTATGACCATGATCCCACAAGAGGGACACGCCGTGGAGCGGCAGCGTCGGGGTGACTCTTGTTACAGTGCTTTGGCAGCGGTAGGAGTGGAACGGAAATCGACCCATGCGAGTATGGTGCGTGGACCGCAGGGGCATGAAGGCATACGAGCAAAAGCGGTCCTTGGCCCATTAGGTGGAGTAATGGATGTGACTCAGTGTTGTACATGGGCCGCAAAGTGTGCCAACCTTGCACTCTTGTGCAGTGTGAAGTGAGGGGGCAGGGAATGTATGCGAGGTGTTCGAGTATACTGTACGAGAGGGAGGTGGATCGAAAGGCACGGTGGTGTGGGGGGAGTGATAATGTCCCTTGTCCTATGAACACTCTGACTGCAGGAACGATGCTGACAGTAGCTGTCACATGTGCTGGAATGTACACAGTGTACCTGAATAAAAGTATGTTGGTTTTAAAAATCTCGGTTGAGGCGAGATTTTCCGCCCGTACAGACCGGCCCTGGGACCCACCCAGCCTCCTGTAAAATGGGTACCGGGTCTTTCCAATCGGTAAAGTGCGGCTGGGGCGTGCTGCTGACCACTCATCCCCTTCTAGTGCCGCGGTCATGGAATAGCTATACCTCTACCCACCCTCTGAGCCACACTGGGCCTGTGACGGGATCACTTTACACTTTACTCTTTCCAGCCCACTAAATAACAGTCATTTTAAGAGTGCGTCTCCGAAGCTGTATCTATGTGTCTACCAACCATCAGCAACGTTTGAACGTCTAAAGTGCTTTTATATTATGTTTAAACTGCACTTCTGCTGACGGTACTTTATAACAGTAAGAGCTGAAGCTATATTAGACTAGTTAAGTAAACATTTAGCCAAGTTATTCAGTTATTTAACTTTCTTTAAACGTGTGTAACAGTGGACGTTGAACACTTTAAAGTTCATAGTTTGTTCATTAAATGCCGGCATATAATTACTTATGACTTACTCATAATTCATAAATGTCAACTAACACTGCGACGTTAATATGTGTTCATTATACCGGGTGGGCCTATATTTAATATCAGTTTAAATATCCCGTTCAGTACGGACCTTAGTTTCCACGGATCTTCCTTTAGCAAACGAGCTTGTTAATCCTTGGAAGATGAATATTATTCTACGTTACACATAACAGTTCGATTCCACCTCACAGAGAACACGTTGTGCTTCCACAAAGACCAAATTGGATGCTGCATAAGAAGACAGTCGCTGTTCATTATGTGAATCATACGAAACCTAGAAAATATGTCGACAAAATTCGGTTTCTTTGGCATTAAATGTGGTAGCAAATATACTAAATACTAGGATTTAACGGGTGAAGTGCACACTGTGTATTTTTATAGTACTGAACTAAACTGACTTCATGGAGCAGAGTCCTTCGTGAGCAACTAACAGGTCCTCAGCTAGTTAAGAAATTCCCCACATTTTAAGAAACCCGTAGGTTCATTACGTCATTCACAAGCGAGTGCCACCATTCCCTATCCTGAGCCAGGGAAATCCATTCCGTACCTCCCCATGCCACTTTTTGAAGATCCGTTTTAATATTATCCTCCCATAACATTTCTATGTATGCTATATGTATGTAATACTGCTTATATTCCACATATAAATTTAAAAAATGGCGTCTCATTATACTACAAAAAACTGTGTGTGTGTGGGGGGGTGTGGGGGGGTGTGTGGGGGGGGTTATAAACATTTATTAGCCTGCATGCTCCATTACTATGGAGTAATACTACATGCATTGATGGTAACTTTTACATATTATTTTCTATCTATTCTATGTACAGTTTACGACCTTAACTGTCTACACGTATGTGTACTCTATTCTTTGTTCCATATTATTTTGTCTGTGTATTCTTTGAAGTTTTTGTAGTATTTTATACTTAGTTTGTTATAACTCACTGGCCAGTTTTCTGTCCTTGTCACCCCTGTTTTTTGTTTATCCCCTTCTTGCTCTAGGAGTGTGCAATCGAATAGGATGTGGTCCACTGTTTGAACACCTTTTTTTTTGCAAGGGCACATTGGATTATCTATTATTTGTGTGTGTGTGTGTGTGTGTGTGTGTGTGTGGGTGTGTGTGGGTGTGTGGGTGTGTGCGGGTGTGTGTGTGTGTGTGGGTGTATGTGTGTGTGTGTGTGTGTGTGTGTGTGTGTGTGTGTGTGTGTGTGTGTGGTACATAAAAGGGCTGCGATTTGAACCGTAAAGTTTTCAGTTTCTGTTGTGTCACAGAAAACAAGCCCCTCTTCTTTTCAAACATGTAATTACAAAGGAGCAAAAGAGAATAAGCAACGCTGGTGGGTTTTATTGAATACTGTCACCGAAAATGGCATGATTTGTAAGGTTAAGATCGCAGAGTGTGAGAAATAATTACTTATACCAGAGCTGTTTAACAAGTTTTGGCAAAGGGCTACAACTACTGTTGTGAGCTGGCTCGCGTACCGCACGCGTAAAAATCACAGTGAGTTGCGTACCTGGTTGCCGAATTTACTGTATAATTTACTGTATAATTTTTACAACGTAATATAATTTAGGAATATGGAGCCTGAACGTATAACACAACCTCGTGGGCCACATGCGACCTGCGGATTGGGCGTCCGTGATTTGTATTTACTCTATCTTTAATGACACAGTGATTAGCTCAGGCTGTGTATCGGTGAACTGTGTAATTACTGGTAAAGAATGAATCGAAGTGACTGTGGGATGAAATGGCCGTCGCTTAATTCGAGTTACTAGCCTGAAAATTGTCTCGATGGACTGAAAAAATCTGCGACAACGTCATTTAAGATACCTGACCTGGAAATTTGGTTACGGTGAGAATTCTGAGCCAGCAATAACAACGACCGGACCTGATCATAACAGGTAACCACATTACAATACAGAATGAAATCCGCTGTAGAGAAAACTCTGCTAAATGCCTTTTGCATCCAAGCTACTCGTTTTCCTTCTTCACATCTATGATTGGCATTTGTGTTGTCCAGAAGGTAAAACGTACACCGCGCATTATTGTCGAGTCGGCACCATTCCTATCTCTTATTCCAGAAGTCCCAGGTTTAAGGGTAAGTACGCATACCTACTATCCTGAGGTTTTCCTCAATCTCTAAATTCCCCCAAGCAATTAACTTGATCGTACCTTCACGCCATATATTACAAAAGCTTCCAGTTGCATGATCCAATTCTGTCACCGACAATCATCATACAAACTTAATAATTAAACAAATACTTATACTTTTACTGGGGAATAACCCATAACTGTCTACAATATGTCTGCTACATGTTTCGGTCCCTCATGGGCCATTATCAAAGAATATCGTGGAAAACGAGAAGTTACAATTTTTAGGTGCGTCTTCCCCTTTGTGTTTATCAAAATAACAAAATCAATGTAATATGTGTATATATCGTCAAAACACAAGTATATTTATTATTTATATATTGGGTATGTTTTATAACTACTCGATAATTTCATGTACAACCTGAAGATGGCCAACATTAGTGGCCGAAACATGTAGTTGTGCCTAATGTAGTAGATACCCAATTTACTACTAATAAATATAGTTGTGTTTTGACGAGAAGTTACAAATAAACAACATTCCATACATATAATAAGACAAATTATGCATTTAAAATGTTGTTGTGAGAAAGCAGAAACAAAAATTAGGAAGGCAGAACGTATTATTAACTGCTGTTGTTATAGGTTTCAAATTCAAGCATTTATTTATGTTTCTTTTTTTGGCGGTAGTTGTAATTATGTAGTCTCACGCTTAAAATCGTCCTACTGAGCTACTTACGACGTCGTTAAATCGACCACAAACAAGTAACTAAAATAAACACAGTGAGCCTAATGTGATGACCCAACTCTATGCAACTACAGAAGTTACACGCAATATGTTGCAACATAACACGTTGTCTGCATCCTGCCTGACAGTATATGCTACTCGGTGCCAAGCTAAGATATTATCTGCTGATAATAAAACAGAGATGCCCTATTTGGCTGATGAAGTTGCCACTGTTCGCTACGTTGGGAACAAAGACCTCTAAAAGATGTCATTTGGGTACATTTCCATATCTGATCGATTAAACAATCTGGAAACAGTGGAGGATTATTTGCAATGGTATTAGTGATACTTCCGCTAAAAGTCTCATCGGCTCAAACTTCCTTCTCGCTAGGATTCAAGGAACGTGAGTCGAAATATTATCTACCATCTGCAGATTTCATGTTCACAGACAACAGCTCACAACTTCCATTCTTTTAGCAGAGGAATGTCACCAAATGGAAAGCTGCCACATTGCCACGCGATAAGTTCTTGTCCACAGTACAGCAGTCCGAGAGTCTAATTTCGTCCTTGTTAAGAGCGAGTAGCAATCGAAGTTACATTTATTCCATTTCGTGACTTCGTTTACTAAACTTTCAGTTGCTACTTCCCTACAGCACACTGGTAATGCCATGTAGGCCTGCCACGTGCTTGAAATGCTCCAACTCACGTAGACTAATAGAATGGATTTCTTTTCTAATGATTGGTAGGATAAACCCAGCACCTTCCTTTACCGCCGTATACAGTGCTTAGTTATATTTGGTGCTACAAGGTCGCGTTATGGAGAGGACGTTACAAGACTTATGGGTAAATATCAGGATTCAATGGAGCGGGAATAATCAGCTGCGCTCGCTACAACTTCACCCCGCCTCTACACCTATTGAGAATCGAAATCCGATCTTTCACTCTGTAGCAACCACTTTGTTCAGTAAGCTATGGAGTAATCCAGGAGGATAGGTCGATATTTTGGGGTGTGATAGGATTTGTCATTGCGAGAATAAACTTCATACTAACATGTGTACAGTTCTGAATGTTCACCGAGCTACAGCTGTGTGAATACACAAATACAAAAGCAGTGTGATAGGTAATAGAGAAATAAAAATTACTGTTAATATAATTGTAACTTTAATTTGATATTTAATGACAAATGTGTTACACAGAAATGACAAACTTGTTACAGTTCACAACAAATTTTCGAAAATCCCACTGCACTTAACAAATCGTGTACGAAGATGGTGTGTTGAATGTCGTGCTGTTCACTGTTCACTGCTCGGGCAGCAGCATCCAAACCGCGATCGACAGTAACTAATTTGTCATTTAGACATTAAATTAAAAATAAAATAAACTTAAATTTAAAGATCAAGATATATAGAATTATAATTTTGCCTGTTGTTTTGTATGGGTGTGAAACTTGGTCGCTGACACTGCGGGAGGAAAGGAGGCTGAGGGTGTTTGAGAACATGGTGTTGAGGAGAATATTTGGACCTAGGAGGGACGAGGTAACGGGGGAATGGAGGAGAATGCATAACGAGGAGCTAAATGATTTGTACTCCTAACCCAATATTGTGCGGGTGATAAAATCGAAAATAATGAGATGGGCTGGGCATGTGGCGCGTAAGGGTGAGGAGAGGGGGGTGTATAGGGTCTTGGTGCGGAAACCGGAGGGAAAGAGACCACTGGAGAGACTTAGGCGTAGATGGGTGGATAATATTAGGATGGATCTCTTGGAGGTGGGATGTGGGTATATGGATTGGATTGGGCTGGCCCAGGATAAAGATAGATGGCGGACGCTTGTGAGTGCGGTAATGAACCTTCGGGTTCCGCGAAATGCGGGGAATTTCTTGACTAGCTGCAAATCAGTTAGCTTCTCAAGAAGGACTCTGCACCATGGAGTAAGTACGTAACGGTAATTTCTCTTTCTATATTACCACTCACAGGGCTTTTGTATTTGTAGATTCAAACAGCTCTACATCGGTAACTATTCAGCATTATACACGCGTCCATATGAACTTTTTTCTCACAATGGCCGATATTATCATCTCCGAAAATATTAGCCTTTAGTCCTGAACCACCCCACATAGGCTGAATTAAATATGACACCGGTACAATGTTGTCAAGGCGAAACTGAAGATAACTGTGTTATCCAGCTTACCATCTTCAACATACTAGTATTTTCCCCTTACCTACTGTCCCATTCGCTGAAGCATCGATGGTAGTCTTTAATTTACCCCCTTTCAGGACAGCGCACGATCCCCACTGTGATTTCTAGCAACCTCTGTGCCCTGGGGTTGCTTGTTACTGTACAGTAGAGAAAATCATCCTTCTTTCCCAAATCAGCTACGTGGAGAACCAAATGAAAGTTGGGATTTCAGGTTATCGTGGCGGTGAATATTAAGATTACAGATTTCTGGGGTATGACGTCGTGTCTCCTGATATATAAGTAACGACGTCTTGAAAAAAACCTGATGCCTCCTTCTTTTACTTTGAAGATAAAGGCAGCAGATGTCTCCACAATGTTTGTTCCCATCTACCAAACTACACCGCATCAAGCTCCCGTATAGAATACTTGCATGAAGGCAGCACACTCCTCCGAAAAGTCTATATATGTTCTGGACAAAAAGGTATCACATCCCTGAAGATATAATCAGAGTGGGATGTTATAATTGGCCACAAAATTTCTTTTGGGCGTCGATTTTGAAGGTGCTGCATATATCAACCAGATGTGCTGCCGAGCATCATTTCGGAACACGAAAATAAGTGGAACTAATGTAGTTCCCACCTAAAAATTTCGCGCGTCCGCCAACTTTTTACTGAAGGTATAAAATGACAGGTAAGAAATTCAGATATCCTTCAGTGCTGTAGCTTGTTTCCTTCCTGGTCGGGCTACGGACCTATCAGCACCCCCTCGAACAGCGATGTGTAGTCAGTCGGCACACAATAAAAACGTAAACACTGAACACTTTGCTGCCTGCACTAGAGTCCACAGCGATCCAAATTTAAAATCAGAAAACTGAACCCACTTCCCATGGTTCCTTAATAGCCACTTCGTATCAGTTTTCCTCACCTCAACAGGTTCATTAATATGCAAGTCTTTTAATTTTAATTCACTTTTGATATTATGCGTTTTCTTCTTGCTATGAAGAACGCTTCAATCCAACTCAGCACCGACCCCAACCAGCAGGCACGAAGGAAAAAAGGAAATCTTAACGCCAGCGCTCACTGCACAGAACGAAACGGAAAGGGCACGGAACTTTGATGTTATCACCCCGTTGTGTTGTCAGTATTGACAGACAGTATTTGTACATAGGCAAATACAGCCTTTATTGATAAAACAAAAGCAGTTACATGAACTGTAGTGACGTATCTTTCGAATTCATCGGTCATCATGAAGCTAATCTAATAAAACACGACAATATAAAATTGTGTAAATACGGAATATCTTATGTCAATGGGAATAAGAACTCGGTTCCTTACAGCACTGTCTACAGTATTTATTGTTATTCTTTGTTTTACCGTTTAAATCTGTTTGCACCTACTAAATGGCACAGATTTAATCCCAGTAAAACTTTCTAATCGTTTACAATTCGTTTACAAATTCATTTTTAATGTTGTACCTTCCCTGGTTTATCTCACATGTGACGGTACAGTTTGTTGTTTAATTATGAATTTTCAATTATGTAAATGTTGTTTATTCTAAAAACAGTATGATTTCAAACTTCTACCTGTGGATATTCTTGAATTGAATAAATCGTTAATACCACATTACACGGATTGTCGTATAACTGCGTATTATACGTATATGCATGCATCCTTTAGTGGAGTAGTTCGTTAATATCACATTAGTTTTACTTCTTTATGGTATATTATTCTACGTCATTACACTTTCATTGGGCACGCGGTGGTGCGGTTGGCTGAGGCACTGCGTCGCAAGCCGGAAGGTCGGGGGTTCGATTCCCGATGGTGTCATTAAAATTTTTCATTGACACTATGGCCCTCGGGTTTACTCAGCCTCTAACAGAAATGAGTACCAGAAATATAAAGAGGCCGCCGGTGCGTAAGGCTGACAACCTTACCGTGTGCCGACTGTCACGGAATGTGAGAGCCTCAGGGCCTGTCTAGGCCACTTACGGTGAGTCTGCTAGTGTATGGGCACCCTAAGATGCATTCGACACCCAAACAATTATTGGAAACTGAAGGATACTACATGCATATTCAAAATACATGTGATATTTCCTGTCAATTAGCACGAACCTACGCGGTGTAATAACTCAGAAGACTTAGTTGAGGAATATGGTCGCTACTGAAATGACTGAATTGATCGTGTACCTCTCACATCACATCTGTTAATTCCGAAACAAATCGCTTTGGCTAAAATTCGTACGTTCTCTTTAACCACATTCAATACGACGATGCAACGCGGTGCGTGTGCATTGCTGCGCCATCTGTCGGTCAATCAAAGAACTATTAGAATGGGGGCAGTCATTCATTTAGTAATGTCTCACGACAGGTCCTAAGCGAGCTCTCCACATAGTGCGATCTAGAGCTTCCTCCTTCAAATGAGAGTATCCTCTCCTTTCCTTACGGTCATCAGGTAGCTTCCTACATCTTCCTGGCACTTCTATCCCCCCTTTTATCTTTCCTTCAATAACTCATTGTAGAAGGCAGTTTCTAGGCAAAATGTGACCAGTCCAGTTTACTTATGTGTTCTGGATCTTAAGGTATGATAACTCATTAATAATAGTAAATTTGGAACTCTGCAGACCCCACCAGTAAAACTGAAAACATGTAGTAGGATTACTAATCCACGGCATACAGGAATGGTACTGCGAATTGACCCCACACTTGCACAGGCGTAATACTAAATATTAGTGATTTGACATGTTTGGCTAATGGCCTGGTGACCCTAAACTTGTAACCTAATATAAACTATTGACAACATCAGCCCAGCAAATGAGACTCTGAATATACTTGACTGGCAAAAGCAGTAACAGATATACTAGAATGAAAGAACAAACATCAAATGAAGTCTAAGTTACCGGGCATGACACCAGAACAAAATCACCTTCTATGACATGAACATGTTTCAATCCAGTAGATTCAATTAGATTAGTAGCTGGGTTCGAGCCATTGCAGTCCTGATGTACCTAGGCCTTATGACAGGACTTTGTGCTCCATTATCTGATATTAGGACAAGGGAGTCCTATTCCTTTATGTAAGATCCAGTTGACCCCCCAGACTTAGGACTCTTAATATCCTCCGGGTCCAAGAAGGAACCCAGATTGCATGTCTGAGTGCAGCCAAAGCTTCACACACAGAATGTGGACTGAGGTTTCTTCCTCTGTACCACGCCTCCTGCATGAGGGGTTATTAGTCAACTAAATGAAGATATCTTCTCAGGGTATTATGGCCAGTAAGGAGGCCCATAACAAACCTGGATTGTGTCCTGCTAAAGGACAATAATCCTGTCTTTGTAGTCAGACTAGTGCCCGGAATCAGTTTTTGAGCCTGTATCTGATGTCTACTAGAACCTTCAAACCAGTAAAAAGGACAGCCATGGATTCATTTGTTTCAGGGTGAGAAGTTGCAGATTTTCTGACAGAAATATGATACAAGTTGTACAGCACACCATTTGGACAGTAATAGGGTAATGCTGTATATAGGGCATGTAAAAGACATAAAACCATACCTGACAAAGTAATCACAAAGCATCACTGACAGCACTGTCAATAATGTCACTGGACACTTGCAATAAATTACATTGTACTAATGTTGTACATACCATGCATTAAGTTCATAATTATCTGTCTTCATCAAACCAGCGTTTCATGCACCACTTCTCCCACACCAAGTTACATTACACAAGTTACACGAGTGCTGAAACACATCAGAGTATTAGTTAATGTAACTTGGTGTATGAGAAGTGGTGCATTATTCGTTGGTTTGAAAAACACAGATCATTGCATTATACTAAGGTAATTAATCAGTACTCCACAAATATTCAACACATACATTTTCCAGAAACATAATAAAATCGTTAAATTATAACAGCTATGATAATTATGAAATAGACACAAGCTGTTAATGCTTGGAAAAAGAAAATAAATGCACAATTGTGAAGACATGAACACAGTAATTGATAACATACATGAAATACTGTCCATAAAAACCCCTATTATGACAAGCATCTATTCTTGTATTTTATATGGTAAGACATAAAAACCTCAAGTAATATAATCTTCTGCACCTGCTCAGAATGGCCCTGGGGCCCACCCAGCCTCCTGAACATTAGGTACTGGGTCATTCCCTGGGGTAAAGTGGCTGGAGCATGGCCTTAACAACCGACCTGTCTAGCAGCAAGGTTAAAGAAACAGCAGAGCTATACCTCTGCTGTCCTCTTTGCCCTTATGGCATTTTATATGGCAAATTAGCCTTCCTTTACCTTACAAGCAATATGGCAAGTATTTTAACCTAATAAGCTATGTGTGTGGGTGCCTTTTAACATGCAATACCACACTCAATAAAATGTTTCTGTAGATCACAGCAATAACCAAGTCTTTACTGATGTGTATGTGACAGGATGCTGATAAATTTTTTTGTAACTACAGACCTGTCAACTTCTACACAAGATGACACAAATATAACCTTTCATAAGAAAATTGTATATATATATATATATACGTAGACCGCTCCGAAAGTAATACCTCCTACTTATTTCCATGGAAATTACAACGGATACAAAGACCACAATAACACTATTTGATAGAGCAAATTCTTAGCTACAAAACACTATTTTTTGACATAGTCACCACCATTGGCTATGCACTTTCACCAGCGATGAACAAGAGCCTGCATGCCGCACTCGTAAAAATCTGCACCAGCCAAGGTGACCCACTGTTTCATAGCTCGCACGACGGCGTTGTAGCTAGGAAAATGTTGCCCACACAGTCCATCTTTCATCGGCCCAAACAGATGGAAGTCAGAAGGCGCCAAATCCAGACTATATGGTGGGTGTGGTATAACAATCCAGCCAACATTGATAATGTGCTCCACGGTCTTCAAACTGGTATGGGGCCTGGCGTTATCGTGTTGCAAGAGAAAGGTCGTCTTCTTCTCTGGCCTGACTCTGGAAATTCGAGCCTTCAGCTTAGCCAGCGTCGCAATGTAACGGTCAGAGATGATGGTTTGTCCGGGTTCAAGGAAATTCAGAAGGATCATCCCTTTCGTATCCCAAAAGACAGTGCACATCACTTTACCCACTGAGAGCAGTGTCCGGAACCTTTTCTTTGATGGGCAATTCACATCGCCACTCCATGGATTGCCATTTTGACTCTGGCTCGTAGTGGTGACACCACATCTCGTCACCGGTGATGATACGGTCCAGAAAACTGTCACCTTCAGCCTCGTATTGGTTAAATATGTCCCGACAAACTTGCATACGGTGTTCTTTATGTTCCTGTATGAGCATTTGTGGGACCCACCTGGCGCAAACTTTGCGATATTCCAATGTTGCCACCATTGTTTCCAACGCATTGAAGCTGATATTCAGCTCCGTACACAGTTCCCTAGTCATAATCCGCCGATTCGTGTGGATGAGCTGATCGAGATGCTCTTAATTTTGTGGTGTGACAGCTGTGAATGACCGTCCAGAACGTAGCTTGTCTTTCACGTAATTGTTGCCACTGCTGAAATGCGCCACCCACCGCCTCACTGTGCTAACATCCACTGTTTGGTCTCCATAAATGTTCAGCAAGCATTGATGATTGTCATTGGATGCAATTTTTTCCGCATGGAGGAATTCAATTACACACCTTTGCTTCACACGCTCTTCCATGTCAAATGCCATTTTGTTAGACTGTCCCTCGGCTGTCATCTGTCGCATGGCAACAAAATTTAATGAAATATTGGCGGGAAGGTTCAACCTCTACTACCATATCACCAACATTTGCCTCTGACGCCGTGGGCCAACATAATAAAATACGAAGCATTAATTTCGGAGCGACCCTCGTGTATATGTATGTGTATATATACAGGGTGTTTCACGACTTTAGGGCATAACTGCAGGAGGTGATTTCCTAGGTCTTTGTGATCAAAAAAGTTCATATAAACATGTGTCCAATTTTGGACGGTTATGGAGTTATGACC
>Ga0131853_10010198_pt1 | contig 17187 bp, 10 predicted proteins | sample TergutLab28metaG_FD_92764 | JGI IMG/M metagenome (GOLD analysis project Ga0131853, IMG submission 92764) | Labiotermes labralis P1 segment gut microbial communities from Petit-Saut dam, French Guiana - Lab288 P1 (version 2) (version 2) | ecosystem: Host-associated > Arthropoda: Insects >... | reverse complement strand
CCGGGGCATTTCTGGCAATGAGGAGGCTGATAAGCTTGCTAGACAAGCGTCAGCCATGCCGTTACTCAGTCCAGAGCCGGCTCTTGGAATACCTAAGTGTTCGGTAAGAGAAGCAATTAAGAACTGGACTGAGATGCAACATCTTAGAGCCTGGATAGACCTGCCAGGCCTCAGACATGGCAAACTATTTATAGGTAGACCATGTAAGAAAAGAGCTGACGACCTACTTAAGTTAAGTAGGCATCAACTAAAAATGGTAAATGCGATCTACACTGGGCATGCTCCTGTAAGGAGGCACCTGTACACTATGGGCCTGTTTGATGGGGATCCAATCTGCAGATTTTGTGGGATGGAGACCGAAACAGTGCAGCACACTATTTGTTGTAGCAAGGCGTTGGCTCGTCAGCGCTATAATGTCTTTGGGAGGCTGACTGTCAAACGAAAATACATAAGCACAGCCTCAATAAGGGACCTTTGCCTCTTCATATGAGGCACAGGGCTATTGAGGCCGTGCTGAGTTAAAATATTAGGGCTGCACAATATGACTAAGGCTACAATGCATTCAGTACATAAGCTGACGGGCCCTAAGAAGGAGAAGAAGAACACCAATGCAGGACTAATGTATGGTCCTGTTTTTAATGATAGACAGGAATAAGCACTACAGATTTGGTGCTTCAAATTTTGTATCACCATACATTTCATCAAATCCAAAATAAGGACAGAATGCAAAATAAATTTCACATACATTTAAATGGCAACTGTGCCACACTATATGAAAATAACACAATATACAAATAGTTTCAAGGAAGATAATTTTCAGAAATACTGCACATGCAATACTATACCCATGATTCGCCCATGTGGCTCTACAACAGCTGTATAAACAGCAAGGTTTGCAGGAGAACCAGAATATGGCTGGACATTAACACCCCACTCTGCAGGATCAAGTCGGTAAGCTTCCAGTGCCCTCTTCTGGCATAAAATTTCAATTTCATCAATGTATTCATTGCCACCATAATATCTGCAGATAGACAAATGTGCACTGTGTTAGGAAATCAGCTTACATAATCTGTTGTTCCTCTAAGTGATATACACATGCATTTACCACATGGTTGTAACAAGTTCCATAAAGCAAGGCCATTACCTTGGCACATCCTCTAACTTATCAACACGACACTAAGAGTAAGGTAAACATAATTTATTTTCTATTTGAACTAGATAAAAAACAACAAAGGGGTCCGCAAAACATATCTACAGAAACAGAGCACAGAGAATATTCCATAAATTTTAGTTGTGGACATTTATCATATTTTAAATTTATCTACTTCATCCATTACTACACCCAGTCTGTATAAAATAACTTAATAACTTCACTACATAAAGCAATACAATCAGATGTTAAAGAGAGTAAAATATCATTTTGGCAAACACCAGAGGAATGATATTACTCACTACTAACAAAATTCTTTTCTGGACCCCATCAATTGACTATATATCTTTATGTCAAAATGTTTCAACCTAATGAACAACACTGTAACAGAACTATCAGTTTAAAACAATAAAAATCCATCCTGCTACAAAAAAAATACACCCAGTTCACAGAAATCTGTAGAAACATTAGTATTAAACAATATGCCATATGTTAGACAGAGACAGGTATAGGCCATTCGGAACCTGATGGCACACGGTGACGCACGGGAGGGGAAGTTATGGGGAAAGATGCGAATGGAGTGGGTAGCCAGCAGTCTTGTACTGTATGTTGGAACATGGTCTATCCGCTGATCCGCACTCCTCGACTGCCAGTAGTCGACTGAACTGACCCCCTCGCCAATTTAAACGGACTCGTCCGTTTTGCTGAAAGACCAAATCTGGTTTCTGCGCGTGTGCCATCACGTTTCAAACGTGCTCTATTACAGAGTATAATAAAGGTATACTCATAACATGGAATTACATGAATGTACACAATGGTCACGGCCACAGTGTTTCATGGCAGAAGGCTCATAAATAAAATCCATCCTATCACAACTGCAACCAAAGAGCACCATCTAAGCAATGTATTCCACCCTGTTTCCATAAAACAGTGTCACTTACGGTGGGTTTACAGTGGTCAACTGCATGACAGCAACCATAACCAAACTGAAGACAGAACCTGTGTTTCGACATGATCAGTTAGGCACTGTGAATTGAATGAAACAAGAAATTGTGTGATAACATTGGGTGATCTGAGTCTAACAATGCTGTGTTTTGATGTGGGTCAGAAATCCTGGTGGAAAGAAAGATGGCATCTGATGACACCACACCTAAGTGTGGCAGAGAAGATAATCATGGCAATAATAAAATGTAATTGCTGCTGGAGAAGCAGTGGTTACTATTTGTACAGTACCACCAGGAAGAATATTCAGAAATCCTACATTTGGCCCAGACAGTGTATTTATGTGACATTCAGAGGACCGTGCATCATGGTATATTCTTATAATCAAAGCCAACGAGATGCACTATTTCTCAAAAATTTTAAGTACTCACTTAAAGTAGTCTTCATGCTAGCATGGTCAGGACCACGCTAGCAGACAGTCAACATAACTAGCTTGACAAATACCTATTGCATGTATACAGTGTTGAGATACTCCCGATGATGGGTAGAGGACCTGTCCGAAACATGTATCATTTATCAAATAAATTTTAGAAACAGTGCATCTCGTTGGCCTTTATTATAAGGGTGTATTTATGTGTTTTGTATGACTCTCGTATCAAACAGCATTCAGGTTAACTGTCACATTTAAAGGATTAATAAATAATATACTAAACAGCACAAGAAAGAAAGTGGAACTGGCCTACCTGAGGTATTATCCTACTACATGCCTGAAGGAACTGAGGAAACTGACAACAAACCCCACTGAGGATTGTCAGTGTATTGATCATAATTCACACTCCTGAATACAAGTCAAAGCATTACCACTTCAGCTAATTTCTCAGTACACTGCAATATTATTAAGTGAGACTGACAGGGGGACAGTCACTCACTGTATTTGCTGGTTTTGTTAGGCTGGAAGTTTAGTTTGGTTTATTTAAGTTCAAAAAGTTTTCAGTCAGATTTTACTTACACTGGATTAAGGCAACATAGTATGCGTGTTTTAGATCAACTTGTAACATTTATATAAGCTCAACATATTGACCCCCTATCAATATGGCTTTAGAAACAACTCCTCAGTGAAAAAAGCTACATATAGCTTATTACATGAAATATTACTAGAAACAAATAGCAAACATACAGTTGGTGGAATTTTCTGTAACCTGCAAAAGACTTTTGACTGTGTTAATCACAACATATTGTTGGAGAAAATGAAGTTTTATGGGACTAAGGGCACATCCTATACACTTGTAAAATCTTATTTGGAAGCAAGATATCATGAACTAATTATTGCTAACAGTACTTCTAATTATAATACATCCTCAAATTGTATGTAAACAAAACATGGAGTCCTCCAAGGGCTGGAATCTCAGCCCTTTGCATTTGTTTTCTGATATAAATTAATGGTTTACCAACATTATGAAATAAGAATGCTAAAATTTCACTACATGGAGGTGACAAAAGCATAATTGTAACTAGTCCCAATCCATAAAACTGTCAAATAACAATGAAAGATTTTTTTAATATACACAACTAGTTTAAAGCTAATTAACTATCACTAAATTTAGAAAAAAACTCATCGGTTACAATTTATTACAACAAAGAACTTCAGTCATGATACACAAATTGGTTATAAAGATACGTATATTGCACAAACATCTAGCACAAAATTCTTAAGTTTAATTACAGGTGATGCGTTATCTTGGAAAAACCACATACATTAGGTAACAGCTAAACTAAATTCAGCATGCTTTGCTCTTAGAACTGTTAAATCTTTATTGTCAAAATATGCTTTAAAAACGTTATACTTCTCTTAAATTTTATTATGACCTACGGTGTAATATTTGGGGGCAACTCACCAAACAGCATTAAAATATTTAAAATTCAAAAGAAGATAATAAGAATTATTACTAATTTAAGAAATGGGGATTCATATAGGAATATATTGAAAACAATGAAAATACTACACTTCTATTCACAATATATATATATATTCTCCTTGCTAATACACACAGTAGATAATAGACATTTATTTATAACTAATCAAGCAATTCACAATATAAACACTAGATCTAATCTTAAATTTCATATTCCAAATTCTAATCTTACTAAATACCAAAAAGGGGAATATTACTCAGGAATTTAACTCTTCAGTCATTGTCCATCTCATATAAGGAGTTTATCTGATAATACAAAACTCTTTAGAACAATTTTTAAAAAGTTTCTTTATAGCAATTCTTGTTGTTCTATAGAGGAATACTTTGACTTTCCAGGCGATTACTGTACAACTGAATGAATTAAGGTTTAATTTTAAGTTTCTATTATTAAGATTTTCCTTAATTTTATATAACTGATTATTGTTCTGTTATCAATTCTTGTATTTTATTTTACTATTTTAATAAGTTAATGAATGAACCATGTATGGTTTCAGGGAACTGATCACATGGTAATATTGTTTACAAGATGTCTGCTCTTGACTTGCTACATAATGCACGAAGCTATTACTACTTTTTTACTGTGAACTCTTTTGAATGACATGTTCTATATCCGGTGATACCGTGTATGGAATGCTGAATAAATGAAATTAAGATTAAATGTTATGTTCAATATGATGGACTCTATAATTATAGCCTCAACATTTTCTGATTTACAGCAGTTTCATCACATAACCATTTCCAAGCAAGTTGTTAAACATGTGTTATTTGTCTTGTTCTACTGCTCTATGACAGGAGAAAAGATGACAAGTCATCCTTCATACATTTCTCGTGCTAAACCCTATCTATTGGTGTTGTACATCTATTGCAGTAAATGAAAAATAATGAGAGTGACAATATAAATAACCAAATGGCACAGACTGACACCAGAAGAGTGGACACCTAACAGTTTTAAGAATACTGCCCTACAACAACATGTTCTTAAAATTATACTGTTCCCACCCATCTAAAACATTAGGTGTGACATATAACACTATGCCAGTAAGTACCATGTTAATTACGCAAACTTTTCACAAAAAAATTGTTCCTGTTGTTGCTGGCTTATTTTATATTAGCTGCACATATTATACGGCCGGGAAATGAACCAGAAAGAATGTGAAAGGATGCAGTCGTGGCCCTATTTCAATGACCAGTGTCTCTCAGAAGAACTGAGAAAAACCACACAACAAACATGTCACAACAGCCAGCTTTTGCACCAAATATCACCCAAAAAAATCCACATTCAAAGCTGGTGAACTGGCCACTACACCACACTTATGTATAGTTACTCAAAATTACAGAAAGTGTAGAAGTAAATTACCTACCCTTGAAAAATAGCTGCATTATTCATAAACATACTTTAAAAACACCCAACATAACTGAACATATAACACACATTTGCAATATGGTTAAGCAATGGGAACAATAATAGGGGAGAAATGTATAATGTGGTTTGCATATCCCTATTTTAAATCAACCTAACGTAACGAAACCCTAACAGGAACATGAAACATAAAAAATCCTCCATGACTGTCGCACAGCAGAGGCACACCACAGTATTCTGCATGTTCAGTTTGTACAACCCCATAACCGTTTCCACGGGAAAGAGTTACTGTGGAGCCTGTTCAAAACGAAGCCAGTCCTTAAAACAAGTGTATCACAATGTTTAACTGGTTGTGAATAATGAATTAATTAATTAATGCTTAGTCTGAATGGTATCAAATTACATCTAAAGGCACAATTTCGAAATTTCTCATGCGTTTATTGGTTACCTCTGTCCTGGAAGACCTTCAGAATATTTGTTATGCAAACATGAACTTAAGCACTGCAGCACAGGAAGGGATGTGAAGTTTTCTGAAGCAATCATTTCCAGTCCATGTAATTGCCTTAGTTTCTCCTTTGTGATGAGCTCAAATAACTCGGGATCACTGTCCCTTACATTTTGGTTCAACAATACGTCTCCGTTCATTCTCCTTGTAATTCCACCTACGAAAAATGATCCAGAAAAGCCAGGCTACGTCAAATAACACTATGGAGCTCTAGAAGAAAAGAAATTTTCCCTACTTAAGTTAGAGCAACTGTTCAAATACTGGTGCCATTGGTAACGAAAAGGTCATGTCTCAGCGATAACCCGTGTTGCTACGTCGTTATCAAACTTTATCATAATATTTCAAAACTGACCTTTGACTGCCACTCTGAGAATTACTGTTAAATCAATTACTTACGTTATAATTGACGAAAACAGTCCTATTTATTCAAACGTGCCAACTGTTATCATACGACTTCTTCCACTGAATAGTAAACTTAACAACCGTCCTGTTAATAAATTCGTTGCCGCCAAACAACTTGTTGCATTGATAAATCACGATGCAGCCGGTAGGGTCCGTTGAAATTCACGGCAATCGAAGATCGAAACCACGGATTAATAAAAACTACCAGGACTGACAGCGTAATAATGGTGGAACCATGGATCCACGGACATTGCGTCACGGAGGGAATCGCAAAAACGCGATGTAAAACAAGATAAGGCAACCCATGACGACAGCAGGAAGTTAAGGGGAAAGCAATGACATCGTCTCCTTTCTTTTTTCTCACCATCAGCCTTTTCGGCGATCATTTCCGAACCCGCATAAAATGAACATATTCTCGTGAGATACCGCAACTTGTATAATTTTTGGGGGACTCTTATACAGACAAATTTCAGTAGCTAACACTTAAACAATGTTGACGCTGGAGTGATGCCCATTTATGAAACATGCACACAAAACTGAAAACGTAAAGAAGGCCCAAATGTCTTCAAATATAAAGTTGGTAAATATTGCCCTCCATTATTCGGAATTATACCCATCTCATCAAAGTGTGGCTTTACCTTCTTCCACCTCACAAACATTTCTAACATATTTTTTCCCCTCTGACCAACATGTATATATGCACAGCCCATTGTTTTGCGCACATTTGACACATTTTTAACGTGTAACTATCTTATTTACAGGAAGGCAAAAAAGAATGTCCGAAAGAACCCAAAAACTTGATCATTCATGAAAAAAAAAGTACTAACTGCTATAAACACATGTGATAACTGCTACTTCACTTACTGTGTATCTTCATAAAGGGAGACTGGTTGAGCATTTTCTCTTTGCTGATTAATATCGGCCATGATACGATACAGCTTTACTGATTAATTTGGGGCCTTAGCATGAATCTTTACACCTAACTCCAAACACCATCTCAGTGACATAATCATAACCAAACACAGTATGACAATGTACTGATCCACGCACCTGTCCACATCAAATAATTTGATAAGTTTATCATCTTCTGCCTTGTATTGATGCACAGTTTAATTAGCAAATGCAAAAAGTATACAATTGAAAACACATTTTTTCCACGCAAGTGCCTACCAATTTGTATACCTCACTGTCTAAAATATTCATCTACTCTTGGAAAGCTGTGTAATAATATTACTAACAATACCTCACTGCAGCCACAAAATCTTATTCACCTTACCATTAAAACACCACTCACCTTAATGCAAACTGTTTGAATAAAAATTTAAAATCTTACCAATTTTTGGTAGCATGTACAGCTGCAGGTAAGTTAGCCACTACTATGACATGCACCACAGAAACTGAATTCTCCCAACAATTTTTGGTATTAACGCCTATCAAACTTCACTGAAATCTATAGAGAATTTCAGACATAAAACATGTTTATGGCTACATGCGAAATCCATACTACCCATTCATTTTATGCACTGTGTCCAGAGAATGCACATACTGGCTGTCTGGGAATTTATGTCAAATTGAATCTGGGCAGCAAAAACAAACACCCACCCACATGAACCTAACAAAATTATATAAAATAAAGCAGTCAATTACTTCACTTTCAACAGACTTCAAGAAACTGTAAACTTTTCATAAGAGTCATGGGAATATACACATTTCTCAAATTATAATACTGCAAACATGCTTGTTAACAGCAAGCAGGCTGAAGACAAGTTCAGCACTTATGTCAGGCTTACATGGCATCACATAATAAAAATCCCTGTACAAAGCTTCAAGAAGGTAGGATTTGGCAGGTATAAAGCACATTTGTGTCCCAGAGCACAAATGCTACCACCACAGCCTTGTCACACAGGAAGCCTGATCTGACCAAGAATTTAGTGTCCACTTCCCCCTGTAGTTAAACTTGCCCTAATTCACAGCAGTGCTGATCTACATCTTCTACATTGGGATTACATCTTCAGAAAATATTTCCTGATATGCAATGAAGATCGCATTTAAATACCGACAATTCCTCTTCAAATATCTTTCAAATCTTCCAACAAATGTGGACAACTCACATCAACTTTATCCTTTAGTGTCCCCACAAGTAATGATTGTAAAAACTCAAATGAGGAGATTAAGGAAGTCACAATCCATGACTGTCACAAAGGCCTTTACTATGTGAGCCATGGCACTGTCATGCATGAAGTTACCATATGTTTGTTCTCCTGTTTCTCCAAACAGTAGGAATTTGCTCCCCTGACAAGACAAGAAAATAAAGACACAGAACCCCCTGATTTTTCATGCTCTTAATGCACACCAAACTCCAACTTCAAGGTAATGCAAAGGAACTTCATGAACTTTCAAACCCCTGATACAGCACCTCTAATTCTGTTTACATTCCCATTTACTATAAACCACAACTCATCACACCAAAAAGGTGGAATGGGGGGGGAGAACATTCTGGATAAGAACACTACTGGTTACTAAATCTTGAAACTGCATATAATTACCAACTTCTTCCTTACCACACAACTGCTTTTTGGCTCTGATTTTATATCACGATAATTTAAAATAAATTTCTGAGCTGAGGATTTTGACATCTCATTGCCAACAGCCAATGGACATCCACATTTTCCAGGACCCGTCTGCATTTGAGTGCCAAAATTTATTTTCTTTTTGTTTGGCAATGAACTTGTCGCTCAGATTCTTTTCCCACTACAATGTATACCGTTCTTACACTAGTCACTATTGACTCACGGCTTTTCCAAAACCCTTTAGTGACATTTTTTATAGCACATAATTTGCAAAAGTACTTCAAATCAAAATACCTTTGTTCAACAGAAGGCATTTGTCTTGCTCTCTCACACACATGTGCACGTGTACACACAGTTCACATGCCATGCAGGACTCAAACACGACCAAGCACTCATCTTACATTTCAGTAAGGGAAGTCTTGGCACTTTTGTCTTGGCAAAGCAAGCTCCTACTTTCTTACCATCAGGAACACAAATGTACTCAATGCATTATCAAAAATATTATAAAATCTGTAATAATGAGTGATAGTGTATCAATTTTGACTGCTGTTGCATCAATTCATATTGAAATTTGTGTGCCAAGAATCAGTTTTATTCATCATTACATCATACAAAGTAAAATAACCAAATTTCTTACAGCACATGAATTTACATACTGCACCTTTATTCACCACTGGCTCTATGCAGCTTTGGTGTTCTGTACCCTATCCAGTCAGCATGTCTCACATTCATATGTCCTTCTCTAAAACAATACTTCTACATTCTTGTATTATTTTTTAAAAGAAAGTGTAAACATACAGACTGTGTGATTAATGCATCCTTATTTTGCTTTGGAAAGCAGGTCTTCATTCACTGGAAAACCCCAAGTTAAAATCGCCATAAATTTAGTCAGGCAACCAACAAATATAAGGTCAGAAGATCATTATTAAATTATCACACAGATTATATTAGCTTGTCCACACTACATTGCGCTCACACTTTCAGGCATACAATTTTTAAATTGATAATTTAAACACTCTTACAAATATGCAAGCAAAATTATCATCCACGGTACCGACTGGCCACTGCATGTAGTTTGATATAAAATATGTTCCTCTTTCCACAGCAGCAACACACGCTAATTGAACAACTAACATCCTTCAATAATCATAAATATTTATGTTCCAAATATTAATCAGTTACAATCCAGAAGGTTATTACTATGTATTTAACAGATCACCTAGCAATTTCAGTAACTTCTCTGAAACTGTCACAAAAAAAAAAAAAAAGAAGAAGAGATTGGTTACTCCCTCATTTGGGATACATGACACAAAACTTTCCAGATATATGGGAATCAGGGGTGTGATGTGTGTAGCATACTCTGCATTCCATCCAAACAGGGTTGCCAGGTTCCTTGGTCATTTTCAACAAATTAATCTGTAAGAAATTATCAGCTGTTTACATGGAAAATCAGATTCAATCCCTTGTACTTTAACTCACAATATAACTGCTGTCAACTCAAAATGAAAGCATATTCCATTATCATCAAAATAATCTCTAAACCAAGTACGATACAAAAATGAACCTTAAAAATAACTGAAATATAACTGCAACATTACAGGTTGTCAGAACTCACACACATACATTATTTATCATTCAAAAGTGTGAAGTGTGGGATTAGAGAGAGATGGGGTTAAATATTACATGGCCGGTTTGTCAAACCAACCAACCACAGGTAACACACTTGTAACTGGAAATGCTAACAGTAATAAGTTTCATAAAAAGTGATTTGAAAATGTATGCATCCACAACAGGTGAACAGGAGGTTCCTGTTGAGTCAACAGACAATTACTCATACACACACCTGGACAACCCTCTCCACAAAAGACATACTGCAATGCATTAAGAAAATGTTTTATATGCTTTGAGCAAGAGTATGTGTGAAGTCAGGGCACTAAAGACTATGTCAAGTTATAGACACCTTACATATTTCAGTGCAGTTACAAACCTTTCCACTGTGACTGCTCAGAACATGTACTTATGCAGACAACTGAGGCACACCACTTGCCAGCCTGTTCTGCTGCTTATACTATTCAAGTTAACAACCATATATTTGAAGTTATGTACAAATCAGAAATATATATATATATATATACCAATTATGTACAAAATTATTTGAATTATTTGTAAACCAATCCTTTTTGTCATGTAATACTGATGGATAGGGTAAGATTTCTATATTAAATCCAAAGGCAAAAATTTTGTTTCTCACACACACAATAGAAAACAGACAAATTAAAATGGGGAAAAACAGGATCATGAGAACTATATTTAAATATGTTATTTTCACTTTCCATAACCATACAAATTAAAAAAGGATTCAAACGTAACCCTCTTTCCCTGTCGGGTAGGTTTGCTTCCATTTCATTTGTATTTAGTTGTTCTTATGCATACATGTACTTGTCTCTCACTATAAAGTTGCATGCATACAAACACACGTTTATTATGGGCCGTATGAAACAATATGCCCCTATGGCTACAGTTCTCTTTCCCAGGGGTATTTCAATCAACCCTCATTTGTTAAGGTCACATTCCCTTGTTACAATTTGAAACTGTTTACCGATCTACATCAATACAGCAACTAAGAGCAAAAGCATGCGGAGCTACCACCATATCAACCACTCAAACAAGTGGTACTCAGTTCCAGTAAACAACTACTACTGTTGCTGCTGCTGCCACCATCTCTGCAACTGCCACTGCCAGATGCTGACACATAAAACACGCTTGCTTCCTTCGTTTATCAACCAGTACATGCACTATCCCTTCCTTGCTACTCCTCTTTTTTCAATGATCCAGCAAGCTTCAAGGGAAGCAGACAGGTAAAGAGGCAGAAAATATCGTTTCAAAAGAAAGTACTGAACAAATGCTTGGCTTGTCACTGCACACACATTTCACCACACCAGAAAATTCTCAAACCTACATTTTTCTTACTTCAAGGTTATACACCTTGTCTCCTGATGCGCAATGTTTCAGTTCACGTAACAGGAGCACAGCTGACCACAGACCTAAAACAACGATGTCTTCAGTTCAAGAAACGCAAAACCAACAAGCTGCAAGGTGCCATGCCAGGTGCAACCATTCACAAACCTGGGCTCAGTTGTAAATCTTGATAGCCTTCTCCAAATAGTTGAACCGTGAACGCTTGGGAGCCTTGTTGATGTGCTCCAAGCCCAACCACGGTCTTGGTGTTGTACTTCCTGTAAGAATTGCATGACACTTGTACAACGTTCACAATAATATATTTAAGTGTAATAACATGCATTACTATAGAACAAAGGAATTTTTAATCTTAATGACATGTACAAAGTAAACACTTCACAAAGTTTGGCATAACTGAATAACGCAACATGACATAATTATCCTTTACAGAACTACGGTCTAAAACTAATATCACCCCATACCTTGATTTTGATGATTTCTGAATTCTTGTAAATTCATGAGGAATTCAGATTCTTCATTGATGAACTGTGGTCTTCCCAGTATCACAAGAGCAAACTTAAACTGCAACAGACAGAGGGAGAGTAATTTAAACATAAAACATACCCTGTCAAACAAACCTATGGAAGAAACTGGATGTACAGAAGGCTGATGAAGCCAGGTGAAAACTGGATATATCTGAAGACTACACAAAGTTAACGTGCTACTGATTTTCATATAAGTTAACAGACGTCATGAACAGAAGATGCTAATGCTCTGGTACTAACAGAGGGCCAAAAAATGGCAGGATTTACTTCTCTTTTGTACTGAAACCTCTGCTCTTGGCAGATGCCAAATACAGCACACACAATTGTAGATATATTGTAAAATTTCACCAGTGGTGTGAAGTAACTGAGACTATATTTAAGAGATAATAGAGAACTTGCTATCTGCTGAGATGGCTCATACAGTAAGTCAACAGGCAAACATGCATGGTAGTTACTTTTATGCTCATACTGTGCATATTGAATAATAAAATTTTATTATATACCAACATATGCACACATAAGTAGTCTAAAGTCATACTAAATTAAATCATTCCGGTTCCTGTTTACTCCCCACCACACACACACACACACACACACCTAACCAGGAATTAAATACACGGCGACATATACCAAGATTTTATAACATCATCACATTACTATATGGTATTTTAACATTTTAATAATTCATAACTTTTGCTAACACAAATTGTAAACTCCCTGTAGATGGCGTATTAACACCGAAACATGTCGGAGTAATTTAATTTAATATAAATTTACACTATTTATTTGTGTACATGTTGGTATTTAATAAAAAAAAATGGATGGCAGTGTTGCTTTTCTGTGCACAAGCCCTTTCATTTGCATTATTCATGATCATATGCTATGTTGTGCATCAAGGTCTAACACATATGTAGAAGCAGAGGACATAATGGAAAGATGAAAGCTAACAGCACAGAAGTTTCAATGAAGTGGTCAAGAATACCAAATGAAAGTGTAAAAACTTGTCTAATTCCACATTCAATACCGTTTACATACCTAAATAATTGGAATTCATACAGAATAAACTTTAGCAGACAAAGAAGCAGCAACAGCAAAATGAATAGGCATCCATGGGATTAAACACCCAGACTTAGAGAACAAAATGTACAAATAATTCTCACGATTGAGAGAATACTATTCATGTGGAAGATCAAACACTTAGGCTGCAGGAAAGTAATGATACTGAAAATCAGAACTGAATTTTAGCGTTCTAGTAGTGTTATATCAAAAGGATTGCTATCACAAGTAGCAGAGTTTCTTCTGCATACAATCAACCCTCAGATGAGTGCCATAAAAGTGGAACTTCATTTCCAAAACATACACCAAAGGACATGCCACAGACAGACAAAAATTTTCTCTACATTACTCATCCCATAGTGTTAACATGTAAAAACAATCAAAAATAACCATCCAAGCACAGAAACATACACCTTGTTCCAATGCTTCATTTATTACTTCTGACAGGTAAATGTAAAGTTTACCCTACAGCACGCCATAATGGCAAAGTGGGGTGACTAGAGGCATAGTTCTACTCTGGATGGGTGCAAAAAATTCACCCCTATTGTGATTTGATCCCCCCCGACCGTGAAGCCCATAGTAAGTCGCTACACCAACTACACTAACCCATTCTTCTTATAATAAAACCAACAAGATGCACAAATTTCTCAAACTTATTTTTGGAATTGAACTCTACATGTTTCGGAAAGGTTTCCTGTCCATTATAAGGTTATGCTGACTGCTTGCTAGCAAGCAGTCAGCATAACCTGTATGACATTTACCTATTGCTGTGTATACAGTACTAGACTCTTGATGATGGACAGAAAACCTGTCCAAAACATGCAGAGTTCTAGTCCAAAAATAAATTTGAGAAATTAGTGCATATCGTTGGTGTTATTACAAGAATATATAACAATGCACGGTCCTCTGCATGTCAAATACACTAACCCAGTCCACATTGGTTTTGACAGAGAGATTAATATTTGGCTACAACATACAAGAAAACACATCTACAAATAACTATCCACAATATTCAGGCAAACTCGCTCAAACCAAAACACTGCACTTTTTTTTAAAGTAGTGCAATTTCTTGATCTCAGTACTTCAAAACTTAAGGACATGTAAGTAAACCAGTCTGATTGCACAACAAAATATAATTTAACTGATGAACCAAATGGTATAAACAGCACAGTATGTAGTGTGTGCAGCACACAGCAATAAGGATGATACGTGTCACACCAACAAGCATGTGGGTTTCAACAGACCGAGTAACAGCTCACTTTAACTGTACATGATGTACTTTAATTACTGTAAATATAACACACATTTTAACTTACAATTTCATATACAAACCTTTTCAAACTCTTTTTCTTGTATGCCTAATTTCTTCAGTAGTCTGTCTTTTACTTTGGAGAAAGGTTCCCCCTGCAACAAAGCATAAACATGCAACAGAACACACATACTACGTATCTTCAAATAAACTAATTAATATTAACTAAGTACACAACAGATTCCAGCCCTGACATGCTAATAGTTGAACTGCTAGTCAAGAAATGCCTGTCTTTATGGAACCAGAACTTTCATTAGCACAACTGCCCCTACTCATAGCCACATAAATCCAGTCCTCTCTCCCCCACTGTCTTTCTTGAAGACCCAGTACATCATCATCCTCCACCCTATATCTAGGTCTTCCAGAAGGTTTATTTTCTTCAGTCTCCCCAACCAAACCCATGTATGGACAATTCCCCTACATGAATACCACATGCCCTGCTCATTTCACCCTCCATGATTTAATCGCCCAAATAATATTGGATGAGTTCATATTATGCACTTTTCTCCCTACTGCCATGAGTACCAACCGCTGGCTAGCATGTTCCTCAGCACACAATTCTCATGGTAACCTGTCTTAAACTCATGTATGCCTTTAAACAAAGCTCTAAGATTCTTGTCTTTCCTGTAGTTTCACACTCAATACCAGTATTACACTAAATGAAATTACACTGATTTAAGATTTACAGACTTAGAATAGAACAGAATACAGGATGGGTGGGCATTACTGGGACTTGTGCACTGCAACCATAGCTATCTTCTGTGCAGGCCTTGCGTTCATGCATTTAGCAGCCCCACACTTTGAACATCCTCGGGTCACCCTGGTGCCTGGAACTTAATGTGGCCAATGCCTCAGAGGCACAAAGAACATATGAGGCTGTTTCAGATGCCTGTTTGCATCCATGACACTCAAGGACTGTTTACCAGCCCCAGTTTAAATAGATGTCCTTTTGAATGACAGGGTCCTGTTAAAAACCCTGTCATTATGTGTAGCTGGTTTCTGCTCAAGTTGAGTAATTCTCCAGCTTTTGTTAGCAGAGGGTCTTTAAGCCCTTAGCCTGCCTTCGTCCATGAATGGATTGCCAGTACTCCTCATGTTTCCTGCTTGTCCACGCCCTGATCACTCTCCTGGCAAATGCTGCAATTATGCCTAGGAAAGGCTCAAGTCCTACAAACAGATGTGAGAAACCCTGCTGGTTAATTGACCAGCCATTTAATACAGTCAATTCCCATGTGTCCAAGCACCCATACCAGTTGAATCACATTATGTCCACCAGTTTCACCATGCACTGATGGCAATCCCAGGCTAATTTAGAGTTTATCCGGAAATTGTCATGGGCCTTGATGGCTGATTTACTGTTGGAAAGAAAACAGTTGTCCTTGGTAGTCAGTTCACCAGACACTGCATTCCAGAACTTCATATTTCATCCACAATTCACACAGCGACTGCGGTAGCATTACCAAATTTTATATAAATTACCGTATTTACTCAAATGCAACTTAAACTTGGTGCTTAAATATGTGAGGTCATCTTAATATGTGAATGAAGTATTGAACCAGATCATACAGAGCCAAACCAAGGCCTGGATCACTAAATAATCGTCTACAGACAACAGAGAGAACACAGCAGTACTGAAATTCATTGACACAGTCTTATTTTTTTGGACTTTGTCCATCATCTATGCTTCTAAAGAAGCATAACATTTTGATAGTCAGCTCTGTTTACATCTTCAGGCAAAGAAGCACCACATCTGGTGGACCCCTTACATCAAGCTATTCTCAGTCACTGGACATCGCAGTGAAAGCAAAGAGATATATGCACCTGAGAACAAATCTAGTCCAAGGGTAGTAATAGAAAAATGGCTATTAAAAAACCAGAAATTAACTACAAGAGTCAAAAATAAAACCTGGGCAAATCCACACATTAAAAACCATAAAAACAGCCATTAACTCAGACTGATCAGACCAGACACAACACATCAATCTAAACCACACATATTTAAAATTCTTAACACCACTAACACCATCTGTGGAGATAACTGTGAATCTTCATGGATTAAGATAAATTTATAAACCAAGAAAAGAAATACATTATGTAGTCAATGTGGATCATTGTGCCACGGCAGTGCACCTCACCAGAAGTGACTGCAAAGGGTTTTAGGAAGTGCTGTATATCCAATGCAGTGGATGGGACTGCTGATGATATGTTGTGGAATGGCAGTTAACAGGATGGGGGAGTTAGGAGTGAGTGTGAGGAAGATTAAAGCACTGACTGTGAAGATGGAAACAATGACACTGATTGGAAAAGGCAGATAAAATTTGACACGTCCTGCACATTACGTGTATGAAATTAATAGTAAATTTTTTTTCTATGCAGATGTTTTATGTTTGGGGGGGGGGGGGGGACATTTTTTTTTT
>Ga0131853_10010197_pt1 | contig 17187 bp, 6 predicted proteins | sample TergutLab28metaG_FD_92764 | JGI IMG/M metagenome (GOLD analysis project Ga0131853, IMG submission 92764) | Labiotermes labralis P1 segment gut microbial communities from Petit-Saut dam, French Guiana - Lab288 P1 (version 2) (version 2) | ecosystem: Host-associated > Arthropoda: Insects >... | reverse complement strand
ATTCGTTATACTGAAAGTTCTAAATTCATTAAAATGAAATGTTTTAACACACATTAAATAGGGAAAAGGGAAGGGGCCTAAAAATAATTTCGCAATTCTGAACATTTCGTTATACTGGCGTTCGTTACAGCGACATTTTACTGTATGTTATACTTCCGTGTAACTGCTGTTTGTAGTTTAGCTGGTCAAAAATTAACTGTCTGCGAAAGGCAAATTTTCGTCACCCTGTTCAAAGAGCTCACCATGACACAATTTAGTCCAAGCATCATAACCTGCTTTTTCTGATATTGTTCTGTTCTACGTACTACACCACCATGACTTAGGTCTTTAGGTCGTGACCCATTCTCACTCCCAATCCGGCCATTTCCTCCACGTGTCCCGTACCTTACTCACTGAGGACTTTATTTCACTATATCAATACGTTAGCCTCCTGCCATTTAAACTCATGTCCTGCAACTGTGTACTTGCCTTCGGTTTGACCAAAATCGATCATAATTTTCCATCACACGTGCTACATACCCTGTCAAACTCATCCTCCTTGATTTGACGCCCATAATGTTACCTCGTGACTAGTTCAAATAATAAAGCCCTCTGATTATGTAACATTCGCGAGCCTTCCAGAAGAGGGACGAAGCTGATGGATAGGAGAAAGGCGATAAGGCCACAAGTGCTGGTAAGGATGTCACTTTCTTCGTGATTTAAGTGTTTAAAGCACGGTGGTATCGGGAAGCCGCTATAACATTTAAAGTCTCTACTTTATGCCCTCATAAAAAAAACACCGGTTATTGACCTACACAGCTCAAAACAGCTGGGCTTTGTAACTGAGAAACGGTCTATTTTAGACGGTGTATAAACTGCGTTTTTGTATATATTTATTATATATATTTTCAGAATTAAAATGGTTAGGGGTACAAGGAGGTAAACATTCACGCTTTGGTAACCTCAGCACAAATTAAACCTACGTGGAGGTACGCAGTCAGCTTCACGTTTTGGCTGCACTTACTCCCCAGAGAAAGAATCGCAATTTCCCAATGGGCAAGAGACTGGCTAGACCCCAAAGCCGGTCTGGAAGTGTTTGGTGAGAAACACATTCCCGTCTTTGCTGCAAATCGAACTCCGGTCATTCAACCGGTAGCCGGTCACATTGGTGGCTGAGCTATTGCACACTGTATACCGGAAGCGCAGTTCTGCCGGACCAAACACGTACTGTGTTATTACACTGCCACCGCTGCAGCTTGGATCTGAGGCAAACATGTAGGTGCCCAGCGAGGAGCGGTGGGGGGCCTTTTGCACAGGAGGAAATTAAAGAGGAAGAAATATGTTGTAGCTATGCAGATCAGATTTGTGAGCGCCGCACACTGGCCCGCGAAAATTTGTTGAAGGGCACGAGTGTTGCATAAAACGTTTTGTTTAATCACAAATGTCAATATGGCGCCGGTGCGGACTTTCAAACGTTCGAACCCTGAAAGCCATCTAAATACCATTCTCACCAAGACTGCAAATAGTGTACTCAGCGACGTCACACACGTAATATGGCAAGCCTTTCATTTCTTTCACACGGTTTCACGATACGCCCATACCTGTATTATCATGTACTGTTTGGAAAATTACTGCCTTTCTTGAGCTAATTTTCACAGAATTAAAAAATATTCGGTGTCATTATGTACAGTACATATCTCTTACACCGAATTTCTCCAAAATCGAAGAAAATGTGCAAAGTACTGATAGCAATTCATTTACGCTTTGTGGCTCTAAGTGCGCCCGTTTTAGGGATACCCATAAGAGTGAGGCTTTGCAGACCGCCCCTGTACCGAATTTTACTGAGATCGGTCAAAAATACGGACCATACAGCAAAATTTAATTTACACCTTTAGGTATAGTACGACTTCCACTCTACCGATTTTCACTGAATTCACAGTTTGTAAGTGGCATATCTGTGAAATATTCTGTACCGCTTTCCACCCAACTAAGTCAAGAAATATGGAAATGCGAGGAGATTTTCATTTACATACATGAGCAAAGTATGACTGCCACTAAGTCAATTTTCAGCGTTCAGGGTCAACTTAACAACAGCACGCAAAAAAATTACCCTTTGTATAGTTGAAGTAGCATTGACAACTGGTTTGTATTAATATTACGTTTTCGAGGGATGTGATGTCGTGTATTTTGGTAGCCAGGTATCAACGTTTTGGAGTAGACTGTCTTTATCTACCAAGGTACACGACGCCAGATCCAGGAATGACAGTAATTTTTGCACTCATCACAGTCAGAACCTCAAATCTCACAGGACTCTTTGTCATTCTGATTAGTCAAGAGTGGTCTTGGACTGCTATTTGTGAAAAACACGTCCAACAAGCAGATGTTTCTTCAGAAGTTGATAGGCGCCCAGCTGGTCACGACTTATCACCTTTCGTTGAACATGCAGGTTCATTACCGTGTTTGGAAGAGACCAACACTGTGACACTGTTACGCGCGATTTCATTACCACCATTTAAATATTATTTTTCCATGAACGTGTGTTTCATCGGTTATGCTGTTAAGGTTCCTGTACATGTCAGTTACATCGTCCTTGATCTGGTCATCCCAACAATGTAGAACTATATGCTGAAGATCGCAATGTTATATCCTCCACAACTAGCCCCTTTACCTAGCCTATTGTTCAGTTATGATCTGACGGAAGGATTCGAAGTAGCACAGCATTATCGCGTGCGTCACATGGACACTGAGGCTGTCAACCTCGAGGGGAGACAGAAATGCCCTCATGCAGCACTACAGAGATCCATGTCTTGGCCGCTGGAGGCAAATGCGCGTCGTGTTGGGTTTAGTGTTATTGTTGTCGTTATCTATCGAGCTGAGTAAGGCGTCATAGGATCTGCGTTGTGCCTTACATAAAGCGTACTAGGGGAACTTCAGAAAACAGGCCCGTCAGCGTTATAAGAAATGTGATGACAGTCTTAAGGCAGTTAGAGAGAAGTGGACAAAGAGTGAGGAAGTAGCCCGACAAGCAGAATGTGCCCAGCAATTACCGCCATGAAAGAGAGAGTTATTCTTGAGAAACAAAACGTCACTCAGTCACTACTGAAGTTCCGCTCTTTTATTGATAATGAAACGTCATTACCATTGTCACAAGACCCAGCCACTGGCATACACAATGCTGTATATCTTTAGGGCAAATGAATAGAGGCGGTTTCTACATGTACCACAGACAGAAGAGTGACAATTGAGACAGAAATTTTAATCGAAACCCTTAAAAGGAAGGAACAATTCTGAAGACCTAGATGTGATAGTAACATTACAATGCATCTTCAAGGAATGGTATGTGAGTACGTGTGTGTGTGTGGATTGTAAACCCCTAAAAGAAAGGAACTATTCTGAAGACCTAGATGTGATAGTAACATTACAACGCATCTTCAAGGAATGGTGTGTGTGTGTGTGTGTGTGTGTGTGTGTGGATTCTTTAATCTGGCTCAAATTCTAGTGAACACATTAACCCTTTAAACTCCGAGTTAAATCCCATCTGCCATTTGCTGGCATTATTAGGAGCTCACCTTATTCACCACGTTAGCAGGTTAAGGGTTAATAAACTTTTATCTTTCTTAAATGGTGAATAATGCCACGATTAACTGGTTGGCTGTATCGGCAGAATGTTAAGTTGATGCAAAGAATAAAATGAATAGCAAGGACAGCACAGAAATTTGACTAAAGGCCTTTAAGATAACAAGACTTATAACAAAGAGGTAAGCAACCGGATGAACACACGGTTGCTTATCCGCGAGCTGTAATAAGAATGACAAAGTAACTCCGCAGCACCTGTCTAAAATACTACATAGCAAGGGATTCTTTTACGCCAATTGAACTGCGGCAAGAAGAAAATTAGGCTGATTGAGAAAGCAATAGTAATGCATTTCACTCCCATTCAAGAACTGTCTTTGGCCATCACTGTACATATGAATCAGTGTAATGTGGCCACATATGGGGCATACTTTGAAGATTCAAGTCTTCTGTGATTTAAGATGAAGGCACTACTATCTGTAAAAACATTGGTAGTGAACTCAGCATGTCATTCCAGAAGACTTGAATCTTCAGCAGCACTGCTTTGAGAAATTTTGCAAGACACACTGATATTATTTTGTGTAGTCATGTGAAACTATATTTTTTAAACACAGTTTTTCCAAAATATCACAAAACATAGCAAGACCGTTTACAACGAGCAGCCTACGCTTTAAAAGGAACGTTATGAATAACTTGCCAATGTGCGAGGGCTTACAAGGCAACTGCCACGCAGGACGCTATTTCCCATATGATTTAATTGCGATGACGATAGGATACATAGCACATGGTACGGACCGCCAACACTGGCAACCATCCACCCTCGGACGATATGTACTGCTTCAGTATTCATGTGTCGTAAATTGTAACAGTAAAACATTTGAGTACCCATGCAAGTAAGCCTACAGTACGTCTTTAGATCAGTTACAATATATTCAGCAATAAATTACCGTATTAATTTAATATTTTCCCGATATTTTCTCACACTAGATCAACTGTGTTCTTTCTTGTACAACTACGAACTTTGCCGTCATTCAAGAGTGTCCCCCAACACGCTCCAAAAGTTTAACATTGGCTTCCACACTAATGTTTACGTAGGCTAAACCCCCTGATACTTCCGTCGTCTGTGGCACCCATCATAACATTATGCTATGTCAGTAATAGATGGACAGACGGATGAAAGTCCACTCCACAAAAGGAGTTCCTTTTTACTTACTAAAGAACTTTTAACGAGAATTCCTCTACGACGTCATAGAAAACGAGCTGGCAGGTGAATTATACATAACACCCACAAGATGCCACACGGAAAACACTTCAAACATCGGTTAAAGTTACCTTTTATTGACCAACACTTGCGCTCCGTCCTGTGACTACTAGGTAGCATATTAATTACAGCTCCATCACAAAAACATCTCCGCTCTTGTGTACGTCCATTAAAATAGTTAAAGTTTATGACAAATTTGTGTGGGTTGTGTGAAAATGAACTCTCCTTGCAGCGTGCGGTCATCGACAGCTTGTGGACATTTGATGTGTTGCAAAGGACATGCAGTTCAACGGGGCTCGCTAAACGTGGTGTCAGCGAACACCAAAACGCATTGGAGCTATAAGCAATACGTGATCTAGTCTGCGTATGATAGTGCGTAAGTGTTGGTCACTGGAAGGTGATATAAACATGATGCACGGTGTATACAACGATAGGATCGGTTTATGTTGTATGGGGTTTATGTTGTATGGGGAAATAACTGTTGTTTATTATAAGAATCATGAGAAAAGCATCAACAAGCTGTGCCAAAAGAGAAAGTTTTTAAATGTAAAATCACGCCTGGTACAGAACGTACATGAAATGCTTGGACGAACTTCAGGAGTGAGCTCCCCTTACCAATACAAGGAAAAATGTTCATATCAGTACGTGTATATGCCCGCAGACAGTTTTCGAGGTGCTGCCAAACATTGTGGTGATCACTTTCCCTTGGATTTTTATTTGTGGGGACACTTAAAAACACTGGGACCGCGTTAGCACAGTGGTGAAGGTGCTGTGCTACAAATCGGGAGATCGCTGGTTCGACCCCAACTAGTGTCAGTGGATTTTTTATTGACATAAAATCCTTCCGATCGCACTGTGGCCCTGGGGTCGACTCAGCCTCTAACAGAAATGAGTACCAGGAGTATTTCCTGGGGGTAAAGGCGGCCGGTGCGTAAGGCTGACAGCCTTACCATCATCCTATGCCGTTGTCATGAAATCTGGGAACCTTAACTTCCTGGAACCCCCTGGGCCACTCCAGGCCTGTAATGGGACTGATTTACTTAAGAACACTAGTGTAGCCAGCTCCAATTTAAAATGAAAAGACACGTCAGCAACGCATTTTTTATGTATGTCAAATCATTCGCCATCGCCCCAAGACCTTTGAAATGTTACAGCAGTCCAAAATCAGACGTGTCCCCGCGTGCATCGATTCAGGTGGAGGAATAAGATGTTAACTGTGACTTCCTAAACAATAATAACTCAATAATTATTAAATTGGAAACGTGTATTGTAAATGTATTAATGCTAATTGTAAGTAAAATATTACGTAGTTATGGTGTTTGTTGTCGAATGTGACCTTTCAAATAGACTCAAGAACCACTAATTTCCGGACATATGTATAGATAATATTTTTGCTCTGTTTTGCTTTTCTCGCTTCTCCAGACGAAAAGTGGGGCAGTTTGTCAGCTTGCCAATCAACCGCGAAAATCTCGGACGAGATTTGTATCTAGTTGCCGTTCATGCTCGTTATCCCTTCTTACTGCAAAAAATATATCTGCTGCACTTGAAATATCGTCGTTAAATAACTCAAGAATCAGTTATCTGATGGCACATTCAATGTGCCTACAAATACACATGCTGTGTTCTCATTATTCTGTAGGCAGTAAGAATTACCGGACAGTACATGATACTACCGAACGACCCAAAGTCGTCATGTAGTTGACCATCAGCGCCGGCAGTAATTTCTGTGGCGCGCAATACCTGTATGCAAAGTCAATTGGAGAGAAGCCGAAGCAAATTACATTTTTATTTTAACGGTAGAAAAAACGTAAGAAATACTTAAACTGTAAGAAATTTAGTTGGTTTTGTGTAGAATTTTTATTGTTTAATTTCATAAATTACGAGTATTGAATTTCAAAATGTCAGGGTGGATAGAGGAGAAAAGTAATTCGTAAAGAATTTGCTGTTGAAAGAGAATGATGAGCGACAACAAGGAATACCGAGAAAGAGCTGGGAGTTTAACATTATGATGGATACTACAGAAATACATTAAAAGGATGGGAAGCAGTGGCGTAGCGAATTTTTTTTGACGCCTGGGGCAAGTAACCACAATGGCCGTACCTAACAGACATTGTTAACTTCAAAAATAGAAAAGTTACAAAATGTATTTAATTTCCTTTCACTTGTGTCCATAATTTAAAATTTTTTGAGCGCAGAAAATCGTCCTTTGTTATGTAAAATATCTATTTTGTCGCCCATTTGTCGCCCCTTGGACTCTGCCGCCTGGAGCGCCCGCACATTCCCCCTCTCGTAGCTATGCCTCTGCTCCTGCCTAATACAAATTTTTTGCAACCAAAATTGTACATAAAATTCTTACATTCTCATTTACGTGCTACTTTTCAAGCCAACACTAAAATGTCTTATTAATTGCCTTACCAGTAGGTCTGTCACATGCAGAGTGCAACTTCTAATATTCGCGTGATACTATGTCCTTTTCATGTCCAAAATCTCCCGGAGCAGGTTTTGTTCGAACACTCTCAGTAGATTCACAATGTGGACTTCTGGGTTATGGCAGTGTGTGTTCTGGGGTCAAATTACAGACTTTCATAATGGATCTTGTGGCGCCACTGTACATGTAGAAGTGTGATGTTGGTGTTGCTCTTGACTCAGGGAGTCGATTTGAAGCAGTTTTATGCTGGAGATAACCTTTATGTCACTGTGTCAGTCTGCCAGCAAGTGCAAAATATTAATGTAGATGCGTCACATGCGCAGCCTGCCAGATAGTGACTCAGTCTGTCGGAAAGTAAAACGTAAAAAATTAAATACTTCATTGGGTCAGCCTGTCAGCAAGTGAGAAAGTTCCGTTTGCTATGTCGTATAGCCCAGAAGTTCCCAGCTTGCCAAGTAGAGGACCCTTCCTGAATTTAAAGAGTTTTGTGAACCCCCAACATCAACTACTGCATTACTATGCTCCATTAACTGATAAAGTACATAATGATTGAAACCCGTTATAATTTCAGAAACGTTGTAAATTAATTCACTTTGAATCTATAATAATAATACAAATGAAACACCAGTTGAAAGGGCAAGACTTGCTACGAAGCCATATGAATTCGCATGGCCTTCGAATAACTTCGCCCCCCCCCCTCCCCCGGTGGTCCTGGCCTACAGTTTGGGAACCAGTGAATTAGTGTTTATTATTACGAATGTTTAATTATCATATGTTCACATTTCCTTGGTTTAGAGCTACCGTCTGCAGCCTTACACCTGCTGACACTAGTGGCACACGTGACCAAAATTTGTGCTATGGTAAAGGTAAAGGGAAGGTAAATCAATCCCTATACAGGCCTGGACAGGTCCTGAGGGTTCCAGGAGGCTGAGGCTCCAAGATTTCAAGACAATCGGCGCATTAAGGTTACAAGGTTGTCAGCCTTACGCATCGGCCGCTTTTACCCCCCCCCCCCCAAGAAATATTCCTGGTTCTCATTTCTGAGTCGACTCCAGGGCCATAGGGCCAATGACACCGTCGGGAATCGAACCGGCGACCTTCCGGCTTGAAGCGCAACTGCGCCACCGCGTGCCTCACATTTCGTGGTACGGGTTCAAATATTGTCAGATAACTCCCCGGGCTGGGGTGTGAGCTGGCAAACAAACTGTTTTACTAAGACTAACGCGTCCGTACTTGCAGGAACATAGCGTAGATTTTATTTCGGAATTTGGAGCATTTGTGAAGAGCATTTGGCAAGCATGTTGGAAATCATAAATACGTGGAAAAGTTTGGTCTGACACACTGAAGTGAAGAGAATGTTTGGAAATTTCTGTGTAAATGGGAAGATAATACTTTAATTGATCTAAAATAATTTCACTGTGGCGACTTGTCAGAGTTGATCCGCTTTTGTGAACACGTTAATGACTAATGAAAGTCAGATACCTGAATGATTGTCGCTTTCTCAAAAATCGGTTTGCTCCGTGCAATTAGTGACTTCGATCACTTGAAAATGGATGAGTAAGAAGATGATCGTGAGCGTATTAGTGGCGTCCCTTTTTATGTGACTCTGATTCAACAGTTGTGCAGATTGCGATGACAGACACCGAGGCACTCAAGAAAGTAAACAGACAGAGCAAATACAAAGCAAAATGTGAAGCCGATAAAAGCTGCATGGCACTAACAAGATCGCAAATTAATGACGATCGTTAGGTCGTGCCCTGTTGTGTCCACATCGACCCCATGTTGCAGCACACGTCCCCTGTGTGCTCTACATTCTGCATACATAGATGAATGAAGTTATGACGTCATACATGTGAGGGTGAATGGGGAAGCAGGGAGTGACTGGCGCTGGTGCTGGGACAAAACAGCATTGCGTCGTGGCCTATTGGAACTGAATCAGCTTCTCTTTCAAATATGGGGAGGTCTGTCCCTTTTCCGGCTTTAGTCTGAAGCTTTGACCGTCTGATCACATCAGGATCTGAACTAAATGCTACCCTGGGTACTGTTATCTGGACTGATCTTTTTGTGTGTTCCTTTAGCACATTCAAACTGGCTAATACCCATTCGTCCCACATTCCTTCTAGCAAATCATTGACGATAATGTTTCTACCAGGCGCCGGATGTGCTATCTCATTTATTAGGAATAGCCCCTGTTATTCGCCCGGGACATGTTTGCTTTCCTTTTCAGTATCAGAACAGAGTGCAACTAAAACTTTAAAGACGAAATAGCACTCAAATTAAGACATTTAAGTTTACTGGTGTAACAAACAGAACATAGGTAGAGAATGAAGTTAAAATTAAGTCCGGGAACTCTACCAAGGCTACCGTACTTATTGGTTTGAAGAAAGTAGTTCGAAACAAAAAAATGACAGTAAACTATGCTTCTTTATATTACATTTATGGCTTATTTAACGATTTTATCACTAGCCCTGACCAGGGGTACACAAATTCCGGGCGCCAGGTTGAATTTTGTACTGTGGGGCCTAAGGGTGTCTCTGTGGGTCCTCGGTATGGAACTGACTTGTCACGCATCTGAAGCCCAGAGCTTTGAGGTAACTTCTAGATTTTTTAAAAATGTGACGAACCCTGGCTCAGAATATATATTGTTTAATGCTGGAATGATTGGTCCATAGCGCATTGCAAGGGTGTGTGTGACATGAAGCGATCGTGGGGATAACTAGGATTGCTATCCTGGCATCTCATTGCAGGAACTGATGACTGCTATGTAGACGTCGGTCAGCGTGAGGCGGTCTCCAGTCTGACATTTTAACGCTTTGCCTCCTGAAAACACGAAGGTACCGACAGTTGCTTGACAAACGTGCAAACTACGGAGATGACTGACGCACGAAATAGGCTTGTGACGTCTTACCGTCTTACATCTCTCCTTCTCACTGTGGCGCTGCACGCCTTTATACGGTGTTCACACACGCGCGTCTCCTTAAGATGTCTCTATATGAAGTTATTGGTACAGCATTTCTCCACGCTCGTTTTCTGGCGCTGCTGTTTAACGGTTGTTATGGGACGGCTGGGTCCATCCGTTCAAGTCTGAAATCGTCACGCAGTTTGTGCTCTTCGAGACAGGACAGTCGGAGTATTGGCTGCCAACAGAAATGAGTAGACCGAACATCGGCATTGTAACATTACGTGCAGAAAATCCGCGAGATGTCTGCGACACAGTCGCGCACACGGGGTGGGAGGGGAGCGGCGGGGAGGGGGGGGGGAGTGGAAGACTGCAGCCTGGCAGCCGGGCGCTGGGTCCGCTCTTGCTGTGACATAGCAGCTGGGACGCGTTAGTACGCAAAAGAATCTCGGTTCGAAACTTGGGCAGGTTACTACTAGCTTTGCTAGCTGACGTTTTAGATTTGTATGCTTATAATTTTTTGTTTATTTAACTACTCTCTCTGTGGCTCATGCTATGCCTATGCTTGTGTCCGAGCAGTGGCGTACCGAGGGGGTTGGTCAACCTTCCCCCCCCCCCGAAATTCCGAAGGCGCTCCAAAATCGTGCTAAACTCAACCCGATTGTGAAAACTGTTAAAAATTGCTGAATTTGGGACGCCAGCACCCCAAGATATTTGGAAAAAAGACAGTAAAATTCTAAAACTACCTAGGTTCGCAATTGTTTTACATTAGCAATGACAAATACATTGGTTGTCATCATAAATAGTCTTAAAGTACCAAAAATTAAGATCATTTTGCTATATGAAATGAAATTTCTTGTACGAAATTACAGCTGCCTCCAGAACCCCTGACTAGGGGGCTACCGCCCCCAGATTCCCTTCTCTTTGTCCTATGTCCTCAAGTGAATTTGTTGAACCGCCTCCCCCCCTCCTCGCGAACAAAACTCCTGGGTACGCCACTGTGTCCAAGGGCAGTATATTACACTGTTTGCATTTGGCGTGGCGATAAGGAGCTGATTCATGTGCTGAATTACACAGACGTTATAGAATTACTATTGCTTACATAAGAATGCAGGCAGAAACCATGAACTTATTATTGCCACATACAAATACACACGGACCCTACAATCCACTTCCTACATATGAATGCACAAAGACACCATAAAATTACTATTGCTTACATACAAATACAGACAGCTGTATGCGACCGGGATTGGAGCCAAGTACTTCAGCCCGGCTCCGCCCAGTCATCATGTCAGTGATGATGCAGCATCTGTAATAACTTCTGATTTGATAGTCCATACATAATCGAATTTGGCAGCGGGCAGATGATCAATGGGTTTTCTTGTCGCCATAAATCTCGACCCCGTAGCGGCGGTGGTGTGGGGATGTGAAGTGCTGACCGCGCGCACGAGGCTGACACGATTTTGTGTAGTGAATCGCTAGAACTGCAGTCATTCTTCTGGTTTGTAATTCACAGCGCAAAGTCATTACAGTACTTCGAGGGTAGACTTCTTTCAGAAAGATACCGCACTAAGCCTTTGTACATAGCCGACTGTGCGTTGTAGATTTGGTTACTTGGCTTGGCATTCGTAAACATGGCGACATACAACAAATTACGGGATGTTTTTGGTTACAAGTTGTTATGACAAAAACATTGTTGGGAGACTTGGAAGACAGCTATGGCATATTGCGACTCTTAGGAAACACTACTCTCATTGCACAGCGGGATAACGCAGGGCCCTTGGTTACCTGACAGTCCAAAAGTTCAACACACTGCCGATAAGCAACTATGCTTTTAAATAGGCGTCTGTAGAATTATGAACAACTGTTGTTCCCCGTACCGACTGGTCCAAACAACAGGGTCGTACACAAAGAGATTTTGATGTGTGTTGGACCGTGCATCATTGTGATAACTGAAGAATAAGAACCAACTAGATGCTACTTATTATTTTATTGTACTTCTTGTAGGCTCAACATGTTTCGGGCAATACTATGCCCATCATCAGGAGCTCACGCCTATAATGTTGATTACCACATTGGTCGTCTCGTTCTTGGGTAGCAGTAGGTTGGGAATTAGGTGCGGGTAGGCTGGAGTAGTGTCCGGGCTGCAGGCTGCAGGCCATAGCATCTAGTTGGTTCTTATTCTTCAGTTATACACAAAGAAGTTTTGGATGGGATGAAGGGGGTGTGTTAGTTGGGTGGCGTCATGGCGGGGTTTGATTTCGAGAAGTCTGCCATATATAAAATTCAGTCCATTAGTGGTAACAGGTATTTAATACATAAAATGAAGCAACTTATACAATAAATATAATGTGTATTCAGCATGAATTCCATGGGCTATTTAATAAAAAGTCTATTTATCTCCAAATTACTCTTCGTTGTTTACAGCTGAAGCAACACAAAAACACAAAGAACTGACCAGCAATAGCTACCTCTCATTAGGATGGTTTTGCAAGGTCGAAGATGTTCGTCTCTTACACGCTGAGGGACATGATACTTAACTGGTCGAGAATTCCAGGATTAGGATATGCTAATTTGAGACGGTGATAAACGGTACGTCACGACTTCCCTTTCATAAAAATGAAGATACGGTTGCAATCGAAACAACTTTATTTATTTCGAGGGTTTGTGCTAATCGCTTCACAATACAATGTAACGCGAAATACTCGCACCGTTAGAGCCCATCCCCACTGAACGAGTGGCGTGTGGTGGCTCTCCTATGATTGCCAGTTGATTGAAACTGACTTTTGCTTGCTTTGACCGGCTTTCTGCTCACACCGGAAAAATTTCCTAAGACTGTCTTCTGGCTTTGCGGCACCTCGTTTTGCAGTGCACAATCAGCAGACCTTCACAGCAAAAGTTTGCAGCAGTGGACTGTGCAGCGCTTGTTTTCGGTGCTTGACGATGCAGACGCGCCTCTAGCTACAGCAGCTTGTGTTGCAATTGCAGAGATCATGTATTTGACCACACCAAACTCATGCAGAAAAATGTACAACACCACCGACAAGGGAAAAATTACACAGTTACAACAGATTCACTGAGACTGACGAGTGATTTACAGTGACTCATCCGATATCTCGTACACGGTGAATGCTGACGGCATGAAGCCACTGGAGTTTCTTTGAAGTTTCCCGACAGCGTGCGGGAATGGCTGGCGTACCTGGCACTTCATCGCGCGGCATTGGTGCCTCAGTAGCATGTCGTCCACATTGCCCAGTGGCATTGCCATCCGAAGTGCCACCACCGTGCCACTTGCTCAATGTGGACGTATCATAAAGGCCGGTATATGGCTCAGTAGCATGTCGTCTACATTGCCCAGTGGCATTGCCATCCACCGTGCCACTTGGTCAGTGTGGACGCATCGTACCTGGGGGCATAGCTCGTACGATATCACGCGGCATGTTGTCACCGACCAGTGGCAATGCCAGCCACCAATATGCCACTCGCTAAGAGTGGATGCACCCATACGTAGCTGTACATCATGCTGCAGTGACGTCATTGCTGCCACACAGACTGCATATTCATCAGTCAAATTTTTGTTATAAGTTTACTATAGTTAAATAGGTCTATATTTAAAAAATTGACCCTTTCTTCTATTGATGTGTCTCAAAAGCAGTCCGTAACTGTCAATAGCACACTTTTGTTTACGTCGGCAACACAAGGAATTAAAATTCTTAATAGTATTTTAGACCTTACGCTATGGCTACAATTGGACTGTGTTACCTTCAGCGAATAGGGCAATGATGTGCTTAAGAAAGAATTTATTGTTATTATTACTATTATGATCATTGTTATTATTGTCATTATCATGATCATTATCATCATCACCACTATTCCAGTCAAATTTAAAATTAGTCCAGAATGGTAGAATATTAATTTTTATTATCGCTGTCTCTCTTACAATACGCCTGTTGTTCAGATTGGCCAATAGCCGGCAGTTTGGACTGGCAGAATCATAAGTGAATAATAAGCTGGAAAGAACGTAGGAGGCCGCGGTAGAGGTCTGATGTCGTTCATAATAGAGTTAAACTGACCCGGCTTTCTCTAAAAGAACAAAAAACATCTAGAAAGTGTCTCGGGCCGATCTAACCTCTCGTAATGATTCGGAAGCGTTAGAGATACGTCTGCAATAGACACCAAAGAACTACAGCATTTTCACTGTGTGTGTCTTCTGGTCTAATATTACAAGCACTGTACATTTCAATCACAAATTATTCTCCAGACAGCACCAACCTGTTGGTCTCTCTCCAGGAAAGACTGTGTATATGCCATTATATAGGAACTGAATTTTTAAATATTACTTATTTTAGCTTCAAGCCTAATTTTTTTTTAAAGTTGGCATCAATACACATCAATTATAAATACCGAGATTTTTTAGAATTATCTCTGTGTTAAACATATTAAAATATGGAAGTATTGACCGTGCTAAATAGTAATCAAAGCTGCCACTTTCCTCATAATACAGTATTACTATGATGTGAGGTTCCTTACACAGGGTCCAATACTATCCATTCTATTGTCATTATTGTCATAAGATAATATTACAATGGGTTCGTCCTTCTGCGAAATAAATGTGTGAAAAAAATTCTATAGAATAAAATGTAATTTACAACAAAATAAAATACAGACTATTTGTAGGTATGGGCGAAATGTCTACGTACCACAGGAATAGTGAACGAGTTGTCCTGTTCAGATATTATAAATTTAGAGGAAACGTCCTGGAGTATCTTATTCAGCGTAGTGCAACTGTGCACACAACAATACTAAACAGTTTGTACTGTTCCGGCTAATAACATATCGCATGTACCTTTGCCCATCTGGGACACGACGCCTTGCAGTACCGTGTAACATCATACATAAAGACAGGCCTCTGCAACTGCAGGCTAGGCCAGGCGGGTAACGAGGGTCCTGGATCGATCCCTGGCTATTCAGTCCTCAGTTTCATTTATACGCTCCAGAGAATCGCTGAAGTCGTGTGTTAAACAGGGTAAATGTCAGAACAAAACAAGGGCAACCTCTGGGGGCGGCTGACACTAGGCTTGCGTGTTGTGGTAATGGCTCTCGTTTCTTTACCGCCATACTTTACACACATTTCCTACCATTTTCGTAGCAAGAGAGCCTTCTGTAGGCATTCAACCGTGTTTGGTGCCTTGAAATCCGAAAATTTAAATGACATTTCAACCTGCAGTTTTTACCTCACCAGGAAACACACACGGCTTTGTAATAAAAACCAACAAAGAGAGCTTAAAGATGTCGTTTAGTGATATAATCGCTATTTTCTTGATTTCAAACTTTCGCTGTGTTCTGAATGTTGTATTCTTTCTTCTGGGTGATTCCTCGGTGTCTGAATTTTATATGCCGACGTTTCGGAACACTCTGTTCTATCTTGATAGGCGGTGTGAGCAGGAAGAATAATCCGGTTATTCTTCCTGCTCACACCGCCTATGAAGATAGAACAGAGTGTTCCGAAACGTCGGCATATAAAATTCAGACACCGTGGAATCACCCAAAAGAAAGAATACAACAATCGCTATTTATTCTGTTAATAGTACGGAAGACGCCAAAATACTCCATGCGAAAATGTGGAATTTTTAATCATAGAGTAGGTGATACATAGAGTAACCACAAACTGTCTCACTATCTGCTCTGTTGTCGGCCTCCACGTTTTACGGTTTACACCCATTTAATGTCAAGGAAGTGACTGTATGCAGTTCGTGGCGTATCTCCAAGATAAAACAGCGTTACACTTTTTCTTGATACCAGGAGTGAGCAAATTCCGTCGACAGGTCACCGTAGTGACTAAATGTTATACTGTGGCGCCTAATAATATATCTTTATGTCCTCAGTGTGAAACTTGCTTTACGTCACCTTTCTGGGGCCGAGAACTTTGAGGTGGCTCCTAGATTTCTGGAAAATCTATACAAACTGGCTTTATGCCCTCAAAATATTTTCTGGCTGCTTTACACTGGGCACAAAATTAACTCGACTGTAGCTCATATTTCAGATATATTCCTGTGGGGTACCTACGCATGAGTGAGAGCGATAATGTAATCTATATAAACCTTCCGACATATTCTTGTGGGATGCCTACGATGAACAACTGCAGGTATTGTGATGCAGACAATTCCACCGTATCTGCTCTAAATACCAAGCTAATATAAACGACACTATTAGGGCAAAAGCGGTCTTTTTTCACTATATCGTCTAATGTTGCTTAGCATGACAAATATTTAAGTCACAATATAATAAGTCTTCAATTCCACAATGAAAAATGACAGAAAATTTGTCAACAGGAATATGTATTCACTGACTATTATAACAAGCAAAACTTTAATTATTTAAGTACATAAAGGGCACTATGGGTAATGTATGTTGCAAGCGTGTGTATTTGGTGTATGAAATAGGGGAGGAGCACTGCAATAACACAGTCTTCTAACGAAAATATGCAGTGTGTTAGCAATGCACCGTGGGAGGTCGCACGCGATCCCACTCTCCATGATGCAATATTCGCTTCTTCACATAAAACAAATTCAGGAAACGTGTAAACAAAGGATGTAATTTATTGATCCACCCTCTTGCATATTTGATGGCGTATTTTACATTTAACTTTCAAGTCACATTTGGTAACTGTAAGTAACACTTGCTCTAACAGTAGCAGACTCTACCTTCTGCCCACAGAATGTCTTCATACGTTTCGTATAATTCTCACAAAAACTGAAATTATACACCTCAATGACACTGACCATTTTATCAGTTTAATGAAATACGCTGTGTTAGTTTAGAGATTATTCATTTCCTGCATTTTGATTAATATTCATCTATAAAACCAAGTTAACGCATAAGTTACAAACACATTTAAAATTATGGTCTTTCCCTACTCCTACATGTTTCGACACGTCTGTGCCATCCTCGGGGATTTCAAGCAGCAATTTTAAAACTTACTGTTATATAACAGACTACATCCACAAAACTTACTGTTATATAACAGACTACATCCACAAAACT
>Ga0131853_10010196_pt1 | contig 17187 bp, 6 predicted proteins | sample TergutLab28metaG_FD_92764 | JGI IMG/M metagenome (GOLD analysis project Ga0131853, IMG submission 92764) | Labiotermes labralis P1 segment gut microbial communities from Petit-Saut dam, French Guiana - Lab288 P1 (version 2) (version 2) | ecosystem: Host-associated > Arthropoda: Insects >... | reverse complement strand
ACGGAAAGTACTGCAATGTGAAGCTTGAAGCCTGAGCGGTGGGGATCACCGCTGGTTCAAGAGAAGTACCAGGAAGAAATGCCTGTGACAGGAGACATACATATTGTATAATAATAATAATCGTTATATGTTTAGTATCTGCATAGCAAAATATTTTATCCATATTACCTTGCTGTAGCAATAATAATTAGCTATTACTCTATACCATAATTTAATCAGACAATTCAACCAAAAAGATACACCGTATTCAAATACATAAATTAGTTATTAGACATTCCAACACTGTTTGACCTATTGGCTGTCTTCAGGGGAATCACTGAATACAATAAGACAATACCTGAGACACATATAGAACCTGACAACAATATGAAAAATAAGTAGAGAACTACAAAATATAAAATGTCCTGATGTGATTACAAGCAATAAAATATTAAAATCTCTTTAATAAAATGTTTAAATAAGCAATTTATGTATCTGTATAAAGTATACCATGTTGGTTGTATTTTCTGTAAAATCAATCACTCTGCTTTTTTGTCTTTGGAACCCTCCCTCCATGTACATACTACTAAGTGTCCCAGTTTTTGGTTTTTCAACAATGGGATCCCTATCCATAGTAAACCCTTTAATGACTGTGCTGCCAGAGCTCTATCTTGTATTCAGTACACACACACACACACACATATATATATATATATATATATATATATACACAGCACTTTGTCCACAACATCTTTGATAGTATGTCACATCTGCTGCAGATAACCTGGCAAAAGAAATGTCCTCTATGTTGAGTGCGCTCCACCATATGATGATCCTGGTAAACATCATTTCACAATTCAAGTACCATCCTTCAGAAAGTCAACACCTGTGTCTCTAAAACATGTGCTCACATACAGCCTTATAAGGAAAAAAAACTAAAAAACAAATCTGTTAAGGAACTGTGTATGTTTTTTACTAACTTTTCAAGAACACAGCTTACTGCTGCTACTTTTCTTTCCCCCAGTAGCAGAAAGTAGTTCTCATGAAGTATTAATTCATTATGTTTAAAATTTCCTACTGGAATAAGAATAGTGAAACCTAGTAACTCCTTAACCTTTAGACGCCTAATGTCAACTATAGTTGATGTACCGCACTGCTAGCCTCCAAAGTTGCATTTCATATATTTGTTCAACAAATATAGTTACTGAACATTTTAAACATGGTGTATACTCTCAGTTTTTTTCTCTTCAAAATGCAGTTTGTTTCATAATTCTAACGTATTTGGTTCCTGTATTATTCACATTTTATATACAGGGTGTGCAAAAATTAAAAAAATAATTCTGGCACCAAAAGGTTAATCATGATGCAATAATCTACACCACCATATGACAAACCCTCAAAGATGTTTTCAACAGTCCAAATAAACCACAAGAATATTTCAAGCACAACGAAATGTAGTTACAGCCCTACGATACACTCCTTGTCTATTTAATGTGCTGTAAGTGCTCTGCATTAATTACTTAATAAATAATCGCGTAAAGAAAAACCAACTTGATGCACAACTTATTCTTAATATATTTCATCAATCTCTACATGTTTCGGGTGTATCTAGGCCCATCATCAGGAGGTACAACCATATGTATACAACAATTGGTAATCATTATTCTTTTTAGATGACTGTCTGTTATCCAAACAGGACAACAGACAGTCCTGTAAGAAGAATAATAAGTAGCAATTGTTGTATATATACGGTTGTACCTCCTGACGATGGGCCTAGATATGCCTGAAGCATGTAGAGATTGATGAAATATACTAACAATAAGTTGTGCATCAAGTTGGTTTTTCTTTACACGATTATATCAAGATGAACGGTCAACAAAACATAAAAAAATACTTAAAAAATACATACTTTCTCACACTAGCATACGACAAGGAACCTGCATAATCAGCAATGTGTGCGCCATTATGTGTACAAAGTCCCTCTGGGGTTTTGTATACACTGTAGGGCAAGAAATAAATCTACAGTGTGAGTTGGATGCTGTTTGTGTGTGACTGAGTGCTGTTTTGGAACTTCTAGAAGTGGATTTAAACCCACAGGTACAAAATTAAATTATGTAAAATAAACTGCCTCAAATTGCAAAGTCTGTACTGTTAGTTGTACTTCCACAATGTATATCCAAAACCCTGAAGAGACTACACAGATATTGTACATACACACATGCACATGCACACATATTATGTGTGTGTACATTTTCACATGGAAACAAAGCATGACAAGGACAGGCGCACATGAAATAAACTGAACAAAAAAATCATGCAGAATGCAAGACACATTAATTGAAACAGGTATCACAATAATCTAAATGCAAAACAGAAAGCAGCAGAGTTGTAGGCAGACTGATCACACAAATGTCTGAAAGAGTGTCATGATTAAAAGAGACTATAGTATATATAAAATAAAATAAAAAAACACATGCAGGAACACTGAACCCATTTCTTCAGGGAATAAATTCACAAACTGATCATACAAGTCATGATGACACCACGAAAAACAATCTGCAGTAAAAGGTGGCACAGACATTACCGTCTGTAAGCTGCAAGGTTAGGTGCCACGCACTACGAAACATTTTGCCAAATCTTAAGCCGGACACTGTCCACTGTATAAGTATCCTTGATAATCACATCATTTCGGGAGTTAACTCTACTCGCATATTCTCAAAGACAATGCCCAAAATACTGTGTATATCAAATATATCACAAATACTGGACAACATCCAACACACAAGCAGCACTCAGAAAGTAATGCCTCTTATTTCTATCTCATTGGATGCTCTTTTATGGGAATAACCACTACACCAGGAAGCCCCTGAACACTCTCAATCATACTTGATAAGTCATGACTCTTTTGTCTGACTGCTGACAGCACCACACTTCATTTTTAAATGGCACAGAATGATGTGTGGTTGAAACAAGAAAGAAAAGAGTTTTTGGTTGATGAAGATGAGAAGCAACTTGTATTCAAATACACTTGCTCAAAGTGAATATTAAAGCTACTGGGAACACGAGTACTCTGCGATGATGGGTAAGATGCACTAAAGAAACTAAAACAGGAGGAGCAGCACTGTCTGAGAAACTGTAGAGTGGTGACACGCACTGCAGTGATGCCTCACAACCCCTGCCAGGTTGATGAACTGATACATGGTGACTTGTGTAACAACATATGAATTTGCTCCACCCTGTCAACCAGCAAAGGAAGCATAATGGCAATTATTGAAGAGCTTGGCTATTCCAAGGTCTGTGCTTGTTCAGTGCCATGAATGCTGACAGATGAATGCAAAGACACAAGGACAGCATTCACTACTGACCTATGCACCAATATGACACTGGAGGTGAGGGCTTACCACTGTTTGACTGTCATCTGGGTCAACCATTTTGAATCCAAATCCAAGAAGCATTTGATAGAAACGCGACAAACAACAACCCAATGGAAGAATAAATTCAAGAGTGTACCATCAGCTGGAAAAATCATGGTTACAGACTTTTGGGATGACAAAAGTGTCAGTCTTGTGGCCCTCTTTCCTAGGGAGACAAGATTGAACTCAAACTGCTGTAATGAAACACTAGGAAGTCAGAATGCTTGCTTTTGTTGGGATCATCCCACAAGAAAAATGTTTTAAATGCTTCTTCTCCATGACATTGTTAGGCTGCACAAAGGTGCGCAACAGAGGCCATAAGAAATTTTGGATGGCCTATGTTGCTGCATCCACCCTACAGTACAGACTTCACACTATCACTTTATCACTTGTTTAGTCCTTTAGGGAATAAAAAGTCTGCGAGGATGTCCACTACGCCAACGACAAGGCACTGGAGAATGCCATTAATCAGTGTCTACAGAAGAGGGACAGCAGCTTTCACCAGGCAAGAATACATGATCCTGTTCAACGGTCAAAAAAGAGTCAACAAAGATGCAGAATACACTGAAAATAACTATACCTTCAGGAATTCTGTAGCAATGCTCAGTGATATTTTCACATGTCCAACTCATAACACCATGAAACAAAAAATATATGGCAATATTTTCTGACTGCCTCTTGTAATACTGATATAACAACAAACCAATGGCACAAGCTTTTAGAGAATTGTTACTACGTAACAAACACAACAAAACACACAAGATATGAAGTTATCTTGCCTGCCATGAGGTAATCTGAATGTTGATGTAACAATTTATTTAGACACTGTCATGTAACGCAAGTCGGAAGAGATCGTGCTGCACATAAAAACTGGTCCCTATTGGCTTCAGCACAAAGGTCTGGATATAGGCATGCGGTGGGTCCTCATCTGTCTGAAGAACAAGTTATTGATATTGGCTTGCTAGTTGCAGTACTGCTCTGAAAGTCTTAGTACCTTACATACATTCTAAATAACACTTCTCAAAGCAGTAACCAGAAGAAACTAATATTAATCACACTAATTACTGGTCATTTACCTGCAGTCTTCCAAGAACATTTATAAGAACTCCTCCATCGAACATTGGCTGAGAATCCACAGCTGTAATGATTCTGTTTATTTTTTGGAAACTTAGACTCTAAAATAAAAAAAAAAATAAACAGTATAAACATATTTCTGAGTACCAGTAAACTAGTGATATTACACACATTATAAGGTGTCATCCTGTTTCCTGGTTCAGTGTACAATGCAGAAGATTAATTACTTGCAAAATGACTGCATACTGGGAGGTAAATTTATCATGTCCCCAAGCTTTGGAATATGTGGTCTTGGCTCAAATATGTGTGTTAGCTATCATGATCCACTGTGTTACAATCACTTGTCCAAGAAAAAATATGGACACTTTACAATAGCAAAAACAGAGCCAATGGCAAAAATCTCAGCAAATGGTGGCAAAATTTTTGAAAGCTAAGCGTGTGAGAAGGCCGTCTATTTCTGGTTTGTCTCTTGAACCACTCCTTGCCACCAGGCACATTGCCTAGGCATGACAGCTAAGTAATATAATGACCTAATACATAAGACAATTACTCAATACCAAGACAATGCACTGTGTATGATGATTTTAATCATACACATGCACTTTCAGGTGAGACATCCCTGTTGTGTTGTATAGAATTATAAATATAAACAACATATAGACAATCACAACTATATATATTGATTACATTTATAATTTTATACACACGCACATGCACTTATATGCACAAAACTGCCATGCCAGAAGTAGTGAAGGTGTGACAAAGGTCATGTTGATATTACTACCCCACAATGCATACAATTCATATAAGAAAAATTAAACATAAAAATCTACAACACATTTCACAGAGTATAACATGTTTTCATACATAGGATTTATCCACTTCTGAATCTTAAGCATTTCTTAACGAGCAAATTTTCTAAAAAGTAATGACATCACTCCATATTATGCATCAGTATGTTGCACCTAATGTTCACACCAATTACACACTCAATTGCATAGCACACTTTTCTTTTTTTACTTACAGTTAGTTTCTCCATAATTTTTACAGCCCCTTGTATCTGAAGTCCTTCAAATGTCATAAATGAACTTTCAGTCTGAAAAATAAATGCATTCCCACATTAATCCATGTTAAATTCAATTCATCTCACAAATTAAAAATTGGGCAGAGGCTGAGAGTTATAAAATATTAACACAAAAATTAAATCAGATATTGGATTCTGGTAATAAACACAACCTTATTATGCAACATTTGTACAAGTGAAGCTATGTTATAACATAAGAGGACAAGTTTTATAAAGTACACACCACAAACCAAAAATAACTGTGGCTACTTGCAATGCTCTGGTATGAGTGGAATCTTTTGGCTTTTCTCTGTTGCCTTGTCATGAAATAAACGGAAAGCACTGCAAGAGACTCATTCTCATGCTGGATGTGCACCACTCAGCTACATTGTCTAGTACAATCATCTGACAGCTACCTGCAAACTAGCTGCACAGCTGCCTAGACAGCACATGAACTTGCGCTTTCAGTAAAAAATAAATAAAGAAACCAACAATGTACAGACTTTATCTTTAATTGTGTTCCTAAAGTTGTAAAACACCTACCATAAGGCAAGCTTATGTATTACAACCCAGCCCCCAAATAAATCTTGAGCCTCATTTTACTGCTTTTACTGTATTTGATCCAGGTGAAAAGTGGTTATCACTCAGTCATATTACTTCCTGTGTCAAAATGCAACATGAAGACTTACACATAGAAACAAACATGTACATACAATACCTATGTGAAATACAAATGCACTGGAAAAGAACAACAATTCTGGCCTAAATCTCTGGATGTCAGAGTTCATATAAAATAGCCAGTCAATTAAAAAAAAACCACACAGAACTGTAACATAACAAAAACAAATCAAAATAACTCGTGCTCATTGAAGAGAGTGGATATAATCAGTATTGTGTTTTAGATCCTCCACAGAGTGTACAGATCAAGATTTCAGGTTTCAAGTATGCTCTATTTCTGAAATGGAATGTCAGTGTGTAAATGTGAACATTTATGGATGTGCCTGAAATAATGTACAACAGGAAGGAGCATTTGTGGTATCTGCTGTGATCTGAATTGGTCTGGTGATATGTTGGCCTACAGCTTGCCAGTTCTGGTAGAAGTCTGAGGCTTGATGACCTGCCCAAGCAGGATGATCACTAATTTATGACAGACTCTGTGAAGAATTTTTTATGTGCAAAGTACCATGAGAACAAAAGATATGTTTCAACAGATACGAAATGCATGAACACCACAAACACTCTTACACTTGGATGAGAATAACCCTAAGACCAACCAAGATAAGGAGAATTAGAACTAATGTCAAATCAGTTTTTTATACTTTTGTACTTCTACCATACCATTTCTGAAAATAATTTTGCACAAATCTCCCAAAGGCAGAGAAAAAATGCAGAATACAGATCACATAAGAACCAAATAACCTTTTGGATGGTTCCTCATTGTAAGCCATCAATTCAGCTTTTACAACTCTGATGCAGTTCTGTCTGCAGAAGAAACATTTGTGGATTTCATTAAAGTAAGGGATCTGACAACAGTTAACTCCATCAATGTACCTGTTAACAGTATGCAGTGATATAATTCTTGTCAACAGTGTGCCATAAAATGTGCAACCTTACAAAATAACAAAATTTCAGAATTAGGAATTTGGCTTGGAAGACATACCTCTCTTCGGTATAAAGCACGACTTCACATTCTTGGCACTTGTTCCCTGTCAACAGCTATCACATATTCTTGAGATCAGCAATTTACAATTTTACTGTTTGATATAAGACATTCAGTATTTTTCTTTAAATCCATTCATATGCAGTATGTGCCCCTGAACCTGCATCTTTTTGAAAAATCTTCACCTTTGCTTGCTTATGTTTCATTATGTAGTTGCCATCAGTGTATGCAACTATTTACAGCACATACTTATGACCCGTATGGTCACAAATACAGACGAACAGACCAAGCAATGGAAGACAATCCCTAGGTCTGTAGAGTGTTGCATTTTTTTAAATTTATATCACTGCATTCACTATTACAGATTAAATAATTTTTATTAGCTTTCTTCAGAAATCAGCACTGTTTCATCACTGTATTTGGTGTTCTGAAGGTGGTTGTGCAGATATTAACTACCCAACCAGGAAAGCGTAAAACAATTCATTATTATTTAATACAGTGATACCTCGGCTAACAAGTGACCCTGCTAATGAATGTTTAGTGGATGCGCGCGCTAACATAAAGCAGCAAACATGAATGGTCGGGCCATTCGAGGAGCTTATCTTTTCCATCTGTATGTGTGTTTCGGCTAATGAAGATTTCGGCTAACGAATGTGATTTTGGAACAAATTATATTCGTTAGCCGAGGTATCACTGTAATGTTAGTGTCTGCTTATACCATTTCTTAAATGTTAATGCATGTCACACAAGTGTTCACAATTTCAAGAGACAAGTGAGATTATCATGTTTCCCCATTTACTTACATCAGCTACTACATATACAGGCAGGTCATGTTTAGTGCAATCACTCCTCGACTTTACGCAATAATTTTCAATTTAACGTGATTTGGCATACATGATCTGTGGACGCATTTGTCTTATGCTGGAGGCTAGTAGACAGAAACATCACTGTCACACCGTCAGACGTGTGTATGGGTTGATTACATTGGTGATAAAATCACATGGCTTCAACAGCATTTGCTTTTGTTGTCAAAATGAGTGAGAAACATAAATCTACACCACCTAGTGTAATACAAGTGAAAAATTGGTGAAAGACAATCAGTACTGAAGAGAAATTAGACACAATAAACCAACTTGAAAAAGGTGAACAAATTGTTTACATATGATGTAAAGTCAAAAAAAGGAGATTATGTCAGTTAGCCATAATATAAGATTAATTAAGAGTAGTGTACATATAATTTCTGATAATGCAGAAAGAGTTGCAGGAAGTGCTACGTCAGGAACTACAGTGTTTGTGTAGCCAGACTACCACAGTCGTATCAGAATGAACCATACCAAAAACATGGATGTGAGTTTCTTACATTTTATTGTGTTATAAATAAATAAATAAACTGTATAGAAATGTGTATATAGTATATACACACATACATACAATACATATATACTCTACAAGTCTGTATGTCCACTAGTAATGTAGTTGTACAATATATACAATGACATCAATTCCCTAACCCCAAGAAAATACAGTGTTTTAAATGAGAACTTCTGTGTTCGATTTGCACAATTTCAATTTGTGCGACGTTTTTCACGAATGTAGCCCTGGAGTAAAATGAGACCTGCCTGTACAGTCACTTTTTTGCAGTATTCATAATAAAATGTTTATATGATTACAGCATAATTTACCAGTAATCACTTCTGGAGACATCATCACAATGGACACTTATGCAAAACAGTTATTCCTGAACCACTGTAAAGCTCAAAGGTTTCATATTACATAAAACTCACTGAAAAAGATTTTTTAAAAATGAAACACAATGTAACTGGCGTATTCGGGATTTACAGCATCATGTTCACACATTGTTGTCTGCTTGTTTGCAACATCCTAGTATATGTATACACATATGGATGTAAAACTAATGTAAAAAATAATATAAAACACCAGCTTATACTCCCGTCATAATAATTTTATGTGTTACGAGTCTTGGCAGAACACACTTCCCGAGTTATATTAAATAAGACAATACTGTCTTAAAATTGTTACAAGTACTATAGGACCCATGTCCTACTACCGTAACTGCACGCATCTTTCAAGCGATTTTCATAGAATTAATCTTATAGATAGAAAAAAATATTATTCCTTTTTAGGGATGCAAATGACTTTCACATTTGAAAAGCTGAGGAACTATGTACATCGCATGTTCCTTCCTTACACACACTTTTTTGGTTATGGTTGGAATACGTTCACTCTAGAATCGAGTTCATTGCAAGTATGTGAATCAAAATCTAAAACAGTATTTATTAGGACTGTTAGTGCATTTTACCAGTACGTTGTTTCTTCACTTACATTATACATGTTTATTAAATTTGGTCGTTGGGCAGGGTCGTCGAAGATTGAATAGTACTGCTGAACAAAGCCTTTTCCGATGGCTTCATACGCTGGATTTAGAGTCATTCTATAGTTTTCTTCAGTACTTCTAACTTAACACTAACGTTTTATGCAAGAAAGATGTTGTCTACAATTTTTCTTTCGCTGCGGCGTCCAAATTTCAATCGTTAGAAACACGGACTTAAAATCCTACTCACAAAAGCGCGTGGGCCATTAGATGGCAGCATATGCGAACGGAAACTCGATTTCTGATAAGTGATTCCGGTGGGCATAATCGAATGAAATCTATCGAATAATTCGAAATTGGAAGAAAAATTCAAAACTTTTTCGGTTTAAACATGTGACTGGCGGTGTAGATCACAGGTATTGCCAATAAGTAGGAAGTTTAAAATACCAACAAAACGTTAAATTGTTGCTTTATGTGTGGAGTACATAAGTCTGCGTTTCATACGGAAACATCCACTACAGCAGGTGCATCCGCGGAACTGTAAGTAGTTCTTAACCTTACCTCGAATCATTAACCTGACCACTGGTAGAGTGAGAATCCATAGCTCGTTGTTATATTTTACAGCACCTCACACTCCATACAGGTGGCAAACATGGCATCCTTCCCATTTACATAACACAATCACCGCGCTGGCGACCGCTACCATACATCGGTCCACATTCGATTTAATTTTGCATGTGTTTCATTAATCCTACCACATCAGCTATACGGATTTTTTTTTCTTTTTACAAAAGCGACTAGGTAAGAGGGACAAATTATACTTACATTCAATTATACTGATGCATATAAATCGGTTGATTTTGTAGAGATGGTACATTACAAAACAGTGTACGATGGTTGATAAGAGTGGAGACATGAGACTGACAAATATTTGGTCCGCTAAACCATGTAAATCACTCACGTATGGATGCTGTATTGTATACAGTTATAAACAACTGATTCATTGGAGGCGTTACACCGAAGATATAAAGGCTGAAAATTATTTGGCACAGGCGTGAAAATGACTAACACTAGTCGAAACATTAGCTGCAAGTCCTGCTTATGAATGTTACTGGACTGTACAATAACAGCTCTACTATTTTTTTTATGTATGTCTGTATGCTGGATGTAAGTTTCGCGTTTCATTCATAATTTTCTGTGTATTGGGGAAGAAAATTTCCTGTCGAGTCAGTTTCCGGTAATGACCTAACTGAATATACCGTGCAGACATTCCATCTCCCTACACTCATTCAACCTGTGTCGACCATACCTGCATGCCCCACTTTGGCGCGGTGGGAAAAGTTGAAGCTCAGATCCATGGTTTGTAACGCATAATTATTATCAATATCAGCCCTGACGCGTGATCGAAAATGTCTGTAGCATTTCGTTTATCTGTGATCAGCAACTGAAGTGCGCACAGATTAATACCTAGTGTGTGTTTGGTTTATGTAAGACATGTCAAACGTTACAGTTTTTAACACGCCACTTTGTGTAACCGCGTAGTTGAGTGTGAACTAGTAGATAATTCGTTTACTTGACTAATGAAATTGTAAAGTATCTAAGCTGTATTGTGTCACCTCAAGTAGACTGTAGAAAATAGTGTACATTGAAGGTTAAGATTTACGCTGTGTATTTTGAATGTACGGAAATTAACCAATAATTCAGTTGCAGCATTCGGCGTATGCTGTCTTTTATTCGGCGTTTTATTGTAACAGACATATTGAACGTTTTTCAGATTATAACTTCTGCCGCTCAGTTCAGGATATGTGCGCTTCGTTATATTGGTTGTTTACATGGTGCTGGTTTCTGTTTGATTCCTTTGACGCCAGTAAAGTGTCGTGTCTTAGACGTATGAAGGTTTAAGATTATAATGGTGATTTGCAAATACTTCCAACAAGGTATATGCAAATTTGGCAGTAGTTGCCGATTTGAACATTCGCGTTCTGATTATTCATCCTCTGGAGAAAGTGTACTGAGAGGAAGGTATGGGGGTCATCAGTATGCAACCAATAATTATTATGATGGTCATGGAAGGAATCCTGGATCGTACAAATTTGGAAACATTTCGCATGATTTTGAAGAAGTCATGCAAATGGTTGTACAAGAGGTGGTTCAGAGTGAGAAGGGGGGGCAGTGGCCATTGTCCTGCTTTGCACCTATCAAAGAACGATCTTGTTTTCCTGGATGGGAGGACTATTCTCCAGAAGAAATTCGCTGGAAAATGTATGAAGCTGTGCAGAATGGAACACTTCCTGAATACCAAAGGCAGCTTAAAGAATTGTATGATGCAGCCAAACTCCGAAGACAGCAGATAATGAATCCAAATAATGAAGTATTCAAAATAATTGAGAAGCTCTTATATGGGGAGAAGATAGAGACAGAAAAAAGCTTTTCTTTTATACAAGCAGCAACACGAGTAAGGGACAATAACACGTTATCATGGAGCTCACCAAATTTTGGAACCAGCCAACAACAAAATCCTGCTTCCAGTAACTTTGTATTTTCCTTGCCACACCTGGGAGGTTCATCTGGACATACTGCTGTACAGCAACAGCCAAGTGGGTTTTATGGTGGTGGACATGTTGCTCCTAATGTTGGTATGCAGTCTGCCAATGTATTTAGTAGCTCGTCTGAAATCCACACATCTGTTAATGCTGTTCCTCAAGATTCTTTAAAACTTCAGTCATCATCTCCCACACCACTGGCTTCAGGTGCAGTATTTGGTGGAAACAGAAGTGTCTTCAGTAATCCTGTTACATGGAACAAATCTGAAAATCCTGTTGCAGACTTTCGTTTATACTCCTCTCAAGCAGAGCTATCTGAAGATGAATTAAACACATTTGTTGCTCCTACATTTAAAATGGGAAAAGTACCAACAAAACCACCACCTAAAGAATTGTGTAATTTATAGAATTTTATGGTATTTAAAAATTTTATTGCATATTCAGCATTGTGATGGTAGTTATTGTAGGAGTTACTTTATAATTATGTGGAAAATGAAGATAAGATTATATTTTTAAATTTTGAAGTGTGTGGCATGTGACGGGCAAGTTTAAATGTGCAGACTTGCAGGTGCTGAGAATAGGTATGTGGTTTTGTGATCCCATTTCCCTTCTTTGTATGGTGCTCTGTTCTGCATTTATATAATTTTGTCATTGTTGATTTTAAAAACATATGATGTTATTAATGCAAGATCTGTCATGGTTTACCTTGGTGTGTTTGTGTGCAGGTTTAATTTCTTAGTGCTGTTAACAAATACGTGAGTGTATTTTATCTATGGGGAGTTGGGTATTGAAAGGTAAGGGATCATGTTATATGATACTAGTCTGTTTCTACATGATGACATACATATTGGTAAAAAAAAAAATTGCCATTTCATCATCAGATTGGTACTGTTATGGAATTTTCAGTTTAGTGTTGGTGGTTGTTAGATAGAAAATACTTATTAAAACAGCTTCAGATGATGACAGCAAATCATTTTCTTTCAGGTAGAATGGAATTGGGGGTGAAAGTGCGCAGCATATCAGGGAAAGGATTTTATATTTGTATTTTAAGAGGAATACACTTTGTTTGACATTTCTTTATCTATATTTCATGAGATGGGCATTACACTGAGAGTGTGATAACTCTTTGTAACTAATCATGGGGTTACTTAAAATTGTTGAAATGAAAATTGTATTTTGCGATAATGTGCTAAGGGATTTTAGGGTTAGAGAAAAGTAACTGCAGTCAGAGCATAGTGTGTCTGTATCCATCTAAACAAGTTAACTGCCTGAATTTTATGTATTTATGTATGCACAGAAGTCTTATTAATATATGAGCTACTGTAGGATACTTTTAGTCAAGTTGTTTATCTCTCACAATGTGTGGTTATAGAGTTACGGATGTTGAAAAATGAATGGTAACTGGAATGGTTGGTAGGAAACCTACTTGAAATGTAACATAAATGTTGATAGTAGTAATTTGTTGCATTGTAAAATTCCTTTGATATACATGCATGAATGTTCACTGAGCATTTGCAGCATTTTATTTCTTTGTTGTTTATCAAGTGATCACATAGCAATGAATGATTGGGTGATTAATGACTAATGACTGGAAAAGGGTGCCAAAGCAAGCAGTTGTGGCCTGATTTGAGGCACTGTTGTGGCATTTGCCTAGAGGAACTGGGGAAGCCACAGAAAACTGGAGAATAGGTCATCTCTAGTCCAAGATTTCATCGTACAGATGTGATGCAGAAACAAGAAATACTGAACAGTGCTGTTCTCCATGTGCAGCATTATTGATCTGTGGATCATACCAAATGTGGTACAAAGAACAGTTAGTAGTGTTAGGGTGTGGTTGTCATGTTAGGTGTAGTGGTCTGTGTTGTATGCTGCGCTTTACTTGTTAAGAGCACTGAGGAAACATACAGATCAGCTCTGAAGTTAAAACCTGTCAAGAATTGTGTAAATATTATCATCATCACAAGTCCTCATTGCTGCCAAGTCCACTAATCTATATAAAGGAGTCAAATATTTTTCTTAGATGCATGATTAATGGACTTAACAACTTTTTGTGTAAACCCATGGGTTACTGTATCAGAAATTAATAATGTGAAGGCACTTGTATGACTAATGGACTGCTGTGTGTTACAATGCAAAAAACTTACTAGTAGTGACATTTATCATAGATTTAACAGTAATTGTGCAGTACAGTAAAACTTCCTGCTAATTACGTGTGCTCTTGGAATGGTGTAACCAACAAGGTACACTCCTTTTGAAATATTTATTTATAATGCTACATATTTTGGCTTAACAGCCATCTTCAGGGATATGCCTGAAGATCCCTGCTAATCTGGGACATGTGAGATTGTGAATAAACATCTTGTAAATAATGTACCTTGTTGATGACATTATTTCATTAAACTAGTGTACACAGGGACAGTGTATTTCAAAATTACACCTGTGTTTTATTTAACTTTGAATACCCATAACCATTATGAATTGTTTGGTCACGTGTTGATGTAGTATCCTTTGCCCCAGAATTGCTTGATTAAGATCAAAATTTCGGTCATTTCTTCCTGGAGCAGTCCTATACAAGCATTGCTACCTTTGAGTTGTCATTTTCTTGTAACATTTTTTATATATAAATGCCAGCTTGTTTTGCAAACATTAACTTTGTGTGTTGAATTTTTGCATATGTAGAAGTCTTCTCCAGTTTGTGTTCTATTTTTATCTTATGTTTATGACTTTTTTTGTCAGTATTGTGACTCTGAGAATGTAATGTCATTTGTATGTTTCACAAATTTGCAATGATGTAACGTGTGATTTCCCTATCTTTTTGAACTCATATTTGTGAAGGACGTTTGGGCATTTTTCTGTATTTTTGGAACATTTATTGAAATTGTTCTGTCCAGATTTTTGTATAGTTGGTTAAATTGGATTGATCATGTTAATAGAATGGATAGTGAAAGAAAAGTAAATCAAGTATTAAACAGTAATCCTCAGGGAAGTTGACTAAGAGGATGACCGAAAAACAGATGATGGAACTGTGTACAAACATATTAATACATACAATATTAAAAACTGCAAAGAGAAGTCAAAAAACAGAGCTTACTGGGAGAAGTCCATTAAGGTGGTGAAGGTCTGCATTGGACTGTAGTGCCAACTAAGAACGAGAAGATTTTTGCATGCAATAGCTGAAGAATGTGGGCTGCCATGAATGTTTATAAGGGATAATTTTGTGATTATTTGTTGACAACTTTAAATGTTCATGTAGACTGGACAGTTCATATGAAAGTGTATTTGCACTTCTGTATCCATATTGAGTGTAAGGCATTAAATCTATCCGAGAGAAACAGCTTTTGGACAAATATTGTACAGAAAACTACAATACTGTTTTTGTCCATTGATTCCTTATTTGCAAGTCTTGCATTTATAAAGGTAATTAAAAGTATACCATTATGTATACTTCCAAGCTAAAAATATACTGAATTATCAGTAGTACTTTTAACTAAACACTGAAAAATCAAATTTTTGAACTGAGAACAGGTTGACATTAGGTTTGTTGTATCTCTCAGTATAGTGTTGTACTGGGCTACAGCTGTGAAGCTGTTAGTGTGGGTCTTAATGTTGTTTTCATTTAGGGTGTGGTCTCAGAGTGAACAGCTTTTGTATTGTGTATACATGGACAGTCAGAGAAATTAAACATTTATTTTCGTACATGTAATTTAAGAGTGTAGAGATGACATGTTTTGTAAGTCATGCCAGAAGGCACAAAGTATATACGATTGTAAGTTTATTTGTTAACAGTGGAATATTTCAGGCATGTTGGATTATGAATCTGCTGAATCTGCTCTAACATATTTTCATTATTCAATTCCTACAGCCAAAGTTTGCAGTTTTTATGTGTGTTTGTTAGAAATAGCCTGCTGTGTTGGTTGTTTTGGTACCATTTTTGTTTGTGTTTAATAGGAAATAGCCCTTAGCATTATTTTGAGAAGTAATTTTAAACCTCCACTTTCATATACACTAACTAGAAACCTTTCTGTCCTTGTGTTCAGCCATCCCTTTAACTTTCTGAAGCCTGAAAATAGAGTGAGGAGGGTGGGTAATTACACTTCATATGCTGCAGCATTAGGAGGGAAGTAAACAGCAGAGGTAGAGCAGATATTCTTATGTTAATCGCGGAATGTTTTGAAGAGAAACATACAGTCTGACGTGGAATTTCAGTATTGAATACCAATTTTGCATTTGGTGTAGGATGGAGAAAAGCTATGGAATATATTGAATTTGCTTGTTGCAGAAGCTTGAGATGCACACTGATTTCTAGCTGGCAGTCTGGTGTTCAAGTTCACAATCCCAAATGGCGGGACATATATGTGTAGTAGTTTTAGTTTTTAAATATTTACATGTGTTTTACAGAGGTATGTTTCCTACCAGACAATTCTTATACTGCTCACCTTTGTAAGATTTTTTTACACAAAAAACACTTGTGACATCAGTTGTTTGTGGTGGTGCTTGTGCTACTGCTGTGACCACCTGTGGACTGGGCCACATGGAATGTCCTTGGAAGTCTGGTAGCCTGAAATGAGATTTTTGGAACTTCTGTGTAGAGTGGGAACTAAAGGATGTTTCGTGTACACTATAGAGGTAAATCAATGCCCCTTTGACTGGTAAAGGCTTCAGTTTTGATTGAAGCTTGGTTGTAGTTTCATTTACCTACTTCTATCATTAAATATTTGCTTATATATTATTTTATAACTGGTGTACAGAGTGGTTGTTCTGTGAGTATGGATGATGATGATGGTATATCGCTGGTGGTATTGTATTGCTCTAATTCTTGAATTTGGCAGTTTTTTCTGCTTGGTGACTTGATATACGGTGATTGCTAACACTTTCTTGTGGCAGTGGCATAGCTGAGGGTTTTTGACGCCAGGAGCAAGTAATCGGGGTGGCTGCCCCTAAAAGAAATTATGAACCTTGAAGAAAATTATAATCATTTATTGAATTTCCTTTTATTTGTCTCAGTAACATAAAATATAATGAGTGGAGAAAATCAGTTTTTTTTAACACTCATTTTGTTGCTCCTTGCACTCTGCCACCACTTCCCCCCCCCCCCCCCCCCCCCCCCCCTCCTTCCTTTCTTT
>Ga0131853_10010195_pt1 | contig 17188 bp, 10 predicted proteins | sample TergutLab28metaG_FD_92764 | JGI IMG/M metagenome (GOLD analysis project Ga0131853, IMG submission 92764) | Labiotermes labralis P1 segment gut microbial communities from Petit-Saut dam, French Guiana - Lab288 P1 (version 2) (version 2) | ecosystem: Host-associated > Arthropoda: Insects >... | reverse complement strand
GGATTTAAAATATCTCCTACATGTTTCAATCCCTCTATGGGATCATCCTCAGGGAGCATAAAATAATGTAGGACTAAAGTTACTAAGATCGACTGTATACGAGGTTATCTGGTGGCATGCCACATATTGATATGTGCATTTGTTAGTGTGTTAATCAAATAAACTACAGAATGCACGGTGCAATGATAAAGATAAGAATTGCTTGTTGCTCTATGGTACTCGTATAGACAGCTCATAATAAAGTCCGTAACAAGGAGTCTGGATACGGTTTGTTTGTTTGTTTGTTTGTTTGTTCGTTTGTTTGTGTACGTCTTGTATTTCTTAATTATAGCAACTGTGGCTGTATTAATAGCTTAATAACTAATAACCTTAAGTCTGTAACTATAATATTCAACTTGCGTTGTGTCGGGTTTCGGAAGTAGTCCGGGTATTTCTTCCTGTTACACAAAGTGGCAGCAGCTAAAGTTCACTAGAAGCAACACAAACCAGTGTCAATTAATTTACGTTACCTAAGTACTTAGGAAGTCTGTCCAGTTTCCGCGCGGTCTAAGGCGTAGGAGTGCGGTCGCTCGTCTGCTGAGATTGTGGGTTCGAATCCAACCGGGGCATGGATGTTTGTATTGAGTTCTGTGTGTTGTCAGGTAGAGATCTCTGCGACGAGCTGATCACTCGTCCAGAGGAGTCTTACCGACTGTGGTGTGTCGTTGTGTGTGATCTAGAAACCTCGTGAATGAAGAGGCCATGGCCCACTGGGGACTGTAACGCCAAGCGAAAGAAAGAAATGAAGTTTTGGGAAGGATATAAACCTATGCAGGATTTGAGGTCCTGACGGCGGTATTTCTGAAAGACGGGGCCTGCTGCACTTTGAGGATGAATTCTGTACGACCCTTCGAGACGTCGGGAACCACTGTCACGTAGTAACATTCTAAAAGACTTGAAACTTCAATATAGACATATCTGTGGATATAACACAGCAAGTGACATTCCTAACATGCTTTCCTGCCCAGAATTTACAAAGTAATCATATGAGGTAGGCATGCTCCGTGTCAATGTGTGTGTGTGTGTGTCTGTGTGTGTGTGTGTGTGGTGTGTGTGTCTGTGTGTGTGTGTGTGTGTATTTCAGCTCATGGAATAAACTTAACGTTTTCTGCGCAGCTCTGAGCGAAACTGAGATCATTCGAAGCCACTTCATTGCCATGATTCTAATTTCATATGCATGTAAACAGCAATAGAGCGGAAGCGCGCAGTTGTTATGATCAGATCCTGTTTTGTAGTCAAATGGGCGTCGAACTTGTGCCTGTGAATGTCGCCGAAATTTGTAAATGTGGGTTGCTTTAAATACTCGAAGACAAAATGAAGAGAAGCCACGAAATAAATTTTTCAGTAACTGGCATGTTGTACAATAAATGATACAAACACCAAATAGTACTCTGCTGGTTGTAAATTGAAGCGACAAGTCGTAAAGGAATTCTGTGACGATGACGGTCCTTTGATGGAGTTTCCCTCCCTGTTGCATTGTTAATAGGCTCTTGGTTTTCATGAACTCCATTTCCCGTCTGCCTTTCATCTGCAGAAATAATACGCCTTTTATGTACCAGCGGATGGCCATGCTGTCGACGGACCTGCCGAATCACCTCCGCGCGGGGCAGAAGAGTTTTTTGAAACAGAAGTTAGTTACGGTGGGGTTTTGTTAGCGACAGCAAGCAAACTTTCGAAACAAAAACACAGTTTTGTTCTACATTGAAAACAGGCTCGGAAGTGAACGCGCAGGCGATTGCCAAAGGCGTTCAGAGAGGAAGTTCAGGACCGTCATAATAAGCAAGTAACTTCGCCTGTGTGTGCCATTCACACAGTAGAATCTCGGTAGTAGGTAGAATTTTGCTTGTGTTTCACAGAACTTGGGTAAAATTAAAATCTATTATTTATACTTCTAAATGCATTAACACGACATGGAAATGAATCTTTTTGTAAAGAGGTGCCTCATTCTGAATGACAAGTTGCGAAAGACGTGGAACGAAAATGTCGTGTCCGGTTTCTGGTCCTCTATTATTATTTGCCTGAAGACACAGATGAAATAACGAATCTGATGACATGGGGTACCCTTTTCGAGTCGTGGCCGTGTCACTGGATACTCAGTGAGATTTCTGTCAAACTTCACTTCAGACCAAGTTATTGGTCATTGTTTCATTCCCAGTCACAGGCAGTTCATAGTACATGTTGAATGGAATAACCAAAATAAAAGTTGTACCGTCAAACCCAGCTTTTTAAGTTACGTACATTCAATCTAGCAACATGTTTCGGCTTTGTAAGCGAGTCAACAGGCTAACCTTTATAGAAATATAAATATGGCCTTATATTTTGTTAAATTACTTTGTTAGGTCGCTATGCCACAGTTGTAGACCACTTAGCCGTATAGAACGTTGCCCAGGGTGCACCACTAGGGGGTGGATCTACTTTGGGCAGTTGCAGAGTTCCGACTGTGCGTTGGGCGTGATTGCTTGGCTGAGCATCTCCACCGCATTGGAATCCGCCCTGACCCCTACTGCACGCTATGCAGCCTCCACGAACCCATGGATAGAAACCATCTAGGACAATGTACCGCATTAACTAATAAGAAGGAATGTGAGCGATACTGGGAGGCTAGGACAAGAATGATGGAAAATTGACTTTCTTATTTTATTATCACTATTTTTTGTGACTACCCCTTAGCATTAGGACTTTATATTTACTCTGAATGTTTCCTTTTTTTTTCTTTTTCTTTTCTTTTTTTTTTTTAAAGTTTAATACTTTTTTCTTTTTTTAGACTTTACTTCTATTGGTCGCATAGGTCAATGACAAACAGTCAATGTACCTGCCATTAGTAAAATAAATAAATATTTTGTCAAAATGGACGTTACAATTTTGTGATTTTTGTACCGCACATTGTGATACAGTTCTGTAATATCAACCAACAACATGCACACTCTTTTAAATTAATTACTTAATTCACGTACAATATAGTCTTCCTGGTGACGAACACATGATGTTCGAAACATGTAGGAGACACGAAGAATTGAATTAAAACATTTCTTAAAAAGAGTGTGCATTTTGTTGGTTTACATTACATAGAAGGACGTCACTATGTTTCTATTCAATACAGTTCAAGACATTTTCTATATTTCTGCACTAAAACCAACTAGATGCACCAATATATCAAATTTATTTTATTTTAGAATAACATTATACATGTTTCGGAAGGTCTTTCCGTCCATCATCAGGAGTTCAAGACTGTCCATACAGCAACAGGCATTTGTCAAACAGATACTGCTGTCTGCTTGCTAGCGGGTACCCGCTAGCAAGCAGACAGCAGTATCTGTTTGACAAATGTCTGTTGCTGTATGTACAGTCTTGAACTCCTGATGATTGACGGAAAGACCGTCCGAAACATGTAGAGTGTCATTCCAAAATAAAATAAATTTGATATATTGGTGCATCTAGTTGGTTTTACTATAGAATTAATATTACGACGCGCGGTTCTACACGGTTCTACGAACGTCAAACTGTTCAATAAAGTTTAGTGTCTAAAGTTCGCACACTATAATCTGCCTCGTTGTTCAGTTATATTTTCTCATAATACCTTTAATAAAAGATGCGTGCGTCTTGTTTTCAGCGATGAAGTATGTAGTCCGTATTCGCATTTTTCAGTGCCTGGTAGTGTGAATCGCTATTCCGTTTTTTACGGATTATCAATGTAACAATATTATATGTAATTACTAACTAATTAAACTAACTAGTAACTGTAGTTAATATAGGAGGCACAACAGCAGTAGTGGAGATAATTAGCCGATATGTCCACTTGCTCGTAATTTCCTTACTTGCATTCGTATTTGAATGAGAAAAAAAGCTTGCCGGATGTTTCTCATACTTCCTCACAAAATAAATGTACTGTCCCATTAACCTGTTAATGCATAGATATCAGTAAATTTACTTCAGAGTTCGACCAGTAAAATCTGTGTATTTTGCCCACACAGTGTACTTACTGACTTTCTTGTGATTCTTAAAGTTGGTAGGTCTTCCTAATGCACACATATTGTTCTCTGTGACGTACGAACTAATTTACTCTAATGGGTTAAAACCTTTACAGACGAAATTATTGAGGCGATAGGTGAGCTGTGTTATTCAGTGTCCCTGTATGTTTATATACTGCACGTGTAGGTTATGTAAATATCGTATTAGTATTAAAACCGAAATAATTAAAAGCTCAATTCTCCGATAGCCACATGAAAGTCCATCAAAAACACACATCAAATCCGAAATAGGATGACACTGAGGTTCAATTGGTGCGTCGTTAATGATATGTCATTCACACCGGTCGCAGCCTATTAAGCATCAAAACGCCAAAACTGCCACAGATTCAATTTTTTTTTTATGTGTGAATCCAGTGACACTGCCTCTACCTGAGTTTCCCTTTTGGGAATATCTTTCAGAATCGATATCGATGCCTCAACATTACCATGCCATATATTTGTTCTGGATTCGAGTGAAGTTTGATAGTCCTGGCACACTCGTTCTGTGCAGACTTCTGTTTTGTTAATTTTACTGGAAACAAAAGTTATCGAGAATGGAAATAGATGTTGAAATTGGTGAGAATAGACACGTTGGCAGTATAAGAAATATACAACGTCGATAAGAACATTTAAAACGATATTACAGCCATATTTCATGAAAGATTCTGCCTACAGCATTTCTTTGGTATAAAAATATTGTATTTCGTAAACAATTTCAGAAGATATTGCCTCTGTTGTGAGGTACAAAAATGGAAGAAAGCGACAAACATTTCTTACCTGTGTCAAATCCAACAAATTCTGTCGATTCAAGGACATGGCTACACAAACTGCACTTGTATTTGGTCGTTCCACAAAATTATGACACTTATTAATAAGATTTACAAATTTAAGCAGTTTCGATTTCGACATTGTACTGAACAGAATTCACTGGCACGCAACTGATTGAAAAGTGATGGTAAGGAATATTCAGTACGAATTAACTTGTGGTAATTAGACGTTAGTGAATCTTAAAGGAAAGCAGAGTGTGAAGTTGTGGACTGGATTAAAAATCGCATCAGAATTTTATGATTGCCTGTGGAACTGCTGGCTGCTCAAGAAGGAACCCGCTCCATAAAGTAACATTAATGCAGAGATTATATTTAGTGTTTATTTACTCTCTATTAATGAGTAAATACATTAAGAGGGTGTTCAAAACGAAGGCAGAAGACCTTTAGCGATGTCACACCCGATGATATCTGCTTTTTGAAGTTTCGATCGCAGTTTTCTGCAGGTCACTCAGACATTGGTGCTTGAGTCTTCTGGGGGCAATGCTGTCATGCAGTAGCTGGGCAATGGAGTCATTGCTGTGCCTGAGGAGATGCTTGTAGTGAGACGTAGCAAGTCTTCTGATTGCAGAGTTTAAGAACCAAGTTCAACGTTGAAGTACTTCCCCAGCCATGCAATACATTGTCAGTATAAGAAACAACACCAAGACCTGCATAAAAAAATATGTAAATTTATTGTATTATAAACAGCGTAGCCTCCCACATATTTCAGCCACATTTTTGTGGCCCTCTTCAGCGAGGTGTTCATTGAAGGATATAAAACAGAACGTGAAAACAATTTACAAATATAAAATACTGATTAAAGTATGTGTGCTGAGTTACGTGTTGTTATGTTGTGTATATGGCGTCACCATCCAAGCGGAAGTGGCGTTGTTGTGTCGGCCGGTCTCGTTGTTTGTAATACAATAAATTCACATATTTGAATACGCACTCGTTGATTTTGTTTCTCGTAGCGAATCATCAGAGCATGGTCACGAATCGTTTAATATTGTCTGTAATTCGCGCGACTACTGATATGTAATGCTGCATTATCAAGAGTTAGTCAAAATACATTCAGTAGTATCGAACATTATAAATACGGAGGTGAAGATGCGTACGAACACAACCTAATCATTTTGAGTTAGAATGGAAGCACCACGATGTGCTTTTAATGTAATATAATATTATATAGTGTACGTCAGCACAATCACTTTATTATATAAGGTAACACAAGGCTACATGTTTCGACTATAACCTAGTCATCTTCAAGCCTATATTAACAATTGTGTTCCCAGGTGCTGTGCACACTTTGGGATCCCATCGTATTTACATTCGTGGAATATATCTGATTAAAACGTTTGTCTAAAAGGCGTGATGTGCAAATACAGGATCGTCTCATAAAATCTCTCATTTTATGAGAAAATCCTGTATTTGCACATCACACCTTTTAGATAAAAGTTTTAATTAGATATATTCCACGAATGTAAATACGATGGGATCCCAAAGTGTGCATAGCATCTGGTAACACAAATGTTAATATAGGCCTGAAGATGACTAGGTTATAGTCGAAACACGTAACCTTGTATTACCTTATATAATAAAGTGATTGTGCTGACGTACGCTATATAATATTATATTACATTATGAGTTACTTTTATGGAATCTTTACAAATACCCAGTAGCCCGCAATTAATTAAAAACGTACTTATTTTCGGAAGGTCTATGTAACTGTTTCTAGTTTCTTAACACTTTGCATTCAAGTCTTAACTGCGGTGCCTAAGGAAGATTACTATAATAACGATCAGAATCTGGTGACGACAGAACTAAGAGCTGCTGTCTTTGAGTGGCGGCCAACATGGAAACGGACTCCAGCGACAGGAACTGCGAAACAGACATTCTGACTTACTCGCATTCATCCAAGACACTGCCTTTACATTCAGAACATTATATATGTAAGATTCCAACACACGTCTCACGGTAAGTATGTCCAAGTGACCTGTATTGGCCAGTGTCACAGTGTTGCGAATCATCACATCCGCCCACAAGCTCTCCTCTTCCACATCACTTCTTCATCTTTCTAAAAGTAAAGTTGATTTGACGAAATTTGTCATAGTGCTGGCACATATTAGTCGAGAAAATCCATAAATTACCAGAATTTATACAAATACCTAATTTCGTGACTTCCGTGTTCTGCAGGCACGTCACGACATGAGATGCAGAATAAATTCTGTTTTCAGTAAAACTATTAGAAAAGTCAGCCACGTGTCCTAATGCCGTCTGTTTCGTCTACTTTGAGAGGTCCTGTCACTCTAATGGGGTTATGGGGTAATTATTACAAAATAAATTCCATTTACCACCAGCCCCTTGTTTTGCGCCCTAGTTGTGTTTCTGAAAAAGTGGGCGTAAATAAAAAAGCGTAAGCTTAAAATGATATTATCATCAGAAATAATGGAATAGGTAGAGGTTAGCGTAATAGAGAGCAAACAGCGTTACACTGAAAATGATTGGTCATAAATTTAGAAGTGGTGTATTTTGGCAAGGGGTGTTAAAGCAACAAAGGCGTAAAAAAGTGGGGCGTAAAATTTCAACATGAAAAAATACCATAAAACTGCATGTACAAATCTTCCTGAGGATGAACACTTGGTTGCTCGAAACATGTCGAAGACGATATAACTAAATTAAATCATTAATGAAAAACGTGTTCATCTTGTTGGTTCTTATTACGTATGACTATTTATTGTGTAATCTTTATAGTATATACACAATTTACAATTGTGGCCGCGAACAGCATAATACAACCTGGTGGGCCGCGGGTTTGACATCAATGATCCATCAGTTTGCACAGTTTCTTACATAAATAATATGTGGTTCGCGGTCTACAATCTTGACCCCCCCACAACCGTGCCATATAAGAAACATTCTATGACTAAAGCGAGGGAGAAATCGCCGCAGGTCGGTGCGTCTGACAGATTGTTCTGGCGCGTTGTTTGCTGCATAACTCCGACCACGGAACACTTTTAGGTACCAAAAGTTTTGACTTAAACTCAATCGAAGCCTACCAGCCGCAGGTGTGCACGGGACGGAAAATGGCTTTGAGGTGGGCACACGGATAATTACGGATGTTATGTAAAAAGTGTAGATGATAAATGGGAAGTCTGGCAGTGTCTGGCTAAATATGTGCAGCTACTTGGCGAGTAGTGCACAGCAAGGTTCAAACTCGGGCTGCCTAGATAAGTGACTTGCAGGTAATGGAGGGAAAGTGGATTTTAACTGCCGGACAATGGACCTAATTGTTTTCCTCTTTTGTACATTTATTACTATTTTCTATCATATTATAATTTCTAACTGCTCCACAATCCGGAAGGTCGCTGGTTCGATTTCCGATTAGGTAATTGGGATTTTCTTATTGCCTTGGTCCTTCCGGCTGCATTATGGACCTGGAGTCGAATCAGTCTGTAAGAGAAATGAGTACAAGGGATATCTTCTGAGGTGTAAAGGCTGCCGGTGCGTAGGGCCGATAATCTTAGCACCACGCGCAGCGCATCTAGAAATACTGGGAGCTTCAAATTCCTGGAGCCCTAAGGCCCTGTACATGCTTGTAATGGGGTAAATTTAATTTTATTTCGACTCGAATTGACCTTAAAAATTGTGATGTTATCTTTATAAATTAATTGCTGATAACTGATCACTTACGTGAGAAAATCGGAATTTTGTTTGTAATCAAGGTGCTACCTCTGGAGGGCCGGACTGCATATTGTGCCCTGGTTGTTACGAACTGAATTAATTTCGGAATTCGTGTACATTTAATCCTTGAAAATAGCTTGTAGTTCGTCGATGGTAATCCTTGATATTCTCCCTCGGAGGAGAAAGAATGGATTGGAACGCAGTTTGAAAATAACAGACCTCATTTCGCACACATTCGTTTCCGACGTCTAGGTACCGCGTTTACATCAAAGGCAGTACGTCACATCAGCACCAGACGCTGGCACATTATAAACCATATGAAAGCAAAGCTGCACTCCTGACCAGCCTCACTGTGTACGGAAATTCAGTGTTCACTTGCTTGTGTCTGATGAGATACCACGTGAGCGCCATCGTGACGCCAGAAGTGAGGCAGATATTTGCCGGCTGGACTTGTGTGGATGACTGCGGTTTCTGCCGGTTGTCGGAATATTTGTAACAAACCCGTGCTGCTTGAAATTACACACTGCGAGATCCAGCGCGAATAGCCATTCCGCCCATACAGGAGCTGGTGTCTAGTAGTTTCGAAGTGTCAGAAACTTAAAATGGTTTCTTTTGTGGTAGTGGTACTGCAGTAGAACCCTGCCGCCGGCAGGTTCTCACTTTCTTCTAGTTTAGTCTGTGGCCAGTCATGTACAGACAGTACTTACCCCTTGGCAGGTGCAGATCGCTTTACTACGAGGAAAGCTGTCATTCCATCTTGGCTGACGACATGATCACGGTCACAGTGTTCCACCAGCACACAGCCAGTCCCTTTTGAAATCATCCGAAGAGAAGCGGATAGACCGTGCTGACGTAATTTTCGGAAAGCCTCGAACTTCAGAAAGAAGTGTGTTGCTGTGTTCGTGACAGCCGATGTGCATATAACTGGCCATAAGTGTGTTCTGACTAAACTCATCCCTCAACTCTTTCAAGACAGAAATGTACCTTAGTTGATTCAGTTCGTACCACACAGTAAAAGCACGCCTTATCGGCTATGAAAGCTAATCAGTTCCTTGTGAGGAAATAAGAGTTGGTTGTTTTGGAATCCAAGGCATAGAATTTTATTCTGTTAATCCGTGTGGTACGTAACGTAACGACTGTGTCTAAAAGGGTTGATTATCGCGTTTATTTCTCCACAGATAACGTGGATTTATTTCTGGATGCGGTAAACATTAGACCTATAACATAATCGGAAGTCTGTCTATAAAAACGGAAGAGACACAGGTCCAAGTTTATAAACGTTTAATATTTTAGCGTAAAAAAGTATTCTGTAAACATCTTACACGACAAATTATAGAAATTAATCTTTCGGAACAGAAGATGTTGGTCTCGCTTCGCTTTTGTAAATATTTAAACAGTTACATAAAATATACTTGACAAAAGAGGAATTAAGTATGTGTGAGGGTAGGCCACCGTGTTTATAAACTTGCAACAGCGCGATGTAATTTAGATCCTCTTTATGTGTATTTATAGACATGATGCCAACGGTCCGGACCCCCTGCTTGTATCTCCAACTTAAAGCCGAAGTGACGAACAAATGGCAGTGCAGTGTAACGCGACTGGCCGAGGACTGGTTGGCCACCAGCTGACCACGACGTGGGTTAAAGTACTCGGAATTTGTTTTCAGATAACTAATGAAGCTGATTTATTGGAAACTGCTGCTACATTAGTACTTACAGTTGAGTTTAGTTGGAGTAGAGTTGAAATGGTAGCCCAGGCAAGCGATGATATTATTAAAGTGGTGCCAAAAATGAAGACTCGCTCCAGTGACATCTGCCCCTGAGTTTACTGAAGTTAATCTTGGTTTTACATTAATACAGTAGCATTTATAAAGGGTTTCATGGGCTTTGGTAGGGGTGGAGTCTCAATCTTGTGACTTCTAAACTTAATCTTTGATTGGCTGTTAATGACGTTATGCCTTACTTCCTTATATGGTCAAAACGTTTCCAATTGGTTATTAATTGCATCTTCTTGACCATCACTTTTGAAAAGGGACTTTTCAGAAACATGTCACAAGATGACAGTATTCCCTTCACAACGCCTGTCAACTATTACTCTAGTTTAGTGTGACACCATTTCCTTCACACATCTTATTATATTCTTTCAACTCTGTGCATTAAAGCTTAAGACTAACTGCTGCATTGTGGGTGACAATGATTGGTACTAAAAGAAGGCATCAATATGCTCTCTCTCTCTCTCTCTCTCTCTTTGCCACACTCAACTCTTTCACTCACACCTCATTACAACAGTTTCTTGTGCTTAAACTGCAAGTTCAGAAGTTGATAAGAAATTTGAATGAAGTCATCCCGTTGTGTATCTATATATTCACTTTATTACTATATATTGCCGTCAACACAACTATAATAGAATGTAATATTAATGCAACATGTTTCGACTTACAATATTCATTGCTTTACAGGATGGTTGTGCGCATTTGGGATCCCATGTGGCTTACAGCGTTATTGCTGCGGTTTGTTTTATACACAATGTGACTTATATTTACTGTGCTATTGTAAGTAGGGTTAAGTGTGTGGCGTGTGCAAAAGTGCTTGTGTCCGTTGTCCCTCTGCTTTTGGAGCTCTCCGTTAATTGTTTAATCAGAAATTGTATATATTCGTGTCTCGTTAAGATGGGTGCTTAGACGTGGAAAAATGTTTCAAATAAATGTTATTTAGCGTACATCTGAAATTAGAACTATTCACATTGTATATCAGGTATCATTTCTCTTAGTTTGTTTGTTTGTTTCTGGCGCGACAGCCCCCAGTGAGCCAGGGTCTCCTCATTCACGAGGTTTCTAGATCACATACAACGACGCACAACATTCGATAGGACTCCTCTGGACGAGTGATCAGCTCGTCGCAGAGACCTCAACCTGACAACACACAACACTCACAACAGACAGACATCCATGCCTCCGGTGGGATTCGAACCCACAATCTCAGCAGACGGGCAGCCGTAGACCTACGCCTTAGACCGTGCGGCCACTGGGGCCGACCATTTCTCACAGTACTTGTATTAAATAGCAAAGGAAACTTGCCTAAATCTTATGTAACGCAAACTCATCAATTGCCGGTCCCAGTGGCCGCGCGGTCTAAGGCGTAGGTCTACGGCTGCTCGTCTGCTGAGATCGTGGGTTCGAATCCCACCGGGAGCATGGATGTCTGTCGTGATTGTTATGAGTTGTCAGGTACAGATCTTTGCGATGAGCTGATCACTCGTCCAGGGGACTCCTACTGAGTGTGGTGTGTCTGAGTGTGATCAAGAATCCTCGCCTGTGAGAAGCCCTTGGCCCACTAGAAGCTGTTGCGCCTTGGTAAAAAAAAAACCTCATAAATTTAACTTGCAAGTGCAGATGTTAACTTGAGCCGAGTCGCTGAATTTTGAAGCAAATTGTACACACAGGTCCATTTATAGTTGCACAGTGTTTGTAATGAGTTAAATTGAACTTGCATAACTTGCGTAACGGTAAAGTGATGGCTGTATTGTTAAAACATTTTCTTTCGTCTAAATCTGTAGCTTCCTACTGCGTCCCGAAGCCAATGCATTTTTCCGTCTGCGCATGTCCATTTTTCCCCCTGGGACGTTTTCAGGTAAAAATAGCTCTAGTTAAATATTGTGACTGGTCAAGCCATTGCATTACGTCGTTACGTCTCCACGTTTTGAAAAGGAAGGATCCGATCTACAACCGTATTAACTTACAAATGTTTTATAGAGAAGTACTGATTACATAGGTGAGCCGGGATAGCACAGTCGGTATAGCTACTCGCTAAGTACAGGACTATGTGGGGGTTCGAATACCGGTCGAGGCAACATTTTCCGCACACGTCCAGACCAGACCTGGGGCCCACAAACACTCCTGTACACAGGGTACCGGGTCATTCTCGGAAGTAAAGCTGCCGGGTCGTGGCGTTGACCACCCACCCCCATCTAGCACCGAAGTTAAAGAAAGAGTAGAGCTATCCCATCTGGTCGTTCGTGGCCTGTTCTGGTGTGAAATTTACCCTTCATTATTTACATTTTCAGTAATATTTCGCGTCGTGTATGTTTCCGACACGCATTACGCCGGGCATCAACATGAAATTATATGAAAATCTTATTTTCATTGTAAAGAATAAGATCCCACTTTATTAGGAACTTTGTTTTACCTATGGTACGTTCCGTTACCTGATGATGGCTTTATTTAGGCCGTAACATATAACTTCTCATTACATAACTGACAATTTTATGTAGCGATTATACGGCTTATATAGTACCTCCTTAAGGGCCCCATACGCTCTAAGTTAAACTGTACAGTTTGACTCTGTAAAAAACAAACTGCACGAAAAACTGAACAGAATGTGTTTGTGGGATTCCCTGAGTGAACTGCGCAGTTCTCTGTGTGAAAGACGACTGGAAAAGACGGTTCTGAGGTCTGCACTATTGCCTGTCAAACTGCGCAGTTTACTCCGTTTTTCCGTCAGGTATGAAGTCAAGCAGTAAAATCGCTTAGTTTAACTGAGAGTGTATAGCACCCTTTACATCTTGCATTTATTCTGTCAGCAGTGAAGATTGGCTATTGTCCCGAGAGAATCCGCCACTGCGTCAGATATGTGGCACTGCGTCAAACCGCCTGTGGCGGCGTCTTCGTCACGTGCTGGAAATGAACCTGAAACCGAGTCTAGTTTACCGCCAAGCGATTCGGTACTTCAAAGGCTTGAACTTGATTGGGCCTTCCTTCTGTCGTTACACCGCGCATTTGAGATAGCCGGCTCACTACTTCAAACAAACGAAAAGTGCCCTGGAACTAACCCAACCCGATAACCTGTAAGCGCGAACATACGCAATAGAATTTATAAGCCTGTCTACCAATGTAGTAAACAGGCTAATAAACCTATACTGTTTAGAGATTAACTTGCTGACTGTTTTGATGTTTTCTGACCGTGCATCTCAGTATAATCTTAGTAATTAACCAACTTTATGCACAAAATATTGTTTTATAACAAGTTTGTTATATGTCTCTACATATTTCGAGCACTGTGTGCTCATCATCAGGTGGTAAAAATTGTATTATACAGCATCTGGTATCGTCACACCTGTAGGTGGCCGTCCGGTGCACAGCTGTGCACCGGACGGCCACCTACAGGTGTGACGATACCAGATGCTGTACAATACAATTTTGACCTCCTGATGACGAGCACATAGTGCTCGAAGCATGAAAAGGCATGTAATAAACTTGTTACAAAACAATATTTTGTGCATCAAGTTGGTTAATTACTAAGATTGTTGACTGTTGGTTTAAATTCTGCCAGAATGGCCCTGCTGCGATATTTGAGACGAAATAAAGGATATTAATTTTACAAACTAATATTATTTATATCAGAAACATCTATGGTACCTGAATTTATTTATTTGTATATTTAATTAACACACCAACATATATATATATATATATATATTATTTAAGAAGTCTAAAATTTACACTAAAATATTTAAAACGCTCCTACATGTTTCGATCACACGATCATCATCATCATCAGGAAGCATATACTGTTCCTTGCTAAAGTTATAATTTAAAACATTCAGTGAATTACTTCGTTATGTTAACTTTGGTGCTGTGGCAGCATGTCTGTAAGTAGAAGATGCTTATTAATTGGACTGTTAAAACAATATAGTAAATAAGAATTGAATATTATACACAAATAATTGGGCTATCCGATTTGAAGCTTGAGTTAGGCTTATTAAAAAAATTATTTATTTGTAGTTTTTTGTCTGATATTAAAAAAACACTTCTCTTTCCATTTCCATATATCACAATATGTCTTTCTGGCAAGCATCCTGCATTCTTAGTGTCTGGAATGTCTCTTCTCTTTGGGTGTTTTGTTTTTCCTCCGAGATGTAATAGAATTTTTCAGTCCGTCACGGCCATTTTTTGCACAGTATGAATCCTTCTACCCGCTGGGCTCTGCAACCAGGGCCGGTCAAAGGGGCGGGCCAGTCGGACAGCTGCCCAGGATGCGAAGATGTCACTGGAATAATCGGAAACATGGTGCTGGTACACATAGGTTTTCCACACACGCAAGAACGTTTCAGAAAATTATCTGCAATTTGCCTACGCGCTTCCAGCGTTCTTCGCCAGCCTTGTCCTATGCCGAGGGAGTTCGAAGAATGTCTGTTTAAAGGACGCTATGTTATTAACCTGCCTGGGGCACCCACGTGTCTGGGGCCGGCCGTGTCTGCGAAACTGATCTGTGGGAACCCTACCGTAAATATGGGCCAGGATTATTGAGTAGTCAGTTCGACTTGAATGTGGAGACCAAGGTTCTTCGAAATTTCAAACATTGAGCCTGCATTTAAAAACGCACTTTCCTAGAAACATTGTATGCAGTACAGTTTGTGGTCTTCTGGTTTTGACTTGTTTACTAGCGTTGTGACAAACCAGAAACAACTGCATGAATGTTCGCGGATGTGGTATGAAGACCTGAAAAGTCGAGATGAGTAACATTCCGAGATTCGTAAGGAAACTGTAAGAGTTATAAATATTGTATTTGTGTTTGATGTGCAGAAAGATAAAACAGGAGAGGTTGTGAGGAGAGAGAGAGAGAGGAAAGATGTGAAAAGATGGCGTGTGGTCTAGGTCGAAGTACTCTCATAGGTCACGTAGAGAGGTCAAGTGTCATTCCTGTGGAACTCATAATGATGGTACGTGTCAGGCGCCCCTGGAATGCTAAAACACTGCTGGGTGACCCTTGCAAGACCAAAAATCATATGTATATCTCTATATGCTATGCCCTGGTTGGTATAGAGTGGCACATCCTCTTTGCAACACTTTCCGCGTTACCATTGTTCTCTTGAGGTACGCCCTGAGTCTGAAGAAATCGTTTTTGTAGTTGAGACAGGGGTTTTTTTTTTGCTCCGTAGGATGCGTGCTGTGGCTAAAGAAACAGTTGCTCATCGAACATGTAACACAACACAACCAGATGGCAGCATTGCGACAGATTAAATTAACGCTTAGTTCCTTCTAAGAATACACGACAGATGAAAAGGGCCGTGGAGTAGCGCATGAATACTAAGGCAGACCGCCATATGACGATCATGTGAACTTGGTGTAAGAATATGTGTGTACATAAACTCATTTTGTACCTCACAGGGGACGCGTTCAATCTCTATTATAAAGAGCAAACAGTTAATCCTATTGAGTAGAACGCTCGCCTTTTCTCATGAGACTCATGTGAAACACATTCGTCCGTCCGTCCATCCATCCACTCATTCATTAATTCATTAACCTCATTCCCTATTCTGTCTTACAACAGGCCCATAGCCTCTTCCAAATCAGATTCTCCACACAGTGAAATCTAGTGCTTCCTCTTTCAATTTCCATTTTCCTCTCTTTTCTCTAAGGTCATCCCATAGCTGCTTACGTCTTCTTCTTCGTCTTACCACCCTCATTTTATCCTTCCTTCTATCTTCTGTTTTGTTTTAGAAGGCAGTTCCTACGTATGGACTTATATATATTTATTTATTTATATTTATATATATCGTGGTCTGTATACGGTTAAAAACGAACTTGTGGTATATACACATAAGTATATACACACAAGTATATACACACAAGTATATTCCCAACTAATTGCATAGTCGGTTTGAATGCTCCTATATATTACATTTACTAAGGAATTCACACCGGACATCTGAATTTGGGATCTCTGCTCTTCTTTAAAATTCTGTATAACCAGATGTTTGGACACTGCAGTTTACACAGATTAATACTTTACTTGTGTTACGAGTTTCGCACGATTTTAATATTAGTGTATATACCTGTTTATGTAATTACAATAATATGTATAAATATTTTACCGTTTATATTTGACACGTTGTATAGCACGTTCTGTATGTCCTCGACACATGTAACTCCCTGAAGATAGCTGCAGTTTGCAACCGAAACATGTGGGAGCATTCAAACAAATTGTGCAATTAGGTGGGAATAAACTTCGTGTATAAGACATTTGCACGGAAAATGTGGGGCCACAATATGAAATTTATGAGTGTATATCATGTTGACTAATATTAACCAATAGTTATATATTATATTCGTGTTAAAGAAGGTTTCAGCTGTCAAGATTATGTAGCATCGAATGATAACATATTTGTTGAGTAATGAACTAAATAGGATTTGAAAGAGAGCGACCGTGGCCTGCCTTATGTTGCTGGTCCGACATTTGCTGGAGGAGCTAAGAAATCACGAAAACCTTAGTATATCCGGTCTGCTGACCGAAATTTGAAACCGGGACCCCCCCCCCCTCCGAACACGACACAGGAGTGCTGTCCAAAACACAGCTGGTTTAAGTGCCAGTTATCTAATACACAAGACGTTTTAGAAGTGCAGGTGAAATGTGACTCTTTCCCAGGAAGTTAAACTGCAGCTTGGAACGAAACAGACTGTGAGGAATCATTTGGATTCGCTGACTCACTGGATACCGATCCTGAAGTGTCGAAGCCTAAGGATGGGGTGTGTCTAGCGTGTGATCGCTGTGAACGTCAAGTAGCTCGCCCATCGCAGTGAACCGACTCGCGAATCTTAGACGTTTTTCCGGAACATTCTTCCGGACGGAAATGGTCCTCTTTCTTTTGTTTTTTTTT
>Ga0131853_10010194_pt1 | contig 17190 bp, 7 predicted proteins | sample TergutLab28metaG_FD_92764 | JGI IMG/M metagenome (GOLD analysis project Ga0131853, IMG submission 92764) | Labiotermes labralis P1 segment gut microbial communities from Petit-Saut dam, French Guiana - Lab288 P1 (version 2) (version 2) | ecosystem: Host-associated > Arthropoda: Insects >... | reverse complement strand
TTCTCACTGGCCCAGTAACATAAATTTTGCTTATTGACCTCCCCACTCAAATGAAAATGAGCCTCATCACTCATGATGATTATTGCATTTTCATTTTCTTCAAGCAGCACTTGCATTCGAATGCGAAGTCCTCTCTTTGCTCATAATCTGTTGCCTTTAGCTCTTGAACAACACACATCTTGTATGGATGAAATTTTAATTCTTTCTGCAAAATTGTGCGCACTGATTCACGACTTAACCTCATTTCACGCGCGTATCTTCGTGCAGACGGCCCTGGGCTCCTAATCAGCGCTTGTCTCACCCTCTCGATGTTTTCTGGCGTCCGTACGGTCTTATTGGGACCAGGTGGCTTCTTCTTTACAATACTTCCTGTTGACCTCAGACTGTGAATCCACCTGAGAATCGTATTGCGGCTGGGAACGGTGTCCCGGCGTCCAAGCTTGAAATGAACGCGAAAAAGCCGCTGCACTGCTGTGACAGTCTCACAATTTTGCACATACGCATCATAAGCAAACATGCGGTGCTCTACCGTCCACTGCTCCATAGCTACTGAATTGGCATTGTATAGCGAGGCCAACTACCGCTGGTTCCCCACCCTACCTCACATAGGAGCCGCCTACTAGCCATTTAAAAAACGTCCGGTTCCCGTCGGTCACCCTATATGAGGAAATAACCTATTGTGGCTTAATTTAACGCAATGTCGGGCAGTTTTCTGCACAGGCTAGCATCATGAAGAACCTCCATTAGGATAATCAGAATGCGAGCTGTGATTTGTAAGTTTAATGCCTACCTTGCCGGTGGAAGTGGAAACCGTACCAAGCGATGTGTTTAAAAGAAAAGGAAAAAGTTAACTTCACCCTGTAACCTGCCATGAAAGCACACAGAGGGAGTAGAAGTATAGCTCTATTCTTTCTTTAACCTCAGCGTTAGATGATGGTGGGGTTGTCAACACCGTGTCCAAGCCGCTCTACCGCCGGGAATGAGCCGGTGCCCCCTGTACAGGAGTCTGGGTGGGCCCCAGGGCCGGTCTGGACGGGTTCAGAAAACCTCCCTTCCATCGGGATTCGATCCCCGGACTGTCCAGCCCGTAGCGAGTCGCTATACCGACTAGGCCATCCCGGCTCGCGATGTATTTAGAATATGTTCAATAAATTTGAAAGAAACTCTGTTTATACGAGAGAGGCGATTTTAAATTTCATGAAGTACTGTATTATATTTTCCTAGTGCAGTAAATGTTTCTTTGTAAACCTATGTCACAGACTACCAACAGTTTTGTTACATGTATGTGACGAAATAAGATAGGTGTGGTGTAATGTAATCAAACTTTCTTTCAGACAGGTAACAGCTTCGTGTTTTAAAATTTCATACCTTTCATTAACTTATGCATTCCATGTGTAAAGGTTATTTATTGTCGAACATTCCTGGTATCCACAGCGGTTCTGTTTGGCATAATCACCATTTAGGTAGCTGATTATATACATATATATAGGCAATGTTGCGGACAATTTTGTTGTCCCCGCGGTGAAAATTTCGTTTTGAAGATGAAGACAGTAAGAAATTACGAAAAGTTGACAGTAGAGCTTCCAAATGTTCAAACATAAGACGTTTGTCCATGCAGCATTCACGAATCCCCTTATAACTTATATTCGGTTTGTTTCCTTATATGTTCTTAATCCGTGCGTTAAGAAATATTTACACTTGTGCAGTCAACCAATAAGTACACACTGATAAAAGATGCTTTATCATACATTAAAATTCACTTACATATTTCTTTCGCTTATGCGACCGTCATCAGTGCGCTTTACAAGGATACCGGTAAAATTCAACAGTTTCCCAAGTTGCATAAATAAAACCGCATAATATTACATTTAATATCCGAAGCCGTCCGTATGGCCATAACATATTTGATTATAGTCTTAAGCGAACTACCCTATGGCACACACATTTCTCTTCTAACACGATGTTTATCAACTGTATGCAACTAACATACAACAGAAACATACCCAATTTTATTTTTTCCTAGCAACAACGTCAATTTTGTCTGCTTTTACAACAATATAATCAAGTATTTTATGTCCATAGGGAGAATATGAGATATTCAGTATAATATTACGTGGTTTTACTTATGCAATTTGGGCAATTGTTATATTTTACCAATATTGTTGTAAAGCGCCCTGATGATTGTCGCATAAGCGACCGCAACGTGTAGGTGAATTTTAATATATGGTAAAGCATATTTTTTCAGTGTGCATTTGTTGGTTTCCTATATAGTCTAAGAGTAAACTCTTTATTACAGTTTATAAAATTTATCTAAGCATGAGAAGCTCACCATAACAGTAACATTTGTCCTTTTTTATGATTGGGGACCAAAAGTTAAATGTGTTCGGAAGCTCTCTCGGTCCGCAGACATTAAGCCAGGCGGGCTGGGGGTTGCTTATCACTGCCTTAAATTATAGGCCTGTACAGTGTACAGAACTTCAAACAGCCGCCCTGTTACATTTTCATATTATCGTATCTGTGCGATAGTTGTTGGCCTGTTTCTGCTAACAGAACATCAAATAAACGGTATAATTTGTCGTACATATCAGGGAAGTCGCTTATGATCTGTTTTTTGGCCAACAGTGGTGCTGATTGCTAACAGCCCTCAGTCTTACCTGGCGGTCCCAGTCGCCTACTTGCAGCAGTGATAGCATTCCCTACCGCACCATGTGCAGCACATAAAGAGATTATGTACGATACATGTAGAAATTTATGCTTGTAATCTCAGATTTCCAACTGCAGTGTCTCGTCAGCTCATCCTTAATTGCATTTTAATACATCGGACGGTTAGGTTGGTGACGTTCCTTGTTAAATTCGCCTAAGAACATTTGGACGTTGGCGATAACCGTCTGCTGGCATGCAACAGCACGTATTCTGTGTCACATGCACCCGAAATTTCACGGGAACTTGCTGCCTCCGTGATCAGAACAAATGAATGTACGCGGATGATTGAGGCAGCAGGTTCTTCCGAAACGTCGGTATATGTCTAGTAGACCAAACGGCGTCACCACAAAAAACGTTTCATGGGCACCGCCATGTAAACCTTATATTTTAAGCTTCAAACAGAGTTTCAGGAGTCTGCATAGTATCAATTAGAATTGATCCCTCCTCAAAACTTTGCATTATCCTGTTTTTCTGTCAATCCAAGGATATTCCACAAAGTTCTCTTGTATATTATCAGGAATTCCTAATATGGCCCAGCTGTTTGCATAATATGGGTGTAGGTGCGAATGCTTTTTAGGCGTGTTAACAAAATTGCGAAAAGCGACTATTAGCTTCGTTGCGCCTGTCCATCTGTACGTTTGTCGGTCCGTCCGTCCGCATGGAACTCGGCTGCCACTGGATGGACTTTTATGAAGTTTGATATTTTGGTATTTTTCGAAAATTTGCCGAGAAAATTTAAGTTTCAGTAAAATCTGACAAGAATAACTGGTACTGTTCATGTAGACCAATATACATTTTTTATCTATCTCGCTCAATTCTTCTCAGAATGAGATATGTTTTAGGCAAGAATTGTAGAGGGATTCACAACATACATTTTATTTTCAAAAACTTTTTTTTTTTTTAGAAAATCATGCCATTTCTGAGGTAGTATGGAAAACTATTGTCGAGCCGGACAGCCACAGATGACAATATGTCGGGTGCGCATTCCATGCTGGGTCCCTGAAGCTACAAACACACCCTCAGTGTACGTAATAGTTATTTCCACTGCAACAATGGTTGCACGACAGCGCATCAATGTTGCGTTATACGGACATTGCATGTCTTGTTAAGTCATTATAAAGGGGCAACTGATCGTGGAGCTTAAAATTTCAGCAATGTACCCAAATTAACGCGACGAGGAAAGTTGTGAAATGAGATGTATTTTAATAAGTCTTAAATTTTTTGTCAACTTCATTTTAAATGTAAATCCTTTAAAGACAAAGCGCAGACTGCTCTATTTAAAGCCCCAGTCCGTACCGCACTGTAAACACTTTTCATCTCGGTTATAAAAACCAATCAGTTTGTGCTGTAAGTGGCACAAGTCGCTGTTTGTTCTCAGATAAATACAAAACACATAAATACAGTGTGGACAGAGCGTACAGTTGTTGAGTGTTAAACTGGTGGTGCATCACGTAACTAGCAGGCTTTAAAAGGTTAACTGAATCGTGCGATGTGTCTCGGCCATGGTCAGTTGCTGTACACTAAGATAAACATAACCTTTAAATTAACATTAGTCAGGGGCTTTTTGTCCGAAACTCAGAAACACATCCTGTTGTGTGTGAGGACTATCAACGGACTAGTTCCGTTGACAACAGTTTCCTCTCCTGTAGTTTTTGTTTATTTTTTATTTCAGAGTAATTCAGTCCTAGCGGCTCCTGTAGTAAAATACCATATGTGTGAGAAATGTTAGTTTCAAGAAGTTTAAAATGTTTCAGCAGCAGGCTTTGTGTGTGTCCTGTTGCAGAGTAATGGCGCGGTGTACATGTAGGTTGCACTGAGGCTGAACTGAGTTCTATGGTGTTTGATGTTTGGAGGGTTTTACGCGTTCCAGTTTTTCAAAACCTGACACAAACAACAAATATTTTACTTAAGACCTACATGCATTTCTTTGCATTTGGCAGTCAAATGAGCAACGTTTTATTTCAGGAGCGAATTGTTTGTTAGATTTTTCGTGTTTCAACACAATAGTGGCACAATGGTGACGAAGTATTTACTAAGTTTTTAAAGACCCTGTACATTATTTTACATGCATAACTAGAGTCTTGTAACGTCAAGAATTTCAGGTACTCCGAAACTCCATGCATGTGTCGTATTGTAATAATCGCGTCAGTTACTCGTAAACAACAGAATCTATCCGAAGGGTTGATTTTTCTAATATATGTGCCCTCTAAATGAAACTACAGTTAGAAGTCGATGAGAATGAAATCGAATGATCGCGAGGGTCACAAAACTAATCCGTTGAGTCTTCTCTATTGATCTGGATACTAGTGTCTAAAAGCTGCCTTACTTTGTGCATTAACCTTTTAAAGCCTGCCGGTTATTTTACGTACCACCACGTTAAACATTCAAAATATCTGAATGGCGATTACGCAGTGAGTCCTTATATAACACACACACACACGTCTCGTCCTTAAAGGGTTCGGTGAGCAGTAAACACCGTCAAGCGAGGCACTGCGGATACAAGTGTCTAAAAACTGCCTTACTTTGTGAATTAAATGAGCAGTAGACTCCGTCAAGCATGGAACTGAGGATACAAGTGTCTAAAAACTAGCTTACATTGTGAATTAAATGAGCAGTTGACTCCATCAAGCATGGCACTGCGGATACAAGTGTCTAAAAACTGCCTTACTTTGTGAATTAAATGAGCAGTATACTCCGTCAAGCATGGCACTGCGGATACAAGTGTCTAAAAACTGGCTTACTTTGTGAATTAAATGAGCAGTATACTCCATCAAGCATGGAACTGCGGATACAAGTGTCTAAAAACTGCCTTACTTTGTGAATTAAATGAGCAGTATACTCCATCAAGCATGGAACTGCGGATACAAGTGTTTAAAAACTGCCTTACTTTGTGAATTAAATGAGCAGTATACTCCGTCAAGCATGGCACTCATGTAGGGTCTTTTTTATGTCTCACCGAGCATGACTCCTGTCATGTAGAAACCCTGGATTCGCCGGGACAGGAAAACGACAAAAGAAAGGCAGGAATTCCATCATGCATAAACCAATCAGTATGTCGTTTCGCCAATGGTACAGTACATTCTCCAGGAAAGGTAAAGTAACCCCATGACATGCCGATGCAGGCTGAGAAGGAAGGCGGAGGTGCTTCTCCAATTCATACGCAATCTCGGCGCTAGAAGGGATCGGTACGTCCTCCAGCAATTCACTAACAAAGCGGCTGGGACCTTAGGCGTTTAGGAATATTTTGGCCTGATTTTAAGCGCCTAACTCGATCTTTATATTGGCACACACAGAGAACATACCGAACGACTGCCGAAATTAGTCAGAGCTTTTGTGTTTGGGATGGATGACAGTTAACAAAGGACTGACGCCAAGTTTCATTGTATCTTCACAGTAACTTTTGGCTGTATCCTGCTAGCTCATCAGTGGGGGTGGAGGTCATTAACGGACTTTGGCACAGCTGAAGATGGAATATGAAACAATGGAATATCGGTAACTAGAAGAAGCTATGGACCGTTCAAATGCAAAGGCACTTTGTTCCAGAGCCGCCTAGCGTAAACTTACAAGCAAGACGCAGATGTAGCTCTTCAAACTTGGTCGAAAGACGCCGCCACCCCACCCTTAGCTCGCTCCCTAACCCTTTTCACCTTTTGTTTTGCGAAACTATAGAAATGTTGGATAATAGTCAAGTTCTCTGCTACGCTATATGGAAACCCTCGAGCTTCTAGTTGTACCAATATCAGTTAAGTTTCGAACTTTGTGTTAATGGTGCCGCCAAACTGCCTCGTATTATACAGATGAGGGGCGAGCAAAATATTCAGTTTTTGATAATACGACACTTCGTCAAGTTCTGTCTTTTCGTACATGAGGCATACCAAGTAATGGATTGTAATGGAATAAATACGTAAATAAATTTAAACATATTAGGAAATCAAACAAAACGAATGTAAATAACAATATTTACAGCTACAAGTTTAGAGTTCATGGTAGACCTTACACTTACTTTATATTTTCATGTATTATTGGCGACTTAAAACTGGTTATAAGAAAACCGAATACGGCCACTTCACACTCAGTTTAAGTCTTCGTAATTGTCTTATTTATTTGTGATGTACTGAACGGCACCATCTTAATTTTGACAATGTAATGTGATTGGATGACAGCGAATGATGAGTATGAAGGGACGAGAAAGTTATACTCCTGTTTCGACTTAAGGAAACGTATCCTAATTGCTATTGGTGGATTAGACCGTTGCCAGTTGATGGAAAGGAGAAGTCAGGATTTGCGATTCAATTTATTTTTCAGAATTTTCCATCCAAACTTCAACGGGACTAAGCTAATAATTAGTAGATGTTAATAGTTGATCCTAGAACAGGCAATGAAAGCCCTGAGGGGGAGTAGAGCTGCAGCTGTACTTTTTTTCTTAACCTCGGGGATAGATATGATATGATATGATAACTGCAATTGGGTTGACACCCGGTGACAGTAGTACAGTACACATTTACACATAAACAATACACAGAACAACACAATGAAACACAATACCTAGAACGGAACATATATAACAGTACGAATACATAAACCGAACAATGAGGGTGGTTGGGTGCCTCCACACCCCGTCCGCTTTATCCCCGTCAAAGACCCGCTACTCATTGTACAGGAGGCTGAATGGACCCCAGGACCGGTCTGGACTGTTGCGGAAAATCTTGTCCTCACCGGCATTCGATCCCCGGACCTCCAAACCCGTAAAGAGTGTCGGTACCGACTGCACTGTCCCGGCCCACACCGGTAGATGGTAATATAACTTTTAAGTGCATGACTTTTATAGCAAACATCTCGAACACTTTTCCGCCACAGAGTAAAGGCAGTAATGACGGGATGAGGCATTTGTTATGTTTCATTACATTAAGCGCAGATAGGAAAGTGTAAAAAAAATTAGAAAAATGAAAGTGTTGTGGGATGTAAAATGTGTCTCTGGATACGTAGTGAGGTATCGAAGGGTTGTAGTGCAGTCAAAACTGCTTGACCCTGAAGATAAAGAGATGACGAGGGGTCTGCGGTTGTTTGAAACATCGGGAACTACCTCGCTGTGACACAGTGTAATATCTCAGAAGACTCTAGACTCTACGAGCATCGTCGCGAGAAACTCAAATCTCGTGCACTGAAATTAGTAATTGTGTGGTTGTATGGATGTTGAATATTCTGTATTTGTTGTTTTCCTTGCCGTCTGTATGGGATGCTGATCACGCCTACAAACATTAAGGTTAGATGTGTTGTCGGGTTGTACAGGGTGTTGTCAGTCGCGTCAGGAAAGACAACAGCAGCAGCAAGATTGAGAGATCGCGTGCATGCAGTGGCGCGCACCTTTCATTCTTGGAGGCGGAATATTTTAATTCCTCCCATCAGACATACAAGAGGTATAATTTTATACCATAAAAACCCACACCGCGATGCGTACCGAGGGACGTTGAAATAAACTGGTTTGGTAGCGGTGTATTGTGTTGGCCTTATGACGCCTTCTGCTAAACATAGGCTGTCGAGCTTTCTACATTTAGGCTAACCCAACTAGTGATTTCATATTTCATTCATTGTGACGTGTTGCTCGTCACTTTATTCCCCTTTCTTCGTACAATTAGTTATTCTTTTGTCGGTAGTTATGCAGAATTAATGCTTTACAATTGATACTTATTTGTATTGGTTTTCAAACGGTAAATCTCTATTTATTTATTTATTTGTGTAGTATTTATCTGCCTATTTATTTACGGTGTACTGAACGACGCTCTCACTGTTTCAGACTGCAGACCGTAGAATGATTAATGAATAATGTCCTCAAAGTGGTGTAGAAAATAACGGTCGTGGCCTTATTTTAGGTAAACTCTATACTGTCCCGGAATTTTTCCTGAAAGGAGTGAGGTAGTTCACGAAAATACTCAGTCAGCGTAGCTGGTGTTGGTGGTGATTCGAATCGTGCACCTTCTGAGTACAATTGTGCAGCGTTAGCTCTTGAGCCAGTGTGCCAGAGGGATGAGGCATTGTACGTTGTATAATAGATGAAGCAGTGTACGTTGTGTAGTAAATTCGTGTTTCTAATAAACAGTAGTTTCAGAAATTATTTTGAGTGTTCAAAACGTGCTGTTAAAATAGATTGCGACAGTGTTATGAACGACGCCTGTGTGCCATAAATATTAAATATGCGTGTTTTTGTTCATTTCGTTTATACAGTTTTACAGTGCACCCGTAAGGGCGCAAGGCCTATTATGATATAATAATAATAATAATCGTAATAATATGTATGTATTAGCCGGCAAAGTCATTATTTCCCAAGCTTCTTGGTCCCTAAACATAAGGAGCAGATTGAAGGCATCGAATTTGTATTCTCATTAAACTCTTCATAATTTTTCATGCGAGTCTCAGCATTTGGATTGTAACAAGAATTCTTGGTATCATAGTGCCTTTATATTGTGTGCTTGTACTTAGGAAGTGCCCACGTACACGCATGTAATTATACAGGTGTTCCGCGTAAGGTCTGCCGAACTGCAGGATGCTATTATATGAGTCAGTGTGAGTAAATATGCTGTATCAACATATGCCAGGTTTTAAACCGTTACGTCGCTACTAGTATGTAACTCTTTCAAGGTACTGTAAGACAATGTAAGTTATCTCTCTTACGAACAACCTTCGCACCTACTCGCACATTTGGCAAACAATACTCCCGCATAATTCTGTTTTCAGGCGCCCATAATTGCGCACGCAGAACGGTGGAGGACATGCCGAACACTAATAAGTGTAACATAACTGAAAATTGACACTCTGATATTATCTTATCAAAGCAGATTTTTCCTTGCGTTTTGTGACGTAACTACTTACGCTAAAATAACTTACTCAAGAACGTAATTCAAAATCGATGTATTTCTCTTGTGGTACTGTCTGACACAATTTTATTTTGGTGTTGTGCGGCGGTAAGGTAAGGCTTAATTGCTTCCTCTGTTTTGTAGTGTTAATGGACACATGTACTGTTGGTTAAGATGTAACTGATGTCTTTATCTGACACGTAACTTTGTTTTCGCACGATTTTAGGGCCCGCCGCAGTGTCGTATGAGGCGTTCGGTCTTCTGGGATGTTATGCAGCGTAGGTTGATTGTTTATTACGGACATTTCGGGACAACCTATCGATCTTTCAAGGGACTGCTGGACGCTTGAATTTGGCGCCTATATCCTGTCCCGAAACGTCGGTAACCCGCCACCAACTTGGTCATTAAACATCCAAGAGGAGTGGAGGTCCCGAACGTATTTAATATGAATATTTGTTTACAGCCATGTGTGTACACGCATTGGAATGGCTGCAGCGATGTGACGGTCGATAGTTGGGCTTGTGTCTATATAGCAGTGTTTTTACCCACAATGGCAAACAAAATAACATCCGGAAGTTTTGCGTACCTTCCCCGGAATACTGTACAGGCCTACACCGTATAACTTCCTATAGGCCCATACTAATTTCTGTATTATTGACTGAAGTCACGCACGCACACACACACACACACACAAGTACCTACAGTCATACATTCATACGTACATGCATGCGATTACAAACATACACAATTTCTTATCACATTATTTCCATATTAAGCATTTCAGTGCTTACGTGAATATTTGAGTCTTAATGTCCGTGTATATGCATATGTTTGCCTAAGTAAACGCATATCCTATATTCACACATGCTTAATTTTTTGATCAATATCTTGGTGCCTATGTTGTTAATTTTAATTCGTACTTTTGAATATGCTTTCATAAATGCATACGTACATACATATAGGGTGTCCCAACAAGAGCGCAAGATTTAAAGTGCGCGCCATTGTCGTTCTGTTAGGTTGGCGGCACTGGAACTTTAACATCTGTCATTTGTCATTTTTGCGATTAGTAGTCATGGAACGCTACACAAAGGAACAACGCGTTATTATGGTAAAAAATTTATTACAAAATTAAGCCTTGCCCTCTTAGTGGGACACCACATACATACATACCTACATACATACATACGTGCATACATAGATACATACATACGTATATACATACATAACACACACATACATGCATACGTACATACGTAACTTACAGCCATATATGCATACATACATAACATACACACATGCATGCATACGTACATACATAACGTACGTACATACATACATACATACATAACATACATGCATACGTACATACATAACGTACATCTATATATGCATACATACATACACACACACATACATACATACATACGTATATACATACATAACATACACATACATGCATACGTACACACATACAAAGATACGTATATACATACATAACATACACACATACATGCATACGTACGTACATAGCGTACATCCATATATGCATACATACATACGTATATACATAACGTACATACATACATATACATACATACATAGATACATAACATACACACATACATGCATACGTACATACATAACGTACATCCATATATGCATACATACATACATACGTACGTACATACATACATAACATACACACATACATGCATACGTACATACATAACGTACATCCATATATGCATACATAACATACATATACACATACATACATACGTATATACATACATGACATACACACATACATGCATGCCTACATACATAACGTACATCCATATATGCTTACATACATAACATACATATGTATATACATACATAACATGCACACATACATGCATACGTACATACATATATGCATACCTACATACATACATACATAACATACACACATACATACATAGCGTACATAACGTACATACATACATACACATAATACACACATACGTACGTACATATATACATACATAATATACACACATACATACATACATACATACATAACGTACATACATATATACATACACACATAACACACATAACGTACGTACGTACGTATGTACATACATACATACACACATACATATATACATACACACATAAATACATACATACACACATACATACACACATAAATACATACATACACACATACATACATACATACATACATACGTACATACATACACACATAAATACATACATACATACACACATAAATACATACATACACACATACATACATGCATACATACATACGTACATACATACACACATAAATACATACATACATACACACATAAATACATACATACACGCATACATACATACATACATACATACATACGTACATACATACACACATAAATACATACATACACACATACATACATGCATACATACATACGTATATACATGTATATTCGTAATACGTCAGTGTATATCGATTTGTAACTTCGTAACTGCACTGAGATTTCCTGTGTCCTCGAGGATAAATCGTTTCAGGTTCCCGTTGTGTGTATTTGTTGTAATGCTCCTAGGCTAACGAATTGCACCTCCACTGGGGTCGGAAGTCATGTAGATGTGCGTGTGGGGGCCCTGGACACGGCGATCCATCTTCGTGGTTTGTTTTAGGGGGAAGCTGTGTGTATAGTGCGCTTCAAAGCCCATGTCATCTTAACCTGCAAGGTGGTGGCTTGTTACGTGTTAATGGACATGTGTACATTCCCGTCTTCACTGCTGCTCTACCGGAGTATGGCCATTTCTCTTTGCACAGTTATCGATTTCGTCTGCTGTGAATACTTTAACAAAGGCAATTACAACTTTTTGAAGTCATTGGCTGAAATCTATAGGCAGAAACTGTATGCGTAATCTACATCTTTTACCAAGACGTATGTGAACTGTTACTTCGAATGTCATCCGTTAACTTTCTGACAGCCGAAAAAAGTGAACCAGTATACGTCCCTTACCCCTCAAAGGATGCCACTTGTTAAGCCTTTTTAAACTGCTTTATTCTATAATTAGTGGCAAATCTTCCTGCGAGAAATTTTTTTTTTCTAAATTGAATATCTGAACGTAACGTGTTACATTATTACCATTTTATGGGCTTGTTCAGTTTAATCGACAAGAGCGTAATACGCTTTAAATCTGCATTTTCGTAATCCTTCGACAAATATTTCTGTGGAGTGTAAGACATGTAATTCGAAGGACGACATAAAAAACAAAAATGTCAGTATATAATGGCGAACATTTTATGTGTAGGTCCAGCTAATTGGAATCCTGTATAATTCTGAGTAAAACATTTCGTTACTTCCACGTCATTTTCTGAGAATACCGCATTGAAAATGTGGTACAACCAATGTGCTGCAAATACGAACAGTCTGTGTGTACGATGTCAGCAATTCAACCCACTACTTTGCCGGCCACTTTTTTCTGGCCCTAGGATTGATAAACTAGTTAGTTTTATTGCCGATTCTTCGTCATTGTTGTTTTTACAGAGAAATATGAACCTGAACTATCTCTACGCGTCCGGAAAAACGCACGACAAATTTAAATGTTGCTTATTTCCTTTGGGAAAGTGTGAACCTTCGTTTAGGACTACTTTAGGGATAATAACGGATATACCGCATTCTGTAAACAAATTTAGAAGTATAAATATATAACTTTCAAATCAAGGAGTATGAAATAGAGGAGGCGTGGATGAGACAGGAAATTTAAACGAAATTACAACTGGAAACCCAGAAGTTAGACCACTTAGAAGACCTGGGTACAGACAGAAGGAAAATATTCGGAAGACAGTATACGTATAAACGTAACATTGAGTCGCGTTCGCGTAACTATTGTTGCCACGGAAAAGCAGTAATTACTACATATTCTGAGGTGTTTCTGTGGCACTACTTATCCATTACGCAATGTATTGTCATTTGTGGCCTGTTTGGCTCTACCATATTTTTCCACATTATCTCATACACGGCACGGTTTTGAGGGGAAAAAGTTATTGAATATAAAATTGTGTTTTTATTTTCTGTATTACTCTTGTCTGAAACATTTCTTATTCTCGTTAGAACTGAGCGAGGTATTATCACAAATGTACATAGGCCTACATATAAAGTACCCGTCATTCTGAAATTTTTAATAAATTTGTATTTTCGTAGAGAGATATTAGAAAAATCCTCAATTATCAAATTTCATGAAAATCCATCCAGAAGGAGAAGAGTTATTCCATGCGGACGGACAGACTGACATGACGAATCTAATAGTCGCTTTTCACGGTTCTGCGAACGCGCCTAAATATGATCCCCAGGAAGTGATATGTGAGGATATGGACTAGGTTGAACTAACTCGGAGTAAATTTGGAGGATTTCGTAACTGTGCGATCGTGTGAGCTTATCACCTTGGCCTGTGCTGTATGGAGACATGTAGAGGAGGAAACATAAATGCGGTCGTCTCATGATAGCTGCTACTTAAGGGAATGTAGACAAGTTAGAAGTTGATCATTGTAACTGCTGATGTGACTCAATTTTTTTCCTTAAATTTCAGACGCCAGTATAGCACCGTGTCAATTTATGTTTGCTGAATACGCGGTGGAAATAACCACATAAACATTAAGAGATACTGATCGTCGCCATTTTAGTGCAAAGAGTAGCATTACAGGATGGTATCTTCAGTGGGCTGCTGTTCAGTGACTCTTCTTATTCTGTTCCACGAGAAGATGCGAAGGTACCCACACAATCTGTAAAAAATAAACGGAGCTTCGAATTAATTTACAGTGTATGAAATCCGAGAGCTGTTATTTACGGTCATAAACGTGTTCGAATAAGAAGTTTGTGGCTTGGAATTTTTACAATGAGTGTTCTACTGTCTAAGTGCGAACTAATATCTGGGAATCATTTGTGACACGTTTATTTCAGTATTGTAAAGAAGTGTGGATGTAACTATATATCGCAGTGTTGTATATATTAATAACGTTTGCTGTTTGTTAAGGCAGAGAATGTCCTGAATACATTTAACATACGCAGACTGAAGGACTTAAGACACAAAGTTCAAAATTTGCTTGGAGCATTCGGTTCTGTTTAATATGATCTAAAACATTTGATTAAATTATAAAAAAAGAAACCGCAATTTGAATATTTATTAGTGAGTAACACAGAGTATTATCTTTGTAACAGTAGGTAAAGGTGAAGCTACAGGGTATCTCATTGCAGTCCTGGACAGGCAATTAGGGCTCCGGGAGGTTGAGGCTTCCAGAATTTCTAGACTATCGGCACATGAATGATGTAAGGTTGTCAGCCGTGCGCACCGATCTTTGTAACAATAGAGTCTACAGAATGTTGAAGTCAGTTATTCAAGACAGGTCATTAAAAATGTAATCTCCTTGTTAAAATCCATAAAGCTACGCAGCCTTTCGCCAAACACATTATTTATTGTGGTAGAATTGGACCCCAATGTCGTCACAAGAAAAGGTTTGCTGTTTTGTTGGCCTTATTGCTCTCACGGAACGAGACGAAGGACACCGTTGCCTCCTTCAGATTGACGCCACTGTCACCACCAGAGTAGTCCATAACCTTAATCAATTCTGCTAGCAGTCGGCTCTCCTGTTGTTGGTAGAAAAGACGATGATCATTTTTGCACTGTCGGTAGCGGTAGAATTCAGTGGCATCTCCACAAGAGGCCATACAAAACCCCTACTTCGCTCTTTCTTCGGGTATCGCCAAGCCCCACTGTCTTCACCAGGAGCGACGAAAGACACGTTTTTCATCATGCAGTAAAGATCCCTACTGTGACCTTCATTGGCCAAACGCATTGTTACTTTTGGCAGCTCGCTGTCATTGACGAAAGACACTGTTGCTCTGTGCGGACTGTTAAGCGATCTGTTGCCGTCAAGTCTGTGACTTGACTTAATAAAACTTCTATGATGTTGTGTTAAGTAGTCTTACTGACGATCTGTCCACGAAGACTTCAGCTAATCAGTTTGTCTAGCGTTCTGTTTGTCATGCAACAGGGGAGGGGGAAAAAAAAAAGAAAAAGAAAAAAAAACTTACGTACGAGATCTGTAGTCCCATTAGAGAGTTTGAGAACTGTTGTGTCATATATTTCTATTACGTTCATTCATTTGTGTGCCATCCGAAATATAACTAGGCACAGTAGCGTATGTCTCCATGTCCAGGTTATGTTACTCTATTTGTGTATTTGTCTGATGTTACTGATGACAAACGTATCGTCATTGTTTCTCGTTGGCCATAAAAACGTATTTGTGACCAAACCTGTATGTACTAACAAATTTATGATGTACTCAGCCAATCTCTAAACAAGATATAAATGAAAAGGCAGCCATATCCATCCATCTGTGATTTGACAATTGCGGCTTACCAAGCCTCTTGCTGGGAAGTGCACCATTTCGTACTGTAAACATGGTTGCGGATCTGATATTTTGATAGCAATAAAGCTATAGATGAGAGATACGTGATGAGAGTAATGCATACATGTATACACACATACACATGCTTTTTGACATCTGTTCGATTTACAGGGCTTTCTGGTCGCTGTAAAACACCATTGTCACCGAGAGTAGAAAAAATATTGGAAGTTTGATGGAGAATTTTTCTCATAAATCATATGGCAGCCTGTCATATGGTATGATGATGTATTGTCGAACAAACTCTTTTTGCTCAGAAAATAGCATAAAGAGCATGAATCCCTTTAATCTGGCACAACTGCTGGTGTATTATTCAGGCGTCATCCTAGAGTGTATGCAACACATCGTACTCTAGGATATTAGTGGGAACAACACCAAAAGAAACTTTTCTGTCCCTTGGGTTAGGGGTACAGTTTTGTAAGAACAACGGAAGCTGTACGTGTAAAGTTTGCACTTTGACGCTGGAGAATCAAGAAGAGCTGTAGTGCGTTTGTATTCGTTTACTGTTGTTTATATTCGGATATCTCGCTATATGAATGTTAGATATTACAAATGAAGAACGCTGTGAATCTTGGTCCCCAAATGTAAAGAAAGAACCTAGGTTTAAGGTGTTTAAAAAGCTCATATTTGTGCCACGCACTAATTCAATCAACCATTTTGGACCCATTGGCTGCTTTTTCTACAACCACATTTAACATTCAGAAATAATTTACCTACACAGCTTAACTGGCTGCCTTTTATAATGGAGACGGAAAGCTTTTACTGTGCGGTAAGAGCTGAATCTTTAGACATATTTCGGGTTAGTTGTCTTTAGATGGTTAAATTGCTCTAAGATATATGAGAACGGTGTAGCGAATATACAGGGAGGAAGCATACATACTCTAAAGGAAAATTCAGGATCTTTAGTAGCTGCTACTAGGGAGATTGGATTGGAAGTAAGTGCTGATAAAACTAAGTACATGATCATGTCCCGAGATCAGAATGCAGGAGGTATTCACAGTGTGAGGATTGATAATAGTACCTTCGAAAGGGTGGAAAAGTTTAAATATTTGGGAACAACTTTAACAAATCAAAATTCTATTCCGGAAGAAATTAAGAGCAGATTGAGGTCAGGAAATGCTTGCTATCATTCGGTGCAGAACCTTTTGTCTTCCAGGTTGC
>Ga0131853_10010192_pt1 | contig 17191 bp, 8 predicted proteins | sample TergutLab28metaG_FD_92764 | JGI IMG/M metagenome (GOLD analysis project Ga0131853, IMG submission 92764) | Labiotermes labralis P1 segment gut microbial communities from Petit-Saut dam, French Guiana - Lab288 P1 (version 2) (version 2) | ecosystem: Host-associated > Arthropoda: Insects >... | reverse complement strand
CATCTACTTTTTTTATGAATCTGTGGAATATTTAGATAAAATACAAATACAATACAGTCATATGCTTGCATGACTTGTAAAGCCTGACATATTACATCAGAGTATTGGCTGACACATAAAATTTTGTTAATACCATAACCTAGGTGCATGGGGCAAGTGCCCGTCTTCAGAAACTTACAACAACTCAACCTGGCACAAAGTGCCCTGCAGTGTGTGTGGAACTGAATGGTTCGTTACTTTGTTCAGTTGAACTTGCCTGTTACTCCTGTCCTGAGTCAAATTAATCCAGACTGTATTGGATCAAGTTTTTTAAGATCCATTTTAATATAATCCTTACATAGGCTTAAGTCTTCCAAGTGATCTCTTCCCTTCAGGTTTTCTGATTAGAATTTTGTAAGCATTTCTTATCTTTTCAATATATGCCACATGTCCAGCCCATCTCGCCTGTCTTCATGTGATCACTAATAATTTTTGATGAAAAATGCGTAGTGTATAGCTCCTTATCATGTTCTGGTAGCAGTTAAAGTGATTTTGTACTATCAAGAGTAGCAATATGAGAACAAAGAATACCAATACAGCAAATTTTCTTTATAATCTGATGTTGATTTTGAACTAATATACAGAGCTGTTGCAGTTACATATTATTAATTATATTGATGTGTTACAGGTAAGCACTCTTCATGACTCCATACAATGCAGTGTATGTGCTGAAGACAACTGATGTGTATTGTTCTTTGTATATATTTTGTACAAATCTTCTGTAAATGTTGGAAGCTGATTGGCTTATTAGACAGTGGGGGAGGAGGAGGGGGCATGTATCAGTCACTACTTGGTGGTGCCACCTGGATCATGGAGGACGAATAATCATGTGATGTAGTAGTTAGATTTCAGAGGTGACCTCTATAAACTGCAAAGCCAGGGGAGTCACCTTCCATTGTGCATGAATGAACAATTTGTTCAAATAAAGAGTCAGGCCAAGATACCCAGAATCTAAATTGCATGCAAGAAGAGCAGCAACAGAGGAACTAAACTTGTGACAAGAAAAAATTCAGTAGGTTTTAAATGTAACATACATTGTAATTTCCATTTCAGACAAGCGATGATTAATTACTAATAAAAAAATCCTACACAGCCACACAACTACTAAATGTTTTGCAGATTTTAATGTTTTATATGTATTTTAATATAATTGTTAGTATTATGGGATCCTATACTACATGACTGCACTGCATGTACCTTAAATTTCTGTAAAATGGCCAGATGATGTTTGGAAAGACTGTAACGTGACTCTATTAAAATAAGGAAAAACTAAATATATTATTGTGTTTGATGGCAGCTATAAACAATTTGTGTATCTTGTAAAGTAGTTCCTGATGTTGCAGAAATCATGGTGCTTCAAAACACTGAGAACCACTCATCCAGTGACAGTGTTAAATCCCAGAAGATGTTGAACCAGTAATAACAGTGCTGTGAGACCTCAAATCTCACAATTATTTGATGAGAATTTTTCATCACAGAAATTAAAATGAATCTGATGTAAATAAAACAAAGAACAGAAATAGAAACTCAGTATTAAGGAAGGCAGTTTAACTCAGAGAATACAGCCCATTTAGCTTTCCTGAAATTTTCGTATGGACCTCATTCTGCATGAGTAACACCAGTCACTGCAACCCTGAAATGTTGTGTGGTGACATATGATAATAACTAAAAGTCATGAGATGTTTTATATGATATCAGATGTAATAGACTATCACAATATATGAAAAGAAACAATTTATTGTCTGAAGTATATCTGATACAGTGTTCCTAACACTAACTCTGTGCTTGTTTTCAAGTGACTGTCACTGACTGAGTACTTTGTTTAAGATTGGTGGCAAGAGTTGAGCTGAAAGTTGGGTTAGAGAAAGAATGAACATAGATATTCCCCCCCCCCCCGTGTATGCCTTGCAGGTACCTGCTTTGTGTGTGCTCTCCCCCACTCACACCAATCGTCACATGTGTTCTGCCCTCCTCTGTTATGAATTTCCACTTTCAAATTACATAAATTGATGTTTTTAAAATAAATAAATTATATTTATTACATAATTCATTGTTCATATTTTATTAAATGTAATGGCTACCAATAACAACATTTAATAATAAGGAAGTTAACAAGACACTATATGCAAGCCAGGGTGATGAGCCTCAGTGTTGACAGAGGGATAGTGTGGATTGTAGGTAAAGTGAGGAGCAGGTTACTAGCTAAAACCCCATAGCCATGTTCATTCTTTTCTTGACCCAAGTATAGGTTGCTAGTACCAGTTACCTGAAGACAAGATTAGAGCCAATTCCCAAAACATTGCATACGTAAAGTATAATTCAGACAGTAAGCAGTGTTCAGTGTAACACTGTTGTAACAGATAGATGAAATTCACAAACGTCTAGAGACCCTACACTCTTCTACAATCAGTGCCAACCTGTAGAATTTTATGGATATTAAGCTTTCCACCTTCACTGTGTCTTCATGGTGAGGTGCCTAGGAGTGGTGGTAAATTCAGACCTGCGCCTAAAATATGAATAGAAAAATGTCGCTACCATAAACATGTTCCAGAAATGAGAACATTGATGAAATATTAAACATTTTTTTAGTTTTATCAGTTGTGAGAAATGCTTATGTTTCTGTGGCATGCTTATCAAATAAATATGCCACGTTTCTTCCATGTCTGTTGTCACTTCTAAGACAATTGTATATTTTTGTTTCATAGGTGATAGGATCACAGGTGTTATTGAAGTAAAACCACGACTTCTTCTACCTGGAATGCGAGCTGTTTCTGCTGTTAAGGACATAATAATCAAGAGACAACGTTCAAATGACATTAAGGAGCTGCTGTCTGCTGGAGGAACGGGAAATGGGCCTCCATTCCCATGCAGCCGGTGTGGCCGCCTTTACTCCCACAAATGTAACCTCATGCGTCACTTGCGTCTCGAGTGTGGTGTTGGTCCAAGATTTGCTTGTAATTGGTGCAGCAAGAAATTCAAACACCGACATCACTTACGTGACCACCAGCGCACACACTTGCACCTTCAGTTGCCACACAATTCCATATAGTGGTGCCAGGTAAAGTAGCACAGTGGTTTCTCACAACTGTTGTTTGTAATACTGCAAGTCATCTGGAAGCAATATGTTGGACTTGTACAGTAATATATCGGACATGTATTGGAATATCTCGCAATTTCGAAGAATTTTCATAGAAATCTAAAGGTATGAACAGTTTATGGAGGGTCTGTGTAGAAGTATTAAAATTTTGAGACACTTATAATGCTCGTGTTAAGTACATAAATATTTGAATTTGCTTGACCCTCTGAAGCTTGAAATTCACCCAAATAATATTTACAAATCCAATTTATTCCGCATACAGAAACGAGTATCCATTGCACAGGTGGGTCAGTTAAAAGTGTTTCAAGTAAAGTCACTATTTCAGGACCCACATAAACCACACAAACCTGGGGCAAAGTGCAGGGTCTTTGGTTGACTAAGCAGGTGATATATATTGAATTTATGTCAAATGTCTTTAGGGGGTTTTCATATTATGCTGAGGCAACTTTATGGTAATAAAAGCTGTGTGTGTTTGCCACCTTCCATATGGAGAGAGTGAATTACAATGGCAGGTGATATATTGAAATTATGTATAAACATTTTTAATTTGTTGGTCTTTTTAAAAGATTTTATGTGTCTGATTAATGCATGGAACATATAAAACTATTGAAACTATGTTTGACTTGAAATGACTTATGTTCACTGCATAAATTCCTTTATATAAGAGCATTTGCCTTCCACTTGCTTGTGGGTTGTAATCTTTTGTGATGAGCTTTTTTCTAGAACTACATTCTTCCATTTTGTATTTTTGTCATCACTTATAAATACAGCTGTAAGAGCCAGATGTTTAGTGTTGTGTCAATAGATGGGAGGTCTTAGTTATTCTAACTGTTAAAAACACACCAAAGTTATTCAGAAAATAGGGATGGAATTCAAAGGGACATATGTTGCCTTGGAATGGATAGTGTAACATCTTTTGAACTGACTGACTTTGAAAATCTCTTCAGTACTGATGGAATATAGAGTGAACCACTGGATGCTGTCTAATTCTGCTTTTCCAGTTTAAAAAATTCTGTTCTCGGGATTCATATGCACCCCTCCGTAGATGTTTGAAGTGTTCACTGACTGTAACTGAAAATCAACAAAGTTTTCAGTGTCATTATAATCTTTTAACATGTACAGTGCCAAAGGAAAGAAGGGAGGAGATTATAAAATTATTTAAAGAAATTGTTTACTCTTGCAAATATAAACAAATATACACAGTTGTATTTTGTGCTATAGAAAGCTGACTGTTTAAAGTGTGGCAGGGAGCATTTAATTTTATTGTGTATCATATTAGACACATCAAAGGGTTAGTGTCCTCAATAATATAATTACTTGATCATTAGGTTGCATTCATTTTACCACTTTCTTGTTGCCTCATTATGTGTACTCAAGTGTTGTGAATGTATGAGTATGTATTCTAGATATCCTGAGCAGGTTTTGTGTCCAGGTTTTCCTAAAATTCTTTGGTGTTGCAACCCATGGTGGAAACATGCTTCATGAAGTGACTTCAGAAGGTAAGGATTGTACACCACACTTTTTGCTTGTCTTCCTTTGCTGTTCTGGACCTGTGATTTCTGGGCACACTGTCTTTTGCATTGTGATACTGCAGCTTAGTAGACAGGTACCTGTGTTTCAGATGAATCTGCCCTGCAAATGTAGGCAGATTGTTTTTCTGTAATGTTGGTACCTCCAACTCAAACTACATATCATCTTGTTCAAGAAGACCAGAAAATTAGTACTCAGTTGTGTGATTACATTATATTGGAGTTCTTCATAACAGTGAAGATTCCTTCTGCATTTCAAATTGGTTACCCCAGTCAGCAGCTTTATTAAAGTACAACATTTTCCCTAGAGTTTCAGTGGTGAGTGCACAAGCTGAGGAATTAAAAGGATGTGGGTTGGATTCTAGCCACCTATAGTCTATGATGTTTATAATAGGTAAATAATATTCAGATTTCATACCGGTATATATGCAGTTCTTTTTTGGTGATACATTGTGAGAAAACCAGAGGAAACAGTTATTATACTAAAAAAAGAAGCAGTTTAAAGAGTAAATTATCTAGGTTTGTTTAGTTGGCATTTGAAATTATTACATTTTTATGTGTTTAAGATATTTTAATGTACTGTAACGCTTGATTACATAGTTTTAAAATTGGATAATTCTGTTCAGGGTGAATGTAAGAAATATTAAAACAGGCTGGTAATGTTATCTTCATGTCTCTACATTTGGAGACTTAAAAGATACAAATCAGATGTAGAAATAAGAAAAAGTGAACTGGATAAGCGCTACATTTTTGTAGATTGTGAACTTCATTGAATGACAAACAGGCTGTAAATTAATCCCTAACAGGTTAATCTGTTGTTGGTAGATGTGATATGTGAATCGCTTCATACTTGCTACGTTGTTTATTACATTACCTCCCACAGTGCAAACTGTTCAACTAATGGATGATCTAGTCACAGCATTTCAAGCAAATAACAACAAAAATTATGTTATTTATTTTAAGCATTATTCTGTATGTCTAAGCCGGTCTTTTCTTGCATATGACTGGAATCTAGAAAGGAACTGTTGTAAGCAAAAGAAATAGAAAATACATGAATTCAATTGAAAACTAAACCCAGAGTTGTGGCAAGCTTAAGAGCCTTAAATTTCTACATACTGTATTATATGTACTGTATATAACTTATTGCATGTTAGAAGATGTTGGAAATGACCTTCTTAAATTCTCAGTCATACTTGATATTGAAATAACTGAAACACTGGAGAACTAAATTTCCTATGACAGGTCTCAAAGAATTTTTTTCCTAAGTAGGTTTCCACTGTAGAAATCCTTGGTGTTAAACTGTACTGCATACTCATGCCCATGATACAGATTTTTGTTAGACTGTGGTTCACATGTGTTACACACAGCAGATTAAACTGGAGTGTATGACAAAGGTAATTCAGTGTAACAATATACATGCTTACAGGACTGGCGGTGTGTGTGTGTGTGTCATACTGCTGCCATATCAAGTGTGCAGTGTCAGTGATTTCTGTAAAAGAAATTTTCAGAGTATTTAATAGTTTGTTGACCAGGTGTCAAGCATGTCAGAGAGTCTAAGAAGATCATTTCCAGCACCTACTCTAACATGTGGTAAGTTACAGTGTGCATTTTGTATATTATGTTAGGAAATATGGCCATTAAGCCTGCCATTTGTTTGGGTTTCCTTGTTAATAGACCTCCCTGTATTATACTTGTAAATAAAAGCCATTGTTGAGCAAACATAAACATGCTTTTGGACCTTCGAGTTCCACAGGAAGTGGAGAATTTCTAAATTAACTTAGCAAATGAGACAGAAAAAGCAACAAAAAAAGAACATAATTTATAATTAGAGTTATGCAAATAAAAGTAAATGAACTCAGAAGTATATATTCCAGTCTTTGCTTTCCAAGAATGACTGTGCTTTGTTGTGTTAGTTAAGTGCATAAACTTCACATGGTATTAGTTGTTCCTGATGATGATACTGCAAAGTGTCACAGATATTTTTATGTAGAACTGAAATGATTGTCTTAGTCTGAATTTAAAAATGTGTCTTGTTTATTGTTGCTCAATTTTTTAATGTTGTGGTTATGCTCATCTATCATCTGCTATTTTGTGTTGTGATCATTTAGGAGTTCCCATAGAAATACAGTTTAAAGTAGGTTAAATGTGAAAGGAGTTCAAAGTGACTTTCACTCTAACAGTTCATCACACCCTGGGTGTGATATTCGATGTATACCTCCTACCTCAGTCTGTATGTTTGAGGTCATAACAGTTTGTAATAATTTTCCATTACTGGAAACTCACTTCAGAAAACATTCAGTAAATTGTAGTTGAGTAAAATGACTATGTAACTCATTTTGTGGGTAGTTCTTGTTGACCTGAAGCTGTAGTATTTGAAATGATACTCAAAATATTTTGATATATATATCTTAATACAAGGAATTAGAACATATTAGAGATATTAATATTATATATTGTTGTGAAAGTTGTGGGAGGCAGAATGAACTCGATGAGCTTATAAACCAAAGGTGTACCACACAAGTGTTTGTGTTCAGATTGACTCGTGTTTTTGGGGTGTTTGAGTATACTTTTTCAGCTGCATAAATAGTAGGATGATTTGGAAAGGATGTGGGGAAAAAAGAGTTCTTGACCTGTTTTAAGAAACTATCAAGCGTTTGCCTGGAGGGCTTAGAAAAAGATAACTCAAGGAACCTAGGTGTGGTAGCTAAATTACAGGCCTAGATTTGTGACTTGTAGCTTATGAATACACAGCAAGAGTTTTAATCACTATACATTTTTTTGAGTATTTATGATTTTATGTTTTTTATGTTTTGTTGACCGTGCATCCTGGTATGATCCTTGTAAATAACCAACTTGACACACAATTTTTCATGTATGTTTATTTCTGTTCTCCGCATGTTTCGGGCAGCCATGTGCCCATCATCAGGAGAATTATTGTGTCAATGCGACACCTGGTTTATGTCACTCTGTGTAGATGACCGTCTGGTATGCAGGTTAACCTGCGTACCAGACAGTCGTCTACACAGAGTGACATAAACCAGGTGTCGCATTGACACAATAATTCTCCTGATGATGGGCACATGGCTGCCCGAAGCATGCAGAGAATAGAAATAAACATACATGAAAAATTGTGCGTCTAGTTGGTTATTTACAAGGATTAATATTTAAACTTAAAATTATTTAAGTCTTATTCATTATTCATGGAATGGTTTACAGCTAACATAATCAGAAAGCAATCAGTGCAGTATTACAGTAACATATTTCTTTTTTCCATGTTTGTAGTCATTTCCAACTTCCTTTGAAATAGCTTTATTAATTATACATAATTCTACTTTTTATTGTGATATTCAGATAACCGGGAATTGTGACGACATATATTTCCAAAATAAGTCTAATGTAGGGGTATCCAACCCTTTTTTTGACAAAGGGGTACAAACATTATTGTGGGCTTACTTACAGGCCACACGTATAAAAATCACAGTAAGTGGTATAGCTAACCTCCTAAGCTACTGTGTAATTTTTATGGCTTATAAAACGTTTACAAATGTTGCTGCAGACTGCATAATACAAACTGGTGGGCTGCAGATTGCCATCCGTGGTTGAAAGGTTTGTGACAAATCAGATTTCGGTTACTAAACAAACCCATATTTTATTTTGTTCAATGTCCAAATCTGGCTCTTCTTGTATCATCTGGATGGGGATAGTGTGGGGAGGAAGAAATGCCTCCTGCTTATTGTATCCTAACATTCTTTTTGTGAGAATAGCAACTACATCAGTGAAGTCCTTGAACATTCTCAGTCTCTTTCTAGTAGCCACAGCTGTTTCGCTCGAGAGATGACAGCACCTTGAGTCATTCTAAAATTGCAGATACTGATGTGCATTTAAAGCATCAAGCAGTGATTGAGTTCTTGGTCACCTAAGGTTTGAAGCCGACTTTTATTCATGAACGTTTGCTCAAAGTGTAGGTGAAGTAACTATCATTGTAACTACTGTTTCATGGTGGGTAAGAAGGAATAAAGAAACTGAAGCAAGTACTGCAGAACTTTATGATGGACCATGGAATGATCATTTCAAGACTAGACTGACAGCAAGGAAAAACCATGGCTCTGGTTTTTTGGATGAAATGTGTGTGTCACTTGTGAATTTTTGGTTCAGGGGACAGCAGTGAAGTCTGACCACTATATTGAAACAGTAATAAATCTGTCGAGTTTATCCTGCAAGGCAACTGTCTGAAGTGTTGATACTCCATGGTAATACCAGTTCTCATACCAGTGCACAAATCCGTGAGGCCACTGAAGAATTTGGATGGACAGTGTTGCTGCACCCACCTATATTCCTGATCTCACACCATCAGATTCTTAACTGTTTGGCCCTTTGGAAGACAGCCTGTGAGGACAAGACGTAGAAGAATGCTATGTGCTGATGACCTCAGAGGAAGAAGAGTGAATTTCACTGGGCAGTAATGCATGCTCTTGTTCAGTGGTGGAAGAAGATTAAAGATGGGGACAATATTAAAAAATAACTGTGCCTTTAGCAATGTCATACTAAATTCTACCAAATTCTTGTGTATCTAACTTGTGGATAGCGTGAAATAAGAAATAGGAGGCATTACTTTCTGACTAACCTCTGTATAAATGAAATCTGATCTGTTGAGTCTGATAACAGAAGCAGATTTACCTGCATAAACCTTGTGTTTGAACAAAGAAGATGTTAGAATGTTGTCCTTGTCTCATTCTGCCGATACAACTTTCATTTTCAGTATATTGTGTCTTTTATAATATTATGAATAGTATTTCTTGTGATAAGAAAAGTTGGATGACTTGCTGTACTGTCTTGTGCTTCCTTGAGCTTTTCCACATTTAAACCTATGAGAAATTCTGTTTGCCATTTCAGTCCCATTGCTAAAATTGGTGACGAGAGAGAGAGAGGGCCTGCAGCATTTTCATAATTCAAAGTTGCATTCCAGACTTTGCCCTCTGCATCTATAATACTTCTGACATCTCATGCACTAGGTGTTACATGGTGTCATGAGATGTTATAATATGACATGTTTAAAAGTTTTACAAAGGTTAAGCAATATTGGACACACTTTTAAATGTATTACTTTGCTAGTGTATGAAACATGTGCCAAAGTTTATCTTAAAATGTAAATATATCAATGTAAGTAGTATTAGGCCAGTAATATTGTTTCTGTATGTACTGTCTTTTGTTTTCCATTGTAAGTATTGTGATATATTCTGGAATCATGTTTTCCTGCATAATTTATGAATACAAGGTTTTTGTAAAGGTGAAAGGTGAAATTTTTTGAGGTAATGACATGTATAATACAAACTCTCATCATCACAGAAAATAATGTTCTTTTTGTTTTAAAATGTCTGATGTTAGATGTATGGCATGGAGTTGTGAATAACACTGTGCTGGTGATTCATTTACTGTTGTGATTACTTCCAGTGACTCAATATTCATACCAGTTTTAACAAAAATGAGTTATTTGGAATAGAAGATATTAAGGAAGGGACATATTGATACATGAACAACCAAAATTTTGCTGTGTATTCTGGAAACAGGCTTAAATCTGAGGTTTATTCTGCTTGTGTAATGCTATCAAAAAGGACTGTTATGATGTTGTGATGAATAAGGATAAGAATAGAGAGGTGATCTTCTGTAAATCTATGGCAGCCAAGACTTGCTTCATCTCTTCATCTCTGGAAACAGACTATAATAGCTTGCCAACTAATTCCCCCTGGCGTAATCAGAATCAGTGTAGGAAGGTTCTTTACTTACAAAAATTATGCAACTCTATGACCATTCCTCATAATACAACTTTAACAGTTTAAAGGACACTGAAATAACTTAACCTACTGCACCAAGAAACTGTGGATTTGTTGGCATGACAAAGAAATTAAAATCAAAATTAAGAAGCCTGTTTCTTTGTTTATTGTTTATTGTAATTATTGTTCAATTGATCCATACAGCATGGGGTCATCACCCAACAGGATATAGAATGTGTCAAAAATTGCATAGCATAAAGTAATACAGAAAACAAGCATAAAAATAGTATAAAGTAACAACTAAATTGATACATCAGTTTAAAAAGCCTTGTTCATGAATTCGTATCCAAGACTATGTCTTTCCATACCTTGCTGGGTGACCTCTATTTCTTTTGCTTGTGGATTTATTTTAGAGTTCAGATTTCGATAATGTATTTCTGTGCATTCTTTATATGTGTTATTGCCAGTTTTCACTACAGTCACATATGTCTTCCACTGTTTTTTGAACTTGGAAAAAGCATTTGATAAATCTTGTGGCAAGAACACCCAAGGAACTATAAGTTTAAGAAGTAAGGACTGAAATATATTTTGGAGCTCTTACTCAATTCAGAAATTAAGGAGAGATATTTTTCCATCTAACTGTGACTTACTCAATTCTAACTGCCTCAATTCACAATAATATCCTGGATGTTTAGTTCAAAGGTTCTGTAATTTGCAAATGTAATGGGAAACATGTTGTTCTTACTTAATGTTTTGTGCCAAATATGTTTATAATGGAGGTTAATGTGATGTGATAAAATTAATTCTTAATTTATTGATAACGGTGTGATATGTAAGATTAACATTGTTGTACACATTTTAATGAAGTGGCTATCAGACAGTTGTTGCTACTTTACCATGATATGATATGATATGACTGAGTGTTAACTCTTTGTTGCTGTACTTTGGTTTATCTGGAACCACTGTATACGTCATAGCACCTAGCAACTTTCAATCATTTTATGTGTTTGGATTTTATAGTCTAGGCAATCTTCAGTTGTCTTCCATGTTCTCCTTTCATATTCAGGTACAATAACCTAGTTATGGCTTTCACTGTGGCATGGCTGCAGCTTCAAATCTTGCCAATTGCTTGGCAGATTATTAGTATGTACATTATATTCCATGACCACCACATAACCACTTTTCCGTATAAGATTTTTCGAATGATGAAAATAAATATACCCTGTTGTAAGGCACTTTGTATGACATGCTGGGACAGAGTGGAGTAAAAAATTACCCATAGGCCTGATTGGCCCTGACGACACTTCCAAACTCACAGATGGCACCATATTAAGACTGCTGAAACTAATGTTTAAAATATGTTTTCTGTTAGGTCCAAGGATCTTACAGAAATGAGTATTAAGATTATGGACTTCTGGTCTATGATGCCATGTTTTGGTAGGTGGAGACTAAAGTTTCATTGGAACATGTTACCGCTGACTTCAGGGTTTAGAGATCCATAAGTTGGAGGCAGCTGGTTTCTCTGAAACTCTGGTCCCTCTTTACCAAACCATGTGGCATCACATCTCAGAAGACCATAATCTGTGTGTTTTCTGTCTCAAATTATATAATATACCATACATATGTTTTAATTTGCCATGAGGTTAAAATATGTTCAAGAAAATAACACTTCTGTACTGTATTTTCTTTTGTTCGATCTAAACCCCTTCATAACTCATATTAACTATATACATTTAGTTTTCTATATGTACAAATTGGAGACATTAATTGACATTTACAGTGTCAGGTATGTGGCCCATGATGTTTACTGATGCTGGTAATGTGACCCATCAGCCCAAATAATTGCCCATTCCTCTTCTAGATGTACAGACCAAGTACCTAAAAGCTGACTGTGTAGGTATATACTGTATGATGTGTAACTTGTCATGTCAGCTGTTAACAACATATTACATTCATGTTTCATAATACAAGTTCTGTGCACTGTTAATGTCTGTCAGGAGATGGAATATTAGAAGAAACAAACCAACCTCAACCCAGGGTTGTTAATCTGAGCATTGCTAAACCGAAATGTGTTTTATTTTGAATTTGTAAGGTGTTTCTGGACAGAAACTGTTTATGGCTAATTTCTGTCATCTCAGAGCCTTGGTTCCCATCATTTTTCAATTCAGGACTGCTAAAATAACAGTGAGTTCTCGGAAATCTGTGTTACATTGCATGGTGCAAACAGTAGATTTTAGTGCTAATTGTTTCTTGCACATTGAAACTTGTTTATTTACAGTATAAAACTTAAAGTTATTTTAGTACTTCACAGAGAACACGCTGCATTTCCACGAAAATGACTGGTCATTCATTGCTCTGTAGGAAAATAATTACTGTTTATTCTGAGAATAATATGGAACACTTACGTACACTCAAACAAATTGCAGAGTTTTTCAGCCCTAGAGCACTATGGTGTATGGAGATAATGACTGTTTTCTGGCATTAATATCAAAGATTTGTCATAATTGTCCACAGTGGACATTTTCTATTAAAAATTACTCATGAAGACATATGGGATAACTTGTCCAAACCATGTTGATCGATATAACTGCAAAATGATAGTTAATCACAGTTGACTTACATAATGAACTCTGTGGGCTGTAATAAATATGGTTCAGCAGAAAATGTTCAATCGCTAAAAGCCGATGGAAATTGAAATACATCACTAACTACAGAACAGTAAGGTTTTTTGCTGTGGTATATTATTTGCATGTTTTTAGTATAACGCTTACTAAAACTTGTGAACCAGCGGCAATTCCAGAGACCTCTGTTTAGGAAACACTAGTGTTAGGGTATCTAATCTAATGGAAGTATCTCTTTTTCCTAACTAGGTAGAATTATATTACACGCCAGCCATATAGGCCTTGATTTCTGAGCTCCATAACATTTTGCTGCTGCATATAAACCTTCAATTCAGTGACTGGTTAATCTGTGTTATTGCATTTTAAAATTCCTTCCAGTATTCTTTGAATAGTTTGATTCATATGGAGCTGAAAATCTGTGATATAGGGAAACTGTCAATCATTTGGAAGAAAGATATGTTTTGTAATCTCTCTCTGGCTTCATCTTCTGCTAGAAGCAGAGGGTACCCACTTTTGAAGTCTGTCTAAATAACACTGTACTATTGTCACATCACACAAGAAGTCCCATGGATCAACCTCTCCACATGTATCTCCATCTGTTACACTGCCCAGTCCATTGTTATGTCCATCTATGCCCAATTTGGGTGGGCTGCCATATGCCAGAGGATAATTTAGAGGAGTGTAAGAATGGGCAGAAAGCAGGAAGCCTTGAGGCTTGCCATAAAAACTATTCATGAGACTTCCATGTCAGTGCAGTTCTTGTAACTTATCCTCTTAACCACAGAGGTCACTGAGGAGAACGTTTTGCCATAATAGAGAGGAAACAACAGGAGGCTGAATGAGAGTGCATTGTGTGAGGTGTTATATTTGTACTTTTCACCAAAATATATAAGAATGATCACAGCAGGAACCTTGAGATGGGCAGAGCATACACTAAGCATGGAGAAGAAAGGAAATGCATAAGTTCTAGTTGGGGAAACCTGAAAGGAAGAGGAAACTTTGGAGATCTTTACCTTTATCAGAGGATGATACTAAAATGAGTCATATAGAGAAAAGGGTGATTGTGTCAGCAGAATTCATATGGGGAGTCAGCCTAGGGCCCTGCAGTGGGCTGTTGTGGACACAGTGCTCCTGTGCAAAATTTTTGAAGTGTTTTAATCATTAAAAATTTTAACTACTGGTGGCTTTTCAAGAAGAACCAGAATTAATCAGACATTCACTCAGTCAGTTAGTCGGTCACTCACTTACTCAGTAAGTCAGTTGTTATATCATGGAAGATTCCTGGTTTGGCACTTTACTTCCACCAAAAATATCTTCTAATGTGACAGATATTTTTTGTGTAACCCAGACTATATGTAACACAGTGCTGGATATTTGTACAAAATTTCTGTTATTATAAGAATCTGTCAACTGAAAGAAATTACCCTGGCGATCAGGGCAGCAGATTTCTCCGTTATGTTATTGTCAATCCACCAGACTACACGGCATCACATCCTAGAAGACCATAGTAATATGGAAAAAAAGGTACGTGGTGAAATGTAACTAATATTTTGCTCAGAAGTCATGGCTAGTGTAGCAGAAACCTTAAAACCAAATAATCAAATATTAAGATGAATATTTGTGACTGAAAATTTTTGTCAGAATATTTATTTCAATCATATTTGACATTCTTCTCCTTGTAATCGTATTCTATTTTGGTATCATTGTTTTCTGTTCTGTCTCAACATGTGCCAATTTTAAAGTAAGCTTATGTGCTGTGTTAGATTAATTGTATGTGGATTAGTTCCCTTCCAAGTGGCATGATAGAAACAGCTGGTAGGTAGGCCTATAGAACATAATCAAATCAAATGAGTATATTTTGAATGTTGCAAATAATGAATTGTCTGACAGGTTAATAATGTAATAATATTCCTCAGGTTTCATATAAATGTCTTATGGCATTTTATAATCTATATTGTCACGTTTCTGTCATGCAAACAAAATTGTGATTCAAAGTTTACTTTATTTCTTCTTGTGTTATATGTAAATCTTGTATTATCCTTTACATAATCTGCAATAAATGTTGTAATGTCATTTATGAATAGTATATATATCGCTGCATAATATGCTGTTTAACATCTATTTGCTCATTTCCAGGCCTGCTTCTTTACTGTCACTGCATCTCATATTTTTTATTCCTTCTCCTTTGCATTGGTATCTTCATTCATCTAATTCTTAATACATGCCTTCTACAGTTTTGTCAGTATGTATTATTTTACTACTAAGTGTATCCTCATGTAGCCTTCTGATGCTGTCTCCTTTCCTCATGTTTGAAGATAAAGTTTCAGATCTGTAAAACTGCTATTCATCGTGAAAGCACGTAATGACAGAAACTATTATTAACATGGTAACAGTGTAAACGAATTCTCGTTTTATTCAACACAAAAACAAGTACAGACTTTGAAAGACTGAGGTATATGTGCAAGACATATAGTTTAATAATTGTTTGGGCTGCATAAAGTGTGGGTAACTTCTTCACCAGCTGAACGACCAACAGCGTCTGAAGGAAGGCTTTGTTTCAATGAAGGATGCACGGGCAATTAAGGCTTTGTAACATACAAAAGGGGATGATTTCAAGATAGAAGAAACAGACTCAGCCTCTGGATTATGTCGCTCAGAATCGTGACTGGTGGCGGACTCTGGTAACTGTGTGGTGAAAACCTTTGAGTTCCGTAAGTTGCGCGTAATTCCTACACCAGCTGGGCGACATGCCCTTGCATGTGGTCAGCTACAATCCTTGGGCTATTGTCATGGCACCAAAATCCTTTTCTCTCTCTCTCTCTTGACAATTTTCTTGTTTATTAAAGATGTTGCTTTAGAATAAGTAGGATTATTAATTGGTGTATACGAAACGAGCGATACCCTCCCTAAATCCACGTGTTCAAGCCACAGAGCATCTATTTACGTATACTGTTCTGCAGTTGCCTGTTCCCCCCCCCCCTCCCCCCCCCCCCCGATTCCGACTTCGTTTTCCTCAGTTGGGTATTATGTTGCGGACAGGCATGACACTAATTTTTCAACGTGTCTAGACACTATTAGCAAGCTTAATAAACACGTTTAAACACAGTTGAATTCTTAGAGTATTCATATTTATTCTAACCTTAAGTTCTTTGCTGTATGAATATTTTCAAATGCAGCTCTATCACATACACCCTCCTTACACTTCTCGGGTTCTTTCAGCCATCTTGAGGGGATATGATTATTTATAATCTGTCTTTACTTTTAAAATAACATTATTAGAGCTCTAGTGTCTACACTTGTTTGTTGTGGACATTTTGTATTTCTTGTAAGGATGATACAGTATGTCACGATAACTGGTTACTTTAATTATATGTTGGTATCACTGAGTAATACTGTGACTTACAGTATGGAAGGAACGCGCGCGCGGGTTAGTGTTAAGTGTCGGGTTTAGCGTTTTGAGTGGTGCTGTTTGTGTGTATTTACGTATGTGTTGTGTGATTATCATAAAAGAATCGACATCCACAAGGAACCATATATTCTTTTGTGTTCAAGTGAAGAGATTCATTTTTTCAGGCAATCGAATGCTGTGATTCGTCTGTTGCAGTGTCAGGTGGTTCAACTATCAGGTAAGAAATGTTACAACTTCTTCGTCCATGGCATGTACTTTCCACATAACCTGTCCCCGCACCCATACATCGAAGCTGCTGATAGTATGGGGTCGAATGTTTATTTTACGATGTATGAAAACAAGGTGAGACCCAAGTACCCGTAGAACTGACTCACGTGACAACATTACTGATTGGTTTGGTTTGGCTTATTTTTTCGTCCATTCAGTCACGTATGTAACATTGGACACGTCAATTACAGATTACAATTTACAACACATCTTATAATATATGGACATCCACACAATACAATATAGAGTAATAAATAACAATACAAAATTTAAAGACAAATTGGAAGTTGAATTTGTCACTTACTTACTTACTTACTTACTCCATAGTGCAGAGCCCTTCTTGAGAAGCTAACTGGTTTGCAGCTAGTCAAGAAATTCCCCGCATTTTATGGAACCCGAAGGTTCATTACCGTACTCACAAGCGTCCGCCACCTGTCCCTATCCTGGGCCAACCCAAT